>Ga0163111_10001302_pt1 | contig 15264 bp, 8 predicted proteins | sample CRUFie1St18metaG_FD_109645 | JGI IMG/M metagenome (GOLD analysis project Ga0163111, IMG submission 109645) | Marine microbial communities from the Costa Rica Dome - CRUD Field 142mm St18 metaG | ecosystem: Environmental > Aquatic > Marine > Oceanic > Photic zone | place: Costa Rica: the Eastern...
CGCGACCGTGTACGTGCAGGGTTGGAACCCGCCCATGGTGGACAGTGGGGATACTGGAACATCAGTGATCGCCACTGACCCATTCATCCCCTATAATAAACACATACACAACAAACGAACCACATGACCACAGCAACCGACACCACATACAACGGATGGGCAAACTATGAGACATGGAATGCCTCCCTCTGGATCGGCAACGATGAGTTTCTCTACAACACAGCAAAGGCATGTGTGACATACCGCGAGGGTCTGGAGACACCATGGGATAAGTTCGTGCGCTGCATGTGTGAGGGGCAGATCGGTCGGATGCTCTGCAAGACAGGCGACGGCGTGGCATGGGATGACCCAGCGATTGACGCAGACGAGATGAACGAGATGATGTGGGAGCTCTGAGCATACCACAGCACAGGGGACAGGGGGCAGTGATATGCCCCTTTTTTATGTGGTCGCGGTGCGCCAAGCGATATCAAAAATGCATGACTCCCCTAACCTACAAAAGTATCCAGACGACCGATAAATATATTTGGAAATTGGTTTTGCAAAACCTTGAATTCTAAAAAATTTTCCCAGCAAAAAAATGCCCCAAAAAGTTGACTTTAGCGATTACGACAAAATCCTAGCAAACTTTGACGAGTTCTGTGATGAGTTTGAGAGTCGTGCGTCCAATGCATACATGAAAGGAGATCAAAATGATGGAAGAGTTACTGGAGAGATTGAACGAGTTGGAGAGAACACTCCTATGGCAGTCAGAGAAGTTGACGAGCCTGGACCAACGGATCTCGCAGATAGAGCGCCCCACGTTGATGTATCAGCGACCGAGTGCTGAGCAGTACGAGACGATTGCTCAAACATTAGACTATCTACATAATAACGTTGAAGGGATCAAAGGAGATCTCGTAAAGATAGCAAAAATTTCTGCGTACTAATGCCAAACTTAGCAAGTATAGAAACTGTTGACACCCCTAGTACAGATGGAACGTGTACATACGCTGCAGCGCCCATAGGAGGGACTCCAGTACCTACGACGGTCATGGTAGGTAATCAACCCTTAAAGATCATTGCAGGCGCTCCTGTGCCTTATGCATGTACTGATGTAGTAGGGGTAAAGATCAATCCTCTCAGTCCTTTACCTTGTCAACCAGGTACAAGGACTATCAGACCAGCAGTTAATACTACTGTCATTATCAACGGACAACTTCCTGCCGTTACTGGGGACGAAGCTCAGTTATTGATAGGAGGTTCACCGAGACCCTTGACAGGACCGTTCCAACACCCTAGAATAGTAATTGGTTCTAATTTAGAAGAATAACCTATGGCACGAAGCAAAGTCGGACTCTCTGGCGGACTCATGATTGAGTCCAAACCCAAGAAAACTCGTCAGGGGTCAGGGCAGCACACAAAGTATGCTGCCAGTTCTAGAAATAACAAGAAGAAGCGTTATCGGGGGCAAGGCAAGTGAATCTAATCTGTAATCTTCCTGCTGAGAAAGTGTGGGTCCGTAAGGAATACCTCAGAGATCATCAGGACGGTCACGGAGAATTCGTTGAAGGCGTCTGGGTATCTGCAAAGTCAATACCTGGACGTGCTTTTTACTTTGAGACTTACTTGCCTGAGTATGGGGCAATGTATGATAAGTTACCTATCAGTGCTTTTCTCCGAGCGCCGAAAACACCGACGCCCGATATGTCCCTAGAGAACCTACAGTTTTGGAACTGTATGGATTATGGGGTCATGGCGATTAATAAAGGTTTTGTAGCTTCTATGGATGCTGAGATCTACACCAGGGACCACGGGTTCATGAAAGGTCAGTATTTGTTTACATTAGACAACTATCATGCAAATCCTGATGTGATAGATAATAATGTAAGTGAAGTACCTCAAGAGCATAAGTCGCATAATTGTATTGCATTAGAGAATGGTCAATTTGCATTGTATCCTAATAACAGGACACGATTCTACGACCTCTCTATCACCCCTGAGACGCCACGTATGCCCGACTTCAAGGTTTCTACTATAGAATACCAAGTTGAGGCAGGAACGGACTGGGGACGCCTAGGTGACACTGACGAATATTTTTGGGAAACAAACAATGAAAGAAAACTACGGACGGAGACCACAAATGGACAAACGAGTGGACAAGAGTGAAGACTTCAGGAAGTCTGGTATGACTCTTATCACTGAAGTAGATAGTGAAAAGTATTTGAGGAAATCACGGAAGATGAAAGATGTCAAGGAAGGAGAAATCTTTGACAATGATGCAGAGTGGGCGGACGGATTCTGCGGTAAGTGATAAATAGAAACAGCCTGTTGCTGTGTCTAAATGCCTTCCTTTCAGACATTTAAAGATCTGAGCATTACGTTTAAGAAACATCCTGTATCCGATGATTTGGTACAGGTGAAAGATAAGGCAGCTATCACTCAAGCGATTACTGCCTTACTTTTAACTAATAAAGGAGAAAGACCATTTCAACCTGACTTAGGATGTGATGTTCGTAGTCTATTGTTTGAACCATTAGATTACGCTTCTGCTTCATTGCTTAAGAGTGCTATCAGAGAAACAATCAATCGTTATGAACCTAGGATTACTATTGATAGTATTCAATGTGATCCTGATTACGATACTGATGGTTATACAATTGAATTGTTTTACACCATCGTTGGTAGAGATGATTCACCACAGGCTGTAGACTTCTTCTTAGAGCGTACACGATAATGCCTTATACTCAGGTTGCCAACTTAGACTTTGAAGATATCAAAGTTGCTCTCAAAGATTACATGAGAGCACAAACGGATTTTACTGACTATGATTTTGAAGGCAGTGCATTATCCAACCTAATTGATGTATTAGCGTATAACACGTACTACACGGCGTTCAACACTAATATGGTAGTCAATGAACTATTCATTGATTCTGCCACCTTGAGAGACAATGTAGTAGCGATTGCGAAGCAACTAGGGTACAGACCCAAGAGTGCTACCTCTCCTACTGCATATGTCTCTTTTACTGTAACTTATACTAACCCAACAACTGATACCGAACTCCTACTGAAGAAGGGAAGTGGTTTCATTGCAACTTATGATAACAATGTGTATCAATATGTTACACTTGACGATGTAAAAGCACAAGTTATTAACGGTGTTGCAACATTTACTGACGTTGCTGTAAATGAGGGAACACAATTAATCAATACTTTTACTGTAAACTCTGCATTAAAAGATCAAAGATTTATTCTTGACAATCAAAATATTGACACCAACACAATTAGAGTGAAGGTATATCCTACTGGAGGCAGCTTCAGTGAACCATACCTTGTAGCAGATAACATTCTAGGTGTTGATGGCAACTCAAAAGTTTTCTTCCTTGACGAAATTGAGGATGAAAGATATGAAATTCTTATGGGTGATGGTGTTTTAGGCAAGAAACTAGAGAACAATGCAAGAATTGAAGTTTCTTACCTTACTACATCAGGTCCAGAAAGTAACGGAGTAAGAACATTTGTCTTCTCTGGTGTACTTGAGAACCCTAACGGTATAACTCCTGGTGCTTTTACTACTAACATCACTTCTACTACTGCCTCAGCGGGCGGTGAAGAGATTGAAAGCACTCAGAAGATCAAATATACCGCTCCTAAGGCATACGGCACACAAGACCGTGCAGTGACCGCTCAGGACTATGAGGCAATTGTACGTCAGGTATATCCTGCAACTAGTGACATCATTATTTTTGGTGGTGAGGATCAAGTTCCACCTGAGTTTGGAAGAGTCTTCATTGCACTCAAACCAAAAGATGCTAGCTACTTAACATCTCTAACTAAGAACCAGATTGTATCAGAACTCAAGAAGTATGTTGTTGCTTCTGTTGAACCAAAATTAATTGATCCTTCTATTCTCTTTGTTGAGATGACTAGTAAAATTTATTACAATGGTCAATCAACAGATCAAACACCAGCGCAAATTAGAGACAAAGTAATTGGTGGTGTACAGTCTTATCTTGATACTAGTGATACTGAAAAGTTCAATGGTAAATTTAGATACAGTAAAATGGTTGGTGTGATTGATGATGCTGATAGATCTATTAATTCAAACTTAACTGAAGTTACAATGAGAAAGGATTTCTATCCTTCTCTAAATTCTACCTTCTATTACGAAGTATGTTTCCAGAATGCTTTTGATGAGGACTGTGATGATCCAGTCCTTTCTAGCACTGGGTTTAGAGTTACTGAGTATCCTAACTTTGATGTTTATGTTGAAGATAGGTCAGGCAAAATTGTCCTATATAGACTAGATAGCGTAACTGGCGAAAAGGTTGTCCTTGACAGCGATATTGGCGATATTGATTATGTAAGTGGTGAACTTAAAATGTATAACTTAACTATCATCAAGGGTAGTTTCTTTGATAATCGTATTTCTGTAAGAGTAAAACCACTTTCTAATGATATCAAGGCACTCCGTGAAGTGTATCTTGACGTTGACGTTGCAAATTCCTCGTTCACTGCATACAAAGAGTAAAGTAAATGCCTGCTGTAAAGACTAAGAGAATTTCTACTCTCATTGAGACGCAGCTTCCTGCTTTTATTTCTGACGAATACGAACTCTTTAGTAAGTTCGTCCAGAAATATTATGAAGCTCAGGAAGTACAAGGTGGTACATTGGATGTTATTAACAACCTCCAGAAGTATGCCGATATTGATTTTTATGAGAAGAACATTCTCAAGCAGCACGATAGTCTAGCAGTCACTATTACTGATAGCGATACTACGATCACTGTCACAGATGCACAATCTTTCCCAAAGAAGAATGGATACATCCGCATTGATGATGAGATCATCTTCTATGCTACAAGAACCGATACAGAGTTCCAAGACTGCTCTAGAGGTGTTAGTGGCAATACATCTCTTGGTGATCTATATGAAGCAAGTAATTTTACTAGCACAGATGCGGCACCGCATAATGCTGGGCAAAAAGTTCTTAATGTAAGTAACTTTTTCCTGTATGCACTTGTAAAGAATTTTGAGAATCAATATCTTGGATCTTTTCCTGAGAAATATCTTAGAGGTGAAGTTGACAAGAGAACTCTGATCAAAAATATTCAGAAGTTTTACAAATCTAAAGGAACTACTAGTTCCATCAAATTTATTTTTAATACTATTGTTGCTAAAGATGCAAGCAACAAACCTGAAGTATACAAACCAAGAGATTTTACATACAAAGCATCAGAGTCTGATTGGACTAATGTATATGCTTTAAAGTGTAAAGTTGTATCTGGTAATGTTAATGATCTGATTGGAAAGAAAATTGTTCAGACTGCTACTGCAGAGTATGGGTATGCAGATGCTACTGTAGACAACGTATATGCTGATGGTACAGCAGATAACGAAGTAATCTATAATATTGTTCTTGCACCAGAAACAGTTAATGGTTCTTTTGCAATCTCAACTAAGACTAAACTAGAGAAGTCTGTTGCTGGAACAGATAGCACTGGTGACAGAATTAATGTGTCTTCCACTCTTGGTTGGGAAAAGACTGGTTCTATATTAATTGGAACTGAAACTATTACTTTCAAAGAAAAAACTGTAACTCAGTTTATTATTGATGAAAGACAACCTTCTGGAGCTATTGCATACCCAGTAGGAACAGCGGTATACAAACCAGTAACTATCGCAAATTCTGATGTAACACTACTTACGTTTGGTGTTGTTTATAATTTAAAACCAAAATCTGCTCAACCATATTCCAGTCCTGGTGATAAAATTCTTGTATCTAGACCTGGATTTGAGACTGCAGATGCTAAAATTGTTCAGACTGGAACTAATCAAACAAGATGGTTGCTAGATCAAGGAACTGCACCAGTCATTCCGACACTACCAAGTATTCAAACATCTTTAAGTCAATTGACTACAGATGTATCATCTATCTTTGCAGATGATCAATACTATTATATTACATCTTCTTCTTTCCCATCATATAAGATTCTTGATGGATCTACAGTAAGTGAGACATTACTTGATCAAAGAATTCTTCGTATTATCAGAAAGGAAGCAACAAGAACTACAGAAAAATACAAAACACCAAACAGAGATGTTGGTATCCTTCTAAACGGTGTCCCTGTCTACGGTTTCAGGGATCATGATAGTGTTCGTTTTGGTAAATTAGAGGAAATTAAAATTGATACACAAGGTAGAGGTTATGATAAACCACCGTTTGTATTGATTGATCAGGTTCCTAATAAAGCTAGAGCAGTTTTGACTGGTCAAGTTGTAGAAAGAATTATTGTAGATACTAAAGATATTTTTCCAAAAACTCCAGAAATTACGATTACCTCTGGTAGAAATGCTGCTGTTCGTGCAATCGTAACTGGTGGTAAAGTTACTAGTCTAGTCATTGATAATCCTGGTGAATTTTATTCTTCTCCTCCAACTGTAAGAATTAGAGATAATGCTGGCAGAGGAAGATTTGCTGATTATAAAGCAGTTGTTAATACCGATGGAAATATCACTGGATTTAACAAACTTGCTGAAGGTAATTTCTATAATCAAAACACTGTTATTGTAGATATTATACCAGTTGGTGAAAATGCCACAGGTATTCCATTATTGAAAGAGTGGAACTTTAACAGATATAATAAAATTGAAACTGAACTTGACACTGAGTATGGTTACATTTTCCAAAATTACAATATCTCATTAGAGTATGGTTATGGACATGTTGCCAATCCAAAAGCTTTACGTGTTGCTCTTAACGACAACATTAACAGTGCAGGAACCGAACCTGCAGTAAAAACCCATTCTCCTATTATTGGATTTGCCTATGATGGCAATCCAATCTATGGTCCATTTGGTTATGAGAATCCATTAGATTCTACCTCTCCTATCATTAGAATGACATCTAGTTATTCTTTAAGTGGAACTCGTAAAGAGGGTCCTTCTCTTTCTAAGTACCCTCTCGGATCATTTAATAATGATTACACATACACTCATAAGAGTGGCACGTTAGACGAGAACAATGGAAGATTTACAATTACCCCCGACTTTCCGAAAGGAACTTATGCTTATTTCATTACTATTGATAGCAATCAAGTACCGCAATATCCGTACATTTTAGGAGAGAATTTCTACTCTCTACCTGTTGATAGTAATTACAATTCTAATATCAACCAAGATGACATTCCAAAAAATTCTAAGAAATATTTGGTCCCTGGAATGCAGGGTAATGGCGAAGGTGTCATTGCTTCTATTGGTGAAGTAAAATCTGGAACAGTTGATAGCATTGATATTATCAGATCATCTGATAACTTCTCTGTTAATTCTCAGGTATACTTTGATAATAGAGGAACAGAAGGATCTGAGGTTGAATCTATTATTTCTTCTGTAAAAGGAAAGGGTGTCAATTACTTAGAATGTAAAGAGGATAGAGTTGTAAAGTTGACAACAATCCAAAGTGCATATCTATTTGCTAATGATACACTAAACCAACCTTCTTCTGGTGCATCTGGTTCTATTGTTGGAACTGTAAGGAATGACAATACAATTGTTCTTAGAAATGTTAATGGAAAATTTGATGAGACAGGAACTTTTTCTGCAACTATTAAAACATTCATTATCTTATTAGACCAAAGAAGTTCTTATACTAAAGGTGCAACTTTAAGTTTGACTGATGGTGTCAACGCACCAATTGCAACTGCAGAAGTTTTAGAAGGAACATCCTCCCAAAACACAGTTCAGATCAAGGTTCTCACTGGTACATGGATTGTAGATGATGATTACTTCCTACAGTCAAGTAATTTATTCAATACTTCTGGAACCAAAGTAGTAACACTTACTTCACTTAGTGATGGACTCAACCCATTTGAAGTCAATCAAAGTGTTGCACTGATTGAAACAGCAGAACCACATGGATTAGGTATTGGTGATAAAGTTACAGTTGACATTAATCCAAATGATGCAACTAAGACTAAAACTTATTATCTAAGAAAACGTTTATATCAAGAGGCAACATTAATTCCTCCAAACAATACTTCAACGATTGATTTCACTGGAATCGGAAGGTATGAAATTCTTAATGGTGGTGCCGATTATACGGCTGGCACCTATACCAGTGTTGCTCTTACTGGTGGATCGGGTACTGGTGCTACTGCTACATTTACTGTATCTAATGCTGGTATAGTTTCTGGTATTCAGATTCAAGATGCTGGATCTGGATATGAGAGAGGTGATTATCTATCCGTTGCGGATGAGGATCTAGTAAGATCTGGTGCATCTCAGTCTACTGCAAGGTTCACTATCTACGTTGGACATGTTGGTGTACCAGCTGGTGGTACAAAGGTAACTGTTGATGATGCTTTAGGATTTGCTGTTGATGATCTAATTAAGATTGGCGAAGAGATTCTAAAAATTGCTGGTATTAATGGAAAAGATCTTTCTGTAATTAGAGGACAAGAAGGAACTTCTGATGTAGATCACTTTGATGGACAAGAAGTATCTTTATACAAAGCACAATATAACTTTGCAACAAACTTTCAAATTTTTACAGGATCTGGTTCTGGATACATTCAATCATACAATCCTGTAACACACAAAATTATTGTTGTTTATGATTATGGAACATTATTATCTACTGCAAATGAATTAACTTTAAGTTCTAGTTTCTTTGATTCTAGTAATCCACAAAGATTAGTTGCTGTTAGGTCTGCAGAGGAATTAATTTACAAATTTGAATTTTCTGAAGATAATAGTGTATTCACACCAAATCCTAATATCAATTTACAGGAATTTTACAAGTACAAGTTTGATACGTCTCACTCTAGTCTTACTGGTACTTATTTTGATATTAGTCCAAGTAATAATTTTAACTTAATTACTGAAGAGAAAGAAGAATCCACAATTCTTCCTGGTAACTCAGGTGCATTTACTAATGTCAAGTTTGGATTTGGTTCTAGACTTGCTGATAATAACTATCAAACAAAGAGAGGAACTGATTTTACAAACTTCTATTATTTTGATAGAAAAAATGTAGTAAATTCTGGTGGTGCATTCTTTAAGATTATTACAGATCCACTACAGGGGGTTAAAACACTCAATTATGTCACACCGAATCGTTTTGTTTATGATATTACTAGTGAGCCTCTTTGGGATGGTTCTGGATCCATTTCTTATACTACTACTGGTCAGTTCGCTGTCGGTGAGATTAATGAAGTCAGCATCATCAACCTCGGGTTAAATTACAAAAAAGTACCATCAATTATTGGTATTGATCCAACAGAAAGTTACAGAGCATCTGCTACAGTATTATTTGACAATGCATCTAAAACTATTACTGGTGTTAGAGTAGATAACAAAGGTTCAAATTATGTCAATCCAAAAGTTGTAATTACAGAAGGTGATGGTGTTGATGCAACATTTGATATTGTTGTTAGAAATGGTGAAATTTTCTCACTAGTTGTATCCAGACCAGGAAGAGGATATACACAAACTCCAAAAATTCAAATTATTGAAAGTGATGTTGAAGCTTTTGCAAATAGTAATAGTATTGGTGTTCCTCAAAGTGTAACCTTTGTACAAAACGGTGGAGCATTCCACTTGGATAGAACAGTTTCTTCTTCCTTCACTTCAAACTATGTTGCTGTACTTAAAAATTATAATGGAGATTTCAGGAAAGGTGAGTTAGTAGTACAAAAAGTAAATGGTGTAGAGGTATTCAGAGCAAGAGTTGCTGAATGGAGATTTGGATCAAGATTATTAAAACTAGAAAATACTGTTGGTATCATTCGTGAAAATGTTGCGATTGAATCTTACAATATGCCAGTATCTGGTATTGTACATTCAGTTTTTGTTAGTGAATTTACAGAAGAAATTTCTAGTTTTTATGACAACCTAGGATTCTATAGTTCTGATAGAGGTCGTCTAGGAGTATCTAATCAGAAAGTTATTGATAGTGATTTTTACCAAGATTATTCTTATGTTGTCAAATCAAAAACACCAATTGATCAGTGGCGTGAATTAATTAAGTCTACTACACACCCTGCTGGATTTAAATTATTTGGACAGGTAGATGTAGAAGCTACTGCTAGCAGTGAAATGCCAGTAGAACTTCCAAAGTCATCTCATTTCAGTGTTATTCAACTTTGGGATCCAGATAAAAATAAGATTACTGTTGAGAGCACAAAACAAGTAACAACACAAACAATTCAAACTGTAGAAAGTCAAAGAGTTCGTAAGTCCTTTGGTACTGCTGCAACTAGTGAGTTCTTGTTCAATGAAGTTCGTGCATTTGAGTTTACTCTCAATGCACCTTTTGATGGTTATTATGATACAGATGGAAGACTACAAGGAACAACATCGTTCCAGATTTTAAACGATGGAACACCTTTCTTCCCTGCATCAGATAAAGGTATTATTGTAACTCTAGATGGTGTTCTACAAGAACCTGGAGTTTCTTACACTATTAGTGGGGATCAAATTGTATTCTCTGCTCCTCCACTAGGACCAGGTAATAAACTTACTGGTGATGGTGGAGAAGTAACTCCATATAAAGGTGTTACTTTCTATGGTAAAGTATTCCAGTTTAAGGATGATCAATACAATACCAAACATCTAAGAAAAATTAGAAATATTTTCCAACGTGGTGGCACTTGGATTGATGCTGCAAATCAGATTGAAAGAAATGTAGAGTTTATCGTAAATGAAACTATTGGATATGCTAAACAAACATATTCCACATTAGATTGGAGTACAAAGCAAGATGATTACGAGAGAAATATTCGTGCAATTTTAGATGCTTATCAACATGATATTAGATTTGGTGGAAATGTAAAAACAGTTGACTATACTTCTATTTTCAATTCTAGTAGTGACTATTTGTATATTCAAAATAATAAAACTCAGTCTAATGCAATTTTTGCTTATGCTACTAGATTAGCAAGATTAGCAATTCGTAATTGGGACTACACTGATAATGGTGTATCTTACTTTGCTGGTGGAAATAAAATGATAGTAACCAGCACAGAAAATATTGCTGTTGGTATGTTTGTCAGCTCTGGTAGATCATTCCCACCAGGAACAAAAATTGTATCTATTGATAGTGCAACTGAAGTTACCTTAAGTAGTAGTGCATTAGCAAACTCTGCTGGTGGTGGTGGAGCTCCAACTGGAATCACTTTCTTAAGTGGCACAGCAACCACAGGACCAATTGCTACTAGCACAGGTGCTATTGTTCCTGGAAGCGATTTTAACTTACCACCTGGCACTATTGTTACTATTCCTACATCGTTCTCTGGTAGTGACTTAGCAACATTCTCTTGGAGTGGAATTAACAACGGTACATTCTATGATGCAGGTAATTTAATTACATTAAACAGATCTTATATTATTTCAGAGTCATTGACATGGGCACAAGCACAGTATCCTGGATTGAATTGGGGATCTTATGCTACAAAGTGTGGTAGAGACATTGGATTGATTCTTGATGCATATGTTTATCACCTTAAATTTGGTGGTAACGAAAAGATTGTAGAAGCAGCACAACTTTATTACAGAAAGAATGATTATCCATATGGTGAAGAACTTTATTACATCTCGGGACAACTTACAGAAACAGTTGCAACATTCTTATATGCAAAGGATCTAATGATTCAGGCAATGAGAAATCAATTGCCAAATGCAGACTATAATGTTTCTATAGATTCTGTATCTCCAGAATGTGCAGAAGTTGAGGGTGCTTTGAATACCTATCATAGCATTATTGAAACTATTCTAACAGAAGGCAGAGGACTTGTAGAAAAGACACCACAAAATCCAAATAAAGCAGGTAATTGGACTCCTACATTAACATATTCTAATTACAATATTTTAGGTGATCCTCTACTTCCTAATCAAGAATGTAATAATGTTATTTCTGCTATTGATTCTTTGTATGATAATTTAAGTGATGTATTGGTAGAGCAATCAGTTACTAGAACTCTCCCAGATTATATTGATGGAGAAAGTAAAGAGTTTGAATTATATTGGGATGACAATACAGTTGTTAATACAGAAGAAGATGAAGATCTATTCTTAACAATTAATGCTGTAATTCAAAGACCTAAGTTTACAGAAGGTTATCCTTTAGAAGACTCTTATGTTATTGATAGAACTGTAATTCCTAATGTACTAAAATTTGATGTTGCTCCTATTTGGGATCAAGATCTTGGAGCTAAGACTATTGGAGAACCAACAGCAGTAGAAAAAGTTGCTGGTATTGGTGTTGGTAACTACAAGAGACTTACCATTGATTACAATCTAGTTGATGGTGTCAGAAATGGTCCTTTCTTAATCCTAGATGTAGAAGACTACACAGTACAAAATATTGAACAGGAAGACTGCTTATATGTTTTCCTAGATGGAGTTTTACAACGTAAAGGATTCTCTTATACTATATCTGGTCCGAACATTACATTTAATGTTTCAATCAAGAAAGAGATGAAGATTGACATCCGCTATCTCTATGGAAGAAACGTCGGACAAGTTCTTAATGTCTATGATTACTCTCCTGATAGTTACTTTGCACAAAGTAGATTATCTTTTGATTCTCCTCTTTTAAATGACTTCTTAAGATATGCTTGGATGGGCGATGCAATCGGACTTCCAATTCACGTTTGGCAACAAAGAGCAAATGGAACATACAATGTTATTGGTCAAATTAGTAATCCAGTAGTAACTGGAAATAATGCAGTATTTGATGTTTTAGGTCAAAACGCTACTATTGAAAGTGGACTAGATTTTACTTTTGTACCAAAGGGATACTACGATAGACAATATGTAATTGCATCTGCTGATATTTCTAATGTATCTTTAACATATAATATAGATGATGTTGGAAGAAAACTTCTTAAGACTGATGATGCTATCTGGTCTGGAAGTAACTATGGAGTAACATATAAGAAACCATTTGTATCTTTATCAAATGGAGATCAAATTCGTGTAGAAGGTGAAGATAAATTCCGCAGCATTAAGAGACTACCAACAGTAGCTACTAGTAAAGATGGTAGACCAGGAGAGCAATTAACCGATGATATTTTTGGAACGGTCTCAGTTGAGTCTTATACTGGAATTACTAGAGGAGAAGGTCTTTCTGTAATTGCTACTATTGAAAATGGTAGTATTATAAAACTGACTTGGAATCAACGTAGTTATGACCCTATTACACAACCGACCGCATATCAGTATTATACACCACCAGTTCTTAAATTTGTACCTGAAAATGGTCAAGGTGGTGGTGCGCGAGCAAATGTTTTAGTAAGTAAAGGTCAAGTAATTAGTGTTGATATTATTGATGGTGGTTCTGGATATACAGAAGCTCCAAAAGTTATTGTAACAAGAAGATTTGATATTCTTTCTGAAAGAGACATTGGTATATCAAAGATCAATATTCTCTATAGACCTTATATTAACGTTGCTCAAAGTGGAACAGTTATATCAACCATTGATATTCTTGGTAACAGACTAGTTGATGTAAACTCTTATTCTTCTGTAGATCTTTCCAGTCCAGCAGATGTTGATCGTAAGATCATTGGATTAATTCAAACTGGAGATACTAAGTTACCAACATCTACTTTAGTTGGTGGTAGTGGATCTGAAATGCCAATTGGCATTGAGCAACCTGGTGGTGCTCAAATTGTATACATTGAACCAGACCCTGTTACCATTGAGGGAGTTGGTGGTGTATTAAGAATTCAAGACACTGTAACTGTTGTCTCCGCAGAGATTCAAGACATTGTTTCTCTCAACTCCATTTCCACTGTAAGTAGAGCAATTACTCAGACACAGCAAATTGAAATTCCAAACAATGCAATTAGTAATATCAACTTCTTTGAGACTGCTGCATATCTTGATCTTGATTTCAATATTGGTGACAGCATTGCATACATCCCAGACACCACTAAGTTTGATCCACAAGGTCTACTTCTGATTGGTAATGAGATTGTATACTATAACCGTAAAATTTCTGATAGATTCCTCAATGTTCTTAGAAATCGTAAAGGAACAACAGAGCAAAATTGGGTTGCTGGAACATACTTAAGACAGATTCCTGAACTTGTATCTGTTGCATCTGCTGGTGTTGTTACAATTCAATCCGAGAGTGATGTCTCTATGGCATCTGGTGGTGCTATATCTGTGGAATTTGAAAGAAATGTTCAGAGAGAAATTTCATCTCCTGTAGATTTCTCTATTACCAGAGAGGCATTTGAAGTTGTAGTAACTCCACCACCTGGTGGTGTGGTTGATAGATATCAAGAAAATGCATTCATTAACGATCCAGTTCAACAAAGAAATGGAAATGAAGTTGATCTAGATGATATTAACGGAGTATACTATGTTGGATTGAGAAGTGGAGCACCTGATATTGCTGTCAGAAACTCCACGATAGGTGAACTAGAATATATTGGCAACTACACAGTTACTAATGTAGGACATACAATTAGTCATTATAATAACATTTTTGATGATGGTGTAAATAATGTATCTGGAGTTACACTACAAGAGTTTAGTTTCTACTTCGCAGATCTAACTCTTGATGATTTTGTTGATAGGGCAAATTCTAGTTTTGCTAAGTCTGGTACTCGTTTCAACTTGATGCCACCATCAATTCAAAACCCAGTGACAATCAGTGCTAGCACTGGTGGTCTTGCTGGAACTATCAATGTTCAAAATACTACAGGATTCCCATCTACTGGTTATGCCTTTACCAGTAATGGATCTGTGTTCCAATACACAGGAAAAACGGCAACATCCTTTACAGGTGTTACTTTGACGAGAGGTCCAAACACAATTAATACCACTCACGAAATCATTCCGTTTACATTATCCTAAATATTGCTATAAATATAAATAACTCAGGCACAAACTACAACGTCGGACAAAGAACACCATGGCTGCAATTATTTCTGATAAGTTTCGTATTTTTAACGCGAAACAATTCCTAGAATCTCTAACTGAGGGAGCGACTGACACGAGTCAGGAACGTTCTAGAATGTATTTCTTTGTGGGTCGCCCACAGCCCTGGAGAGCGTACTTAGAAGTCTATTCTAAGAATTCTACTGCATTTACTGTGGGAGACGAAGTGTATATTGGAACGTATGGATCCACCGCTTTCCGCGCCACAATCGCTGCAGTTTATGATAGTGCCCTCCTTTTGACCGACGTTTTTGGCAGTGCTGGCGTTAACTCTGCTCCTCCTCTTGGTTCTGACCTAAAAGGTAGAACAGGTGGTGCTGGTGGTTCTGACACA
>Ga0163111_10001303_pt1 | contig 15258 bp, 12 predicted proteins | sample CRUFie1St18metaG_FD_109645 | JGI IMG/M metagenome (GOLD analysis project Ga0163111, IMG submission 109645) | Marine microbial communities from the Costa Rica Dome - CRUD Field 142mm St18 metaG | ecosystem: Environmental > Aquatic > Marine > Oceanic > Photic zone | place: Costa Rica: the Eastern...
AATATTTTCAATATTCTCAATATTATTCTTTGTTTGTTTAAGAAACAGGTCTTGTGCAAAATCAACTTTATCTTTAGGGAGAAAGTTGATAAATTTTTTAAATAAATCTGAATGATCTTTTAAAAGTTTTGCTATTTTTTTCACAAGTTCTAAAATATTTATTTGTTTCTTACTATAATCTTGTATAGCTTTTAGGAAATTTAAATAAATTTCTGGCTGTTTTTCGAAAGCCTTTTCTATTGACATAAGGTAGTCTATTCCTGTCTTAACTTTATTTGACTTTGTCTTAATTTTTTTTGACTTTGTCTTAACTTTTTCATCAGACATTTTTGTAAGATCTATTTTGCGTTTTAGATTTAAAGTATTTCTTTGTGATTTATTTATTGTAATAAATAATATATTATCAAGTCTAATAGAAGTATTCTTATCATCTCCATCATATCTTATTTTATTCCAACCGCCTTTCTCATGCAAAGCCATAATAATACCATGTTTACGTGCTTTTGTAATTACACGAACACCAATATATAGATATTGATCAATAACAGAACTATCTAAATTTTTTATCGGAATTTTTTCTATATCATGATTAGATAATTCTTCTGTTGAAATTTTTTTATAAAGATTATTATAATATTTGTTATTATAATAATCTTTAATTTCTTTGTCAGATGTTATTAAATCTGGAATTGTTGCTTTATTTTGAGTTACTACTTTCTTTTTTGATATAGTATCTGGATGAATATCTACAAGTAAATGATACATTTCTTTATATAATTCATCAGTATTTTTAGAAAATATGTCTATCTCTATTACAGACATTATAACTAATAACTGTTATTGTTGTCAGTTTGTTATAAATTGAATATATTGTATATTTAAGATAGCAAATTAATCATTTTTTTATTATGTATACCATGGTGCATTTACGATTATATCATAATTTACATCATTATCAAACATAGAAATCATAGTATTTACATTGGTTACATTCCAATTATTAAGTGATTGATTGAAACTATTTGCATTATGAAACATATAACCACAAAATTTAACTTTTGATACATTCCAATCATTTAATCTTTGATTAAAAATCATTGCATTACTAAACATAGAATGCATATTTTCTACTTTTGATACATTCCAATTATTGAGCGGTTGATTAAATGAATATGATTTAAAAAACATACCTTCCATTGTAGTTACATTTGAAACATTCCAATTATTGATAGATTGATTGAAAGAATATGCTTTATTAAATAAATTATCCATATTTGTTACATTAGAAACATTCCAATTATTGAGAGGTTGATTGAATGATTCGGATTGTCCAAACATACCTTCTATGTTTATTACATTAGATACATTCCAATTATTTAGAGATTGATTGAATGAATTTGCATAATAAAACATACCTATCATATTATTTACATTAGAAACATTCCAATTATTTAGAGGTTGATTAAACGCTTCCGCATGATTAAACATATCTTCCATACATATAACATTAGACACATTCCAATTATTAATAGGTTGATTAAAAGATTTTGCACCATCAAACATATTATTCATTTGCAAAACACTAGATGTATTCCACTCATTCAAAGATTGATTAAAAAATCTTACAAATCCAAACATACAATCCATAGTAATTACATTAGATACATCCCAATTATTAAGAGGTTGATTGAAAAATGTTGCTCCTAAAAACATATCATGCATGGATATTACATTAGATACATCCCAATTATTAAGAGGTTGATTAAAAGAAAATGCGTTAGAAAACATACCTTCCATATGTACTACATTAGATACATTCCAATTATTTAATGGTTGATTGAAATTTACGGAATATGCAAAAATATTATTCATATCTTTTACATTTGATACATTCCAATTGTTGAGAGGTTGATTGAAATACTTAGTTGTCCTAAACATCCAATACATAGATTTTACATTAGAAACATTCCACTTATCAAGTGGTTGATTAAATAATATTGCGCCATAAAACATACCTTCCATGTTAATTACTTTTGATACATTCCACTTATCAAGTGGTTGATTAAATCTTCTAGCATATTTGAATACATAATTCATGGATTCAACATTTGATACATTCCAATTATTAAGAGGTTGATTAAATGAATCTGCTTTTCTAAACATATATTGCATATTAATAACATTAGATACATTCCAATTAGAAATATCATCATTGAAATCAGAACAATTTGAAAACAAATAAGACATATTTGTTATATATTTTGTATCCCAATTTTCTATTTTTCCATATTTTTTAATTGCTTCTAATTTTTTATCTGAACAATATTTTTGTACAGCAGCATTTATATTATTATTATTTAATAATTTTGGTACATAAGATAAAATATGCAATATAATTTCTGTTGGTATTGGTTTTATAGAAATATTTATATGAAGTAATTGCATATATTCAACAATTTTTAACATTTTTATATTATATATGTTACTTATTACTAATGAAATTATAATCAAGATATCTAAGATGAAATAATAATCATTTTTATATATTTTTATAAATATAATAAAAAAAATCAATTTTATATAAAATTGACCGGTTATTAATAACCACTTTTTAAAAATTTATTAGTTTATTAAAATATTAATAAACTATTATTAAACGGTTGTTTAATCTTCTTCTTCAGAATCAGAATCTCTGAATGCGTATGAAATTAGATCTTTTGGTTTGTATAATTTCAGTTGGCTAACAGACCAACTCAAACCGAACTTACCGCCAGAAAACCATAATTGTTTCGGCTTAATTAATGCAGATACATATTGACCTTTATTAACCATATCAGTAAAATTATTTTCAATTTTGGTTCTATCATAATTATATACTTCTAATTGAAAAGCGTTATCCCAGAAAGGAAGTTTCGCTTTAAAAGTGGGTGGATATTTATCAGTAAACTCACCCGTTTCCTTATCCTTAGATCTCTTGATTGACGGAGTATAAAGAGTTTTTACTACATCTTCACTGACTTGTTTCTTTCTCAGCCAAGCTAGAGAATTTGCTTTCTGTTGTGCATCCGCAATAATTTTTTCATCAATCTGTTTAATCAGATCAAAAAATTCTTTATTCTGTTGATTTACTTCCATATTATCAAAACTCATATCTAGAGAATATTTAATACTATTATCTCCTTCAAATTTGCTGACACCGAAGGGTAGACGCATTTTCGGAGTACGAATCATCATACCTAGATTTCCATCATAATTAATGTAAAGCTGACGTGCGCCAGTTGTCCCCATAGGCTTAATGTCGCTATACTCAATTTTCGAAATATTGACTTCACTCGGTTTCATCATTTGGCTCATATTTGTTGTTATTTCTTTCTTGTAATCGTATTTTTTTATATTTTTACTAATTATATCTACGAAATATTAATATAACATAAAAACATAATCATTTTTTTGTATATGTATGACATTTGATAATTTTATACAATTTTATACAATTTTTATATACACAGCTATGTGTTTTTTTATGTTTTTAACAATGATATGGATTAGTAGTATTAATCCAAATTAATATACATTAGTGTATATGATATCATAATTCAGCGTTTTTAAAAATCATATTTTTTTATTTTATCATATCAATGAAATGAATTACATTATTAAAACAATATTGATAACTACTTGTACAGTATTTTCATTTCAGCCAAAAGATAATATTTATAATATCGTAAAAAAATTTTCGAAAACAACTTCAAATGCTTATCTGTCTAGAAATAATGCAAATATTTCCTCATCGATTACACACTTTCCTGAAAAATATGGAATTAGAATTTTCGAAAATAAAAAAGAAAATGAATTAGTTTTTGTTTTAAGAGGATCTAAATTTTTTTCAGATTGGATTAATAATTTTAATTGTTTTTTAACGGATTATCCTTTTGAAACAGATGTAGGAAAAGTACACAATGGTTATTTAAAGAAAGTCACTAAAATTATTAACATGCCTCAATTTGAAAAAATACAAGATTATTTATCAAAAAATAATAATCTTACAGTTTATTTTACGGCTCATAGTTCAGGATGTAAATCATTAATAATAGCTACTTATTTATCAAACTTATTTCCAAATCATAATTTTATTACTATTTGTTTTGGTTCTCCAAATTTTTGTAATGCTCAATTTTATGATACATTAAAACAACGAAAAAATATCTATACAATATCTATTAAGTTTGTTGATGATGTTATTGGATATTCTGGAATAGGTGTAAATAAATCAGATAAAAAAATTGATATTATTCCATCAAAAACATCTTTTAATTTTTTTTATAATCATTTAATGATAAGATATGAAAAATATTTTTCTTAAAAAAATTCATTTAATTATAATTAAATGAATTTTTACATATATTATTTTAAAGAGTTAAAATAATAACTACCATATATATAATTGCTGCAAAAAACATAAATAATCCGGCAATTACATGTTTTTTTGTATATTTTTTTATTTGATCTTTAAATACAATTGAAATAATCAAAGAAATTAGCACAAACAATATGATAGCATAAATTGCTTCAGTTTCCATTTATATATAAATAATATAAAAAATATAAAAAAAAATGATTTATTATTTTTATAAACTTGGGTTTATTTTCCTATTATAGAGAGTAGAAGCATGAAGACTCTCATCTTTCGAAATAGAGATAAAAATATGTATCCATCACCGAGTGATCTAAGGCGCTGAAATTAATTTAAGGCGCTGGATTTAAGCCCCCAGTTTCTACGGAGACATGAGTTAGTACCTCACTGGATACATATAAAAATTTTGTTCGCGTATTTCAGTTGATTGAAGAGGGTGGAAGGGTACTGGAAGTGGAGGATATGCACTCCTCCGTCGTGAATAATTTTTTTTATAAAAAAAAATGATTTATTATTTAAAATAAATTAGTATTATATTATAAAAAATAATTTAATATTAAAATACAAAAATGAATAGTACTAATAATAATTTTATCGCTTTCTCAAAAGATGAATTATATGTTATCATGATGATGTTAAATTTTAGATTAAATCAAACAGAAATAACACCTGGAAAAGCTCAAATACATGGAAGAGTGTTTGGCGATGTGCCTTTATCAAAAACACAAATGATTAAAGCTATTAAAACAAATTTAAGAGCACATAATGATCCAATAATTTCTTCAAAAGATTTTGAAGAACATATTCTTAATTTGAACAGTGTTTGTAATTAATAGCCATAATAATAATATCAAAATAATAATATCAAAATAATAATAACAAAATAATAATATACAAAATAATAATATACAAAATAATAATAACAAAATAATATACAAAATATTAATAACAAAATAATATACAAAATATTATGTATATCACAAATTATATTTACAAAACCATATCAACAATATCATAATATAATTCTAATATTTTTGACCCGAATAAATCTCCATTTATTGCAAATTGAATAGAATTTAATATTAATATTTTTTTATCAGCAAGTGATAAAAAATCATTATCTAATATATTTTTAATTATAGATTCATTTAATTTTAAAATAGCTGGTGCAAGTTTATCTAAAGGAAGTAAAGATGATGTCATACTTTTAACGATATTTTCAGCTGCAGATTGTTTTAAGTCAAAATTTATATAAGACAAATAATTATCAGAAAATTCAGATGAAGTATGAGATATTTGATTATGATTTAATAAATTATGATTTAATAAATTATGATTTATTGAATTATGATTTATTGGATTATAATTTATTGAATTATGATTTATTGGAAAATAACATTTTGTTAATGGTTTTGTATTTTTAATTGAAATTGCAGAAATAAAACCAAATAAATGAAAATTAATTAATATTTTAAAAATTCTCATTCTAATTAAATAATATATTATAATACTTATACTCAAATTTTGTCTATTAAATGATCAAATAAATTATAAAATATTATTTAGAAAATCTATTTCTAGCATTATTTGACCAATGAATATTTGAAATATATTCTTTGCTTGAAGAATATTTTTTTTTCATAGTAACAATAGAAATAACTTTACGAATAAATGGAAAATTGTTTAATGTAATTGCATCGTAACAAATTGCAGCTACATCCTCTCTTGATATTTCATCATAGCCATTATTTATAATAGCTATTGATGATTGTAAATCGTTAGTCAGAGTGCCATGTCGTAATATTACGTATTCTAAAGATTTTCCAGAACCTGATAAAAATAATTGTTCTTGATAATTTTTATCATTATATTGTTTTTTTAAAACAGTTTTGATTAAAAATTTTAAATAAAAAGGAATTTTATTAATAGAGGACCCACAACCAATTGCTGAAGTTAGAACAATTTTTTTTGATGAATTTTTTTTTATACATTTTATTATATTTTTTGTTCCTTTTAATAAATTTTTTTTTGAAGATACATCATTTAGATTAATGATTGTTCCAGTGATATTATGATTTTTATAAATTTGTTTTACATCATTGTATTTACTAATATCTCCTTTATAACATATTATTTGTTCAGAAATATCAAAGTCAGTATAATTTGAATCAACTAAAGTGATTACTTGTTGAAATTCATCAACACATTTTTCAAGTGAAACCTTTCCTAATGATGTATCTGTTCCAAATATCGCGATTGCTTTTTGAAGAGATAATCTTTTGTAACTATATATATTATTTCTATAAAATGCAAATGAATAAGATGTTAATATAAGATATATTACAATATTGAATTTCATTTAATATATTATATATTTATAAACTTATATTCAATTATGTGTTAAATAACAATATAATATTATTTTAAATATTACTATAAAATAATAAATGGATATTTCAAATAGTAATGATAATAGTAATGATAATACTATTGAGACGACAGAAATAAACCCTTATCCTGATGAAAATTTTAGAATTCTAATAAAAAAAGATTCAGATGGAACACCAACTGCTAAACGAGAGATTACAGAATTATTAGATTTACATGATATTTTAATTATTGTAGCGGGAACAGGAAGTGGCAAAACAACACAGATTCCTCAATTCTTTTACAATAATCCAAATTACGCACAAAAAAAAATAAAAATATATAAAAAGGGTGAAAGAATTATAGATCAAAAAGGTAAAAGAATTATAATTTCAATACCTAAAAAAATTTCAACAGTTAGTACTGCAAAATTTGTTGCAACACAAATTGCTCAAAAAGAATTTTATGCAAAGAATAATAGATACTATAAACAAAAACATATAAAAGATGCAGAAAAATTTGGATTACAAAATTTTGTTGGTTATTCTGTAAGAGATAACACTTGCAGAAACGACAAGACTGTTGTCGAATATATGACAGATGGAATGGTTATAAATGAATTTCAAAAAGATCCAAATTTATCAGATATATCTTTAATACTATTAGATGAAGTGCATGAAAGAACAGTTGGTAATGATATATTAATGGGACTGATTCCAGAAGTCATAAAAAACCGTAAAGAGAATAATCTAGAACCTTTGAAATGTATAATTATGTCTGCTACTTTAGATGAAGATCTATTTCTAAAGCATTTTCGTAATTTTGGGGAGGGAATTCGTGTATATGAAAAAATATATAGAGTTCCGGGCAAACAAAATGAGGTTATTACTTGTTATTCTCCACCTCAAACGAACAATATTCTAATAGACACCATAGCAATAGTACATGATATACATAACAAGGAGAATGTTAAAAATATGCCTGAATTAAGTATTCTTGTATTTTTAACTACACCAAAAGAAATAACCGATTTTTGTAATCTATTAAATTCTTATAATGATGATATGAATATTCATAATATGAACGTGTTACCATTACATGCGTCTTTAAATTACACTGACCAACAAGCAGCTACGGATAGTGAAATGAAGGATAATAAAAGAAAAGTAATTGTTAGTACAAATTATGCGGAAGCATCCGTTACAATACCTAACTTATTTTTTGTGATTGATTCTGGATTTGCGTTAGAAACAAAATATGATGCTACATTAAATTTACATGGTCTTATAAAATCACATATAGATAAAGCTGCTGCAGATCAAAGACAAGGTAGAGCAGGTAGAGAATTTAAGGATATTCCACAGGAATTGAAAGAACAAAAAAAAAAATTCTATGATTTTCAAAAAAATACACAACATATACCCGGAGTGTGCTTCAGAGTATATCCTAGAGAAAGGTTTAATAATGAGTTCAAAAAAACTTCTGATCCAAAAATATTACGTGAAGAGATATCGAGTCACTATCTATTTTTAAAAACATTAAATAAAGATCCAGAAAAATTTATGTGGATGCAAGACCCTAGTGAAGAACAATTTCTAAGAGCTGTACAAATATTACAAGACTTAGGAGCGTTAGATACTGAAAAAAATATTACTAATAAGGGCAAGGCAATGGCAAGATTTGTTTCACTAAAACCAATTCATTCTGCAATACTTTTATCATCTTTTAAGTATAATTGTAAAAATAAAGCTTTATCTTTAGTAGCAATTTTAAGTACTGTTGAAAAATTTGATAAACTATATATAAAAGATCCAAATTTTTCTAATTTTACAAAAGAGCAAAAAACGGAGTATACAACAAAACAAAATCAAAGATTAGATGCATTACTTGCTCTTGAAGATAATGATGAAAAAAAAATAATAATGAGTGATCATATTAAAGTATTAGCAATATATGAAGCTTATTCAAGAATAAAAAATATGAAAGATATTAATAAACGCAATTATAAAAAAGAATTATTAGACGAAACAAAAGAAGAAGTAGAAAATGAATTAATGGAAAAAATCATAAATGATCTTGGTGAAGATACACTTAATAACATGTTAGAAGTAGAAGAAAATTTAGAACAATTTAAAAAAGAATTTCAAGAAGAAGTTCAAAAAGAATTGAAAATAAAATTGGAAGACAAATCAGAAGAACTAGCATCGAATAAAATAACGAAATGGTGTGAAGAGAGATATTTGAATGAAGAAACTTTAAAATTAATATCTATTCAACGAAAAAAAATATTAAAAATTTTTACAGATATATGTCTTGAGAATTCGATTGGAGAAGAAGAGATAGATGTAAAAATAAAAAAAAAAATAATACAAAGTATAGATAATGATGGTACTAATGATGGATATAATTCAATAATAAAATGTATGCTTCATGGTTTTTTTTTAAATATTGCAAAATGGAGTGATAAGGATCGTAAATATGAAGTAATAAATATGTCTGGATTACCACAAGAATCATTGGCAATGCCAAGTTTTGAGAGTCTTGTTAGTCGTTTTCCTAAAGATAGAAAAAAACAAAAAGAAAAACCAATATATCCGAAATATATTTGTTATGACAAATTTATGTATTTTGAAAACCCTAATGTTAATTTACTTGATAATAAAGATAATGTAGAACAATCAAAAAAAATCCTAAGTAATTGTAGTGAAGTTAATATAGATGATTTATTAACTGCTGCGCCTAATAATTATTTTAAAGATTATATGACAGTAAGTGCTGCAGAAAAATCAACTACATCAACTGACCAAAAAGCAGCTACGGATAGAATAAATGATAGAATAAATGATTTATTAAAAAACCAATTTAATAATTTGGAAGTATTAAGAATAAATTCTGATGATAATAATTCACAATTTAAAGCTTTAGCGTATCAGTTGACAGGAGATATGAATAAATTTCCAATAATCAAAAGTAGGATATTTACTGAAATAAATAATAATTTATTAAAATATAATATTACAGATGCAGCAAATGTAAATAAATATAATTATGATAATTCATCTGCGGAATTTTTAAATGTAAAAGGAGATTTGCGAACATTACAAGCTGCTGCAAGTATATATAAAAAAAAAATTATAAATTTTTTATATAAAAAAGGAAACGATAACGAAAAAGAAAGTCTTGATTATGAGGTTATTTCTCCTAGAATTGAGACACTATCATCATGGGAACCTTTTCAGATAATCTATATATGTAAAGATGAAAGGGGAACATATAATCCAGTAATAAGTACTGCAGATACGGAAATAGAAAAATTATTAAATGATAGTAATATATATCATAGTTTAAGTATAACACCTCGGCGTGATAGATCATTATCATCTGATGATACTGAGCTAGATGAGCTAGGTGTTATAGCAAATGATCGTGCAATGAATGAGTTCGATATAACTAATTATGGATATAAAAGTAATTTAGAATTACTTTTTGAATGGCCCGGAAATAATATTATCTTGTTAGATACATATCAAGGTAAAAATAAATTAACAACAAACGGTTGTATATTACTAACTATGATAATATCTGCAACATATATTTTTGAAGGTATAGATATTACACAAGAGAGAATCAAAAAAATTATTAATACAGATGCTCCGAATATTATAAGTAAATTAGAGGACAAAAAAGTTTACACACCTGGTATTTTCTATATTCAAGACCAGATATATGATATAATAAACACTTATATAAAAAACTTTAATGATTTACCGTTTCCTCGTAATACTAAGTATAATTTTAGTGATCTAACATTAGATATTAGTGGTTATGATATTTTTAATGCAAATCATATAGAAAATATGATGACTATAATGAAAGATGCCTATAGTCCTAATAAAAAAGTTGGGTGCTCGTTTCAATATTGTAATCAGGTTGCACATGCAATAACAATTCTCTATGAATATCCAGATAATTGGATAATTATAGATACACTTAATAGTGAACCTCTAATTAAAACAGATGATGATGATAAGAGGCTGAGCTCTGGAACAACTATGACAAGATGTAAGGGTAGTCTTACATTACATACATATTTAATGTATTATTTAACTAATAAACTTTCTAAATCTAAAAATGCAAATCATAAAATTAAATTTGTGAAAGACAGAGAACAAGATCCTATGTATATAACTCACACCCATGATGATGTACGTAATTTTTCCGCTTATATATTTTCTTTACCTTTTGATGCTAACTATTAATTAATGACTATTAATTCTTTCTTTTATATATTTATTTATATTATAAATACAATTCGTTATAATCTTTGCTAGTTTATATTATAAATGTAAATAGTTCTAATCTTTGCTAGTTTATATTATAAATGTAAAATAGTTATAATCTTTGCTAGTTTATATTATAAATGTAAAATAGTTATAATCTTTGCTAGTTTATATTATAAATGTAAATAGTTATAATATTTACTAGTTTATATTACAAATATAAATTTTATAGTAAGATATAATAGTTTATTTAATGTTTTTTTATTACATATATTAGTTTATGATACCGTTTTTTCATTTTTACTCCTTTTTTTAGGTATTCTATACTCTAATTTCCGAGTTTGTAAGTGAGGTCTAAAACTTTTTTTTTCCAAAAACGAATTTGAATTTTTTATAAAAAAAACGATTTTTTTTTGAAAATTGCGCAAAAAACGCAATTCGAGCTCTAAGAGATTAAATACATGAGAATTTAACAATATTGTAATATTTATTAGTTTATGATACCGTTTTTTCATTTTTACTCCTTTTTTTGATAATACTGAACTTTAAAATAGTATATATTTAGAGTAATTAAATATATAAATTTTTGAAAAACGAATCAGTTTTTTGAGAGAGAGAAATATTTTTGTTTTTTTTTTTTTAAAAAAATGCTTATTTTTTTTATAAGAAAAATACTCTAATAATAGAAATATATGAGGAATGTGAAATATCCAAAGATTTGGAAAAAAATAAGGAAATTTTGAAGAAAAAAAAAACAAAAATATTTCTCTCTCTCAAAAAACTGATTCGTTTTTCAAAAAAAAAAGTTTCCAACACCTCTTAATTATTAAGATTTTAGAGTTTAAAACATCTAAAAAAAGGAGTAAAAATGAAAAAACGGTATCATAAACTAATAAATATTACAATATTGTTAAATTCTCATGTATTTAATCTCTTAGAGGTCAAATCACGTATTTTGCACATTTTATTGAAAAAAAAACGTTTTTTTATAAAAATTTCAAATTCGTTTTTATGATATACCTTAATTTTCCTACTCTATTGTTGAACCATCTTAGAGTCAATGTATACTGAAAAAAGGAGTAAAAATGAAAAAACGACAAATTAAAGTAGTAAAGATAATAAATAAATTATTAAATATTATTATAAATCGTTTTTATATTTATCAATTTACTTTAATGTTATTTTTTAACCTTAATGTTATCTAATAATAATTAATGTAACCGTATATAATATTTAAAAAGGAGTTAAAACGAATATATAAAATGAAATATTAAATTTAAATTAAAACATTATATATACACACGTAACTCTAATTACATAATTATAAGAGTAATATATTTTTATAAAAAGGAACAAAAAGGAATAAAAAGGAACAAAAAGGAATAAAAAAGGAATAAAAAAGAATAAAAAGGAACAAAAAGGAATAAAAAGGAACAAAAAGGAATAACAAACAATTTTAAAAGATATTAAAAGAAGATTAAAGTTATAATTTTAACTATGTAAATTATATAAATATTTTTTATCTAGGTATTAATTAATATGAATGTTGATGAATTAAAAGGTATTCAAAGTTCGTCAAGATTGTCAAAGGCATTTTTTTCTAATGAAAATATATCAAATATACAAGATAATATAAGATATAGTGTTTGGATTAATACTAATAAACAATATATAATTGGGACTCAAAATGAATATGAATTAAAAATAATTATGAGATCTGTATATCTTCAAAATGCTTTAAATCAAGAAGATAATATAACACAACAAATTTTAACTCTAAATAATATAGTTTTACAATATTGCGTAAAACAAGTTACATCACAAGTAATACAATATATAAATTATCAAAAAGAAATCAATTCAAATAGAAATATTCCAGCTCATTCAATTAATGTGAATTCTAGAGGAGAAAAATCTTTAGAAATGAAATTATTTTAGATAATTTTAATTTTAATTTTAATATTTGATTTACATCTTTGTATTTTTTAATATAATAGAAGAATGAATAATTTTTTACCACCTTTTAAAAAATTAGAACATATTTTAAACTCAGAACAAATTTTAATTTATAAAAATTTAACAAAAAATAATTCATCAGATTTGGTAAAATCTGATTATAATATTAAAACTCTTAAATTAACAAATAGTGTATTTGTATTTATTTATAAAAAAAAGATAATTAAAATTATTTTTAATAATTCAAATAATTTTAAAAATGAATTATATTATTCACATTTGTTATATCAAGAAGAAATTATATCAAAAGCTTCATCTGAAGGATGTATTTTAATATTACCAAATTATGGAGATGCTTTAAGAAGTTTAAGAAGTTTAAAATCGAATTTAACTGATAATAATATTGATGATATTAATAAATCTATAACAAATTATTTAATGAAAATTGAACAAGATATATTAGAACAAAATTTAGTTTTACAAATCATCAAATTTCATAGTGAATTTATAGTTCACAATGATATTAAACCTGGTAATATAATTGTTAATACTAATTATTTAAAAAATAATTTAAAATATATATTAATTGATTTTGGATTAACATCTAAATATAAAACATATTTAAATAATCATAATCTTGCGATTGGAACATCTAAATATAGACCAAATAAAGAATGGCGTAATAATTTTGATAAAATAATAAGTGAAAATAAATTAAATAATAATGAAATATTGTTATATATATTCCTAAAAGATTGGTATGCTTTTTCAAAAACAGTAAATCAATATGGTATAAAGTCAAATATACATAAACATTTTAAAAATTTTGAACTTTTCAAAATTATAAAAGAGATTAAAATCCTTTTATCAAAACATAAGATTGAGTTAATAAAAATCCCTTTTTATTTAAAGTTTATTTGATTTAAATTACAATATCAATAATTTTTTAATCCCTTAATTAATAATATAATGTGCGGATTCCTAAGTGCAAAAATTAAAGCTGGAGATGGTAAATTTGTTTATTTTATATATTTATATAGATTTGTGTAATTTACAATATGTAAACTTATAACTAAAACTTGCGGAAATTGTCTAAAGCATATCATTAGCCAGCATCGAAGTATTGACTTCTAGACTCTTTAAAGTCGTCATCATAATGATCATGCGCATAACCTCCATAATTTTCCCATCCGCTACTAGGCATATCCCATACGTCCCACCCGCTAATATTTTGATTAAAATCTTCAGCGTGCCAAAACATATATTTCATAGATCTTACTTGAGAAAAATTCCAATTGCTAATATTTTGATTAAATTTTAATGCATATGCAAACATATATTTTGTTCCATCTGAATTTTTTTCTTGTGAACCTAAATTCCAATTACTTAGAGGTTGATTAAATTGCTGTGCATTATTAAATATATATTTGAATTCTTTATTCTTTGATGTATTCCAATTATTAATATTTTGATTAAAAACAAGACAATCACGGAACATAAAACTCATACGTGTCACCTTAGATACATTCCATTTATTACCATTTGTAGACATTGGTTGATTATAGGAGTGACAACCGTAAAACATATATCTCATGTCTGTAACATTGTGTGTCTCCCAATTTGAAAGATTTTGATTAAAACCGGATACATTTGCACCTCGTTTTGTACTGAATAATTGATCCATCCATGTAACACGATGAACATCCCAGTTACTTATGTGACCACCATATGTTGCTTCAGCCCAACTTCGCGTATTTGTATTCAGCCACGAATCTACAGCACTTCTTACATTGGAATCTGTAATATAAATAACTTCGACTTCAGGCTCTGGTTCTGGTTCTGGTTGAGGTTCCGGCTCAGGTTCGGGCTCAGGTTCAGGCTCATATTCGGGCTCAGGTTCGGGTTGAGGTTCCGGTTCAGGTTCTGGCTCAGGTTCTGGTTCTGGTTCAGGTTCGGGATATGTAGTTGTAAAGTAAAGTTTATCGGAATTTCTGAATTCCGAACTATAATGTGCGTTTGCTAAGCCCCCATAATGAGTAAAATTTGCATCGGATATTTTTGATACATTCCAGTGGGCTATATTTTGATTGAATACAGATGCATTATAAAACATTCCATATATATCTGTAACCTTAGATATATTCCAATTGTTAAGTGGTTTGTTAAAAACTTTAGAAGTATGGAACATTTTTCTCATAGTTATCACTTTTGATACATTCCAATTATTCATTTCTTGATTGT
>Ga0163111_10001308_pt1 | contig 15245 bp, 10 predicted proteins | sample CRUFie1St18metaG_FD_109645 | JGI IMG/M metagenome (GOLD analysis project Ga0163111, IMG submission 109645) | Marine microbial communities from the Costa Rica Dome - CRUD Field 142mm St18 metaG | ecosystem: Environmental > Aquatic > Marine > Oceanic > Photic zone | place: Costa Rica: the Eastern...
TCAGAAACCGCTGAACCCTCGCCAATCAACGTCAAATGACAAACAATTCCGACGTCGTTCCAAGCAACAATGTGCTTCATGAATTCGAGAATTCCTCGGTGTTTGTCCAAACGACCATGATACACAAATTTCCACGGTTCATCATCTTCACGAGAAAGCGGAATTGCATTAAGAGATGTAACGACACCTGTTTCAAGAACTGAAATGTTCGTAGCAGGAATGTTCGTAGATTGTTTAACAAATCGAAGATGAGCATTCGAAACCACAAACCCGGATGTGAACGAACCTTTCTTGACAAGCATCCAAACATCCTTCCAATCTTTCCATTGCATCTTTGCCAAGATTCCCAAATCAGCCGGAGGAGACCGATCGATTAAGAAACAGGGACGATTTTGTTGAGAAAGCTGTCGACCAACTTTCGTTCCCACTTGCCAGTCCATGATGTATGCATCATAATCTAATTCCATTGATTCGAGATGTTTGATAACTTTCTTCGAAAAAGAACGACTCTGAAAGCCTCGTACTGCATTTGTTTCCAATCCAATATGCTCCCAGGTCGCATCGGAGTGAGACCCGTCTTGTTCTGGGTTCATGATGGTTAAATCGAATCCCAGTTCAATGAGTCCGTTTGCGAGAGCAATGGGTGTTGTAGCACAGAAATCACCGAATTTTCGGTGAGTGATCCATAACAGCTTCATACGTACTCAAGTAGCGCTGTTCGTCTGGTTTTGTTGAAGATATCTGATGAATTGGATTATCCAACCATGTTTTGGTATGCATTTTCAACTAGTTCAAATATTCCATCAGAGAATTGTATTTTTGGTTGCCATCCTGTGGCATCTATCAATCTAGAATTATCGGCCATAGAATGACGAATATCACCAACTCTCTCAGGCCCAAATGTCGGAGAAATCTCCACATGTTTGGTATTGATTTTTTTCAGAGAGGTATTTATCTCGTTGATCAAATCAATTAGTGACAGTCTGGTTTGAGTTGCAACGTTGAACACATGGTTCTTTGCGCCTTTCCATTCGTGATTAAGGAATTTGAAAATTGCCTCACAAACATCATCGACATGAACAAAATCTCGAGTTTGAAGTCCATCTCCATTGACCCGCGGTGAATTTCCTTGAACCATCAGATCGACAAATTTTGGAATCACTGCTGCATAAGCAGAATCAGGGCGTTGTCCAACTCCATATACATTGAAGAATCGAAGAGCAACACCATTCAATCCCTTTCCTCTTGATTCCAAAATCTGTTCTTCATTCTGCCATTTTGATTCAGCGTATGGAGACAATACCATGCCTCCTGCGTCTTCATTGAGGGGGAAGTTTTCATTTTCACCATAAACTGCAGCACTTGATGCTACTATCAGTCGATTGACGCCGTTCAAGATACAACTGTCGATAACATTTTGAGTTCCAATTATGTTGATTTCTTCAGTTTCATGGGGGTTTTCAACCGATACAGGTACAGAAACTTGAGCACCAAGGTGGATCACAGCGTCGATCCCGTCGAGGAGAGAGTTGACCAACTCAAAATTTCTCAAATCTCCAATAACAACCGTAGCACCAAGCCTCTCAAGTTTGTCAGCATTTTCTCTGCTTCCAGTAGAGAGATTATCTAGAATCGTGACCGAATGACCCATGCTGAGTGCTCGTTTTGCAAATGTGCTGCCAATAAATCCAGCACCACCAGTCACGAGCAAGGTATGCATCAGACTGAATCAATAGTCGGAGGATTACATACGCTTCGGCGAATCATTCCAAATTACATTGATTTTAAGGCACATTGATATTACATCGGGAAATCCAGAATTATGATTCGGCGTACTTTAATGCGCAGGGCGTATAATTCTGGTCGTTGGGAAAAGGCACGGAATTATGCACGAAAAATAGTAAGTAAGCCAAAGGAAGAAAAACTTGCTCGTAGCGTTATCATTCGTTCATATTGGAATCAAGGAAATTATTCGATGGTACTGGAATTAAATCAAAAATGGGATGGAGAATTCGATTATCTTTTAGAACAAAAATCTTCAACAAGCGACCAGTTTGGGCCAGATGGGGATCGAATTTTTCCTCAAAGAGTTGTTGCATGGCACAGCAATCAACCTAGTCCCGGAGACACTTATATTGAATATGATGAAACAAATGTATGCAATAATTTTCTCCAAGAAGGGGAAAGAGTTTGGATGCGCCACCCTCATGGATGGACGTTTTGGGACATGCCTCTTGGGTTCAGCCTTAAAAAAACCCATCCGGATTTACTAAAATTAACTGCTGAGATTCTTCTATATCCTTGGTACCCTAATTCAAGAGGAAAATCAAAAGGATCTAGGAGAAAAGGAAAACAACCATCTCTCTCATTTTCAGCAGGCACCGATTCAACAGCAGCCTGCATAATAATGCCTGAAAATACTATCTTAGGATATCACCGTCGTTCGGTTAAATCAACCTTAGATCATAGAAATGCAGATACATTACTCGAACATTTGAAAGGAAACGGCCGAAACGTAATTGATGTGATTTCAAATCATGAGTTGATCCGAACATATCATGGTAAACAAATTGGTTTTTCTAGTGACTTTGCTTGTGCTACACATCTAATCCTACTCGCGGACATGTATGACATCGGAGCGATTGCTTTTGGTATGCCAATAGACAATAGCTACCTTTGGAAGGGAAGATTATATCGCGATTTTGGTGAAGGAGAATTTTTTCAATACTGGTCGGGTAGATTTGAATCAGCAGGTCTGGATTTGTTACTACCTATAGCAGGTATATCGGAAGCTGGTGCGTTGAAAATATGTAAACAAAGTCCGTTGATTGATTTGATGAATTCATGTTTGCGAGGCGACGGCAAAAGTGGATGCGGGGACTGTTGGAAATGCTTCCATAAAAATGGCCCTTTGGGCCGTTCGTTCAATATTGAGGCGCGGGAGATTCAAACGTTTCTAAATCGCATACCGATGCCTACTGCCATGCATGCCCTTTGGGCAATCCAAACTATGGATTTGTCAAGAAAAGCTCCTCAACACCTTACCCCTATGTTAGAAAGAGATCTTTCTTGGTGGTCGCAATTTTATCCTCCTTCAGAAAAAATCATCCCGATAAGGTGGCGGGAAGAGATACTTCAAAAAATTACTTCTCTACTTGGGATTATGAAAGAACCCTACCAATTAGAACAGGTGAATCTATACGATGAAACTAGAAAATAAGCCCATAAAATCAGTATTTGATTGTGTTTTGTTGCCAACTGTCAATAACTGAAACCAATAGCAAAACACATGGAAGAATCCGATGACTTGGTTGGTCTTGATAACGACTACCAAAGGCTTAGAAAAATATCTTCTCTCAAACGCGAAAACAGAAGATTACGCAACTCACCCTCCTTTCAACTCGGCGTTCATCTCACTGATAGCATTCGAAAGCCTTGGAAATTACTCCTTCTTCCAATCTCATTTCCAGCCCTATGCATTAAAATCGGATTAATTCGACTTGGTAAGAAAGCATCTCCAACAAATGGGCTAGGATTTGACGATGACATAAAACCAAGGAAAAATGCGATTGTTTTATTCCCTACCAACGGTGTTGGATTTGGTCATTTCACACGAATGTATTCTGTTGCTCGTGAAATACGAAAGCAAAACCCTGAAATGGAAATCATCTTTTTCACAACAATGCCGACGTTGCATATACCGTATGTTGATGACTTTGCCACCTATCATTTGGCGGGTAAATACAAACACAGCGATATGGATTCATCGACTTGGAACATGTTGGTTGAAGAAATGCTGACCCTTGTCTTGGAAACTCATAATCCCAAATTTTTCATGTTTGATGGTGCTTTTCCTTATCGCGGCATGTTAAATTCGATTTATGGAAGAGAAGAAATAACACGGATTTGGATGCGTCGAGGAATGTTCCGCAAAGGTTCGTCAATTCCAGTTGATAGTATCGAATATTTTGATCTGATTGTCCATCCTGGAGATGCAGTGAATGTTCCACAATCTGATTCTATTCACTCCGTTGAGACATTGCATATTCCTCCAATCACATTGCTAAGTAAAGATGAGATGTTGTCGCGAGAAAAATCAAGGAGTCGATTGAATCTTCCAATCGATGCTCGAGTAACATATGTTCAATTGGGAGCGGGTCAAATCAACGATATTGATTCTGAGATTCGGCTGACTATTGACGCCCTGCTTCATTATCCGGATATGCATATTGTACTCGGAGAGTCAATGTTAGGTGAGCGATTAGATTCCGATCACGAGAGGGTTCATTTGTTGAGAGATTATCCAAATTCAATGTACTTCAACGCATTTGATTTTGCAGTCCAAGCAGGTGGATACAACTCGTTCCATGAAATGCGGAACATGGGCATTCCAACTCTTTTCTATCCAAATATGAACACAGGAATGGATGACCAACTCGCTCGATGTAAAATAGCCAAGGACGAAAACTGGGGCCTAGTTTTGGAAAATAGAACCCAAGATGGAATCAATCATTCAATAGAAGAATTATTGCAATTAAAGCCAACTAAGAGAATAATAACTGATTCAGGCGCTGTTAGAATTGCGAATTACATTAGTCAAAGAAGGTGAGGATTAAATGTCCGGTGAAAAATCTCCCGAATTCAAGAGGTTTTATCCGCCCGAGAACATAAACAAAGTGAAGAATGCATTTGATTTTTATATATCAGATGACGAATCGGTGATTTACAAACGGAACAATAATTCCAATCATAGATTTTCGCAACTCTTGAAAGACTGGAACAACAGAGAGAATTTTGTTAGAATCCTTAAAGGAGAATTTTTCGACCCAATCCTGAGAAGTCACATATGTAATGGGTTTGACTTAGAGGCAGATGGGTCACATAAAATGAAATTCTTGCACGGATATCGTTTAGACATGATTAGAAACTATGCTATTGATGGGAACACGGCTAAGTTGGTACTTGAACAATGCGAAATTCTTCTCTATAAGTTAAGTATAGTAAATGAAAGTGGAACTTTTCTTGGTGATTGGGCGACACACAACCTGGTTTATTCTTTAGAACATTGCGCAATTTACAACATAGACTTGGAAGGATTTTTGACATATAATCCTGTTCCAAAATGGGCTGATTTTAATGTCTTTGAAACTTGGATGAAGGATGTAATTCGTCAACTTGAAGGTGTGGTTTCGGGAGAAGAATAAGCAATATGCCTGTAAGTTATATCCCTTGGTCTGTTTTGATTTGGTATCACAATCTCATATGGTAACTGATTCCTCTCTATCATTTTATTTTGAACATAATGGGTATTCTCGGTTAAGGATTCAGAACTGAAATTAGAGGCAGAGCCCTCTAGAACCCTGTACGAATAAAGAGTCTCTCTAAGGTGTACCATCTCGCCTATTTCTGAAAGCTTGAGGAAGAAATCATAATCTTCTGCGTTTCTCAAATCTTCGTTATGTCCACCTACTAATTCCCACGCGTCTCTTCTGAATAACCTCGGGTGATGAATAATCATAGATCGAGTCAAACGTTCTCGTGAATATAGCGGTTCTTCCCAACCTGAATCTATAATCTCTCCATATTTATCGATTCTCAAAAAATTCCCATATGCGCATACGTTTGTCTTTCCAATGGCACTGACAAGCAACTCAACTGCTCTGGGGTGCAAAATATCATCCGAATCTAATTGAAGAATTAACTCGCCAGAGCCTTGGGCGATTGCAATATTCGTTCCTTCTCCGAGGGTGGATAATTTCGACGAAATGATAATTTTCTCATTTGAAGAATAATGTTGTAATAGTTTAGCATAAGTATCATCAGCATCTCCTCCATTTTGTATACTTATCTCAATATTCTGATAAGTCTGCATCAAAGCGGAATTTACACATTCAACAATGTATGCTGCAGTATTAAAAGCAGGGATGTAAATGGTAACCTTTGGTGTATCGGGTAATTCTTTCCATTCAAGTTGATTTGGAAGTTTCATGCCCATTGGAATTTGTCTGTTCCCCCACCCTTCAAACATGGAGAGGGGGCCTTTCAAGATCTCGGACTCAAGAATATGCAATTTCTTCCAAGACTGGATTTTATTTAATGTTTGAATCATTTCTGCCTGTAATTCAGTTTCATTATTCGCTTGTGCCCAGATTCTCGTTTGATGTTCGATTTCAAACTCAGTGAGCCAGTTTTTCCTTCTTGGGCATGAGTACATTGTTATGTTATTTTCTTGAGCCCAAACGGCAATATGAAGGTCAACCATCCGCAGTGTATCAAAGCGTTCAAAACTAGGGATGCCTATTTGGCTGTGGAACGCAATCGTCCCAGTACCTAGGCAATTTACTTGGGTGAATGAGGAATTTGCAGATGTGAATGTATGTGTTCTCCGAAGGTCTAGGTACTCGGACCATCTGGTAACGGGAGGGCCTACCGGAAATACTGCTCCATGGACACCAATAATGCTTTTACGACCAAATCGATCAACATATGAGAGCATTTTTTCAACATAATCAGTTGGATAAGAGATGTCGTCATCAACAGTTAAGAAATAACCGCTAAATTCATCCATGTACTTGAATTTCCCGTTATCAGCATCATTCTTTTCTGAAAGCCTTACATCAATTCGCGAATCACTTGGTAAATTCGTCGGTGGCTTGTCCGAATTAACGTGAAGTATAATTCGATCAACTTTCTTTGTCTGCTGAAGTATGGATTTTATGGCATCGACCACGGTTTCGAATCCGCCAGGATATGTTGCCATGAAGACCGAAATTTCATCCTTTGATGAGTTCGTAACTTCAACTGGTTGTTCATTATTTCGTAGACCTAGTAGGTTTCGAAGTTTTTGATCAAAAATATTAGGTGTGTCCATTATCATTTCAGTAGAGGGCTCAGCAAAGTCACTAAAAGTAAATTCATTATTTAGCTTAACCTTATCATGTGCTCTTCTATATCCTGATACGTACCTTAACCGAGTCTCCCCCGGACCCATCCAATCAATCTCATTTGCGCCACCTCCGGTCAACGAATCATAATGATGGAGTGCGAGAATGTCTATGCCGCTGTGGCGGTAAATCCGGTTCGGACCTAATAAAAAACTAAGCCGTTCAAAAAACTCTGAATCCGCACTAAATCTTGCTCTCCCATCAAATCTTAGATGATTCTCATCAATGACTACCTTTCGAACAAAAACACCGACTAGGCAGAATTGAGAAATTTTACTACCATTAAACTGAATTTGACCTCGTTTGTCTATTCTAATAAAACGACCCATAACTAGGTCAACATCATGTTCTTGGATTATACTCATGCTTTTCGAAATTCGATCAGGATGATTCCAATCATCGCTGTCTGCAAAGGTGACATAATCGCCCAAGGCGATTTCAATGCCTTTATTTCTACAGGCATACGTCCCTGAATTTACATTCATTCTGATTCGTTTTATTCTTTCATCTGTAAGGAATTCATCATACCTAATTTTATCGTTTGTCGGTGAACAATCATCGACGATGATTAGTTCCAAATTGGAATGTGATTGATTCAAGATTGAATTTACAGCTAATGGGAAAGCATCATTCCATTTGTGGACAGTCATAATCACTGAAACTAAAGCGCCATCTCCAGTCGTTTTCCCTTCCCTAAAGGTGGTGGGCAATAAAGAGTAAAAATCATAATTATTTTCGAAAAATGAATTTGGCATAACTCTACGCTTTTGAGAGGTAAAAACATCATTCAGAGTTTCCTTCGCTAACTCATGCTGTTCTGAATGCCGGTATATCATATGGAGTAGAAGTGACCTTTCAGTACTATCTCTTACTTTATCTTGCGTGCATTGAATCGCCTCTGTGTATCTTTTTAATTCCATAAGACACAAGACTTCATACAAAATAAGGGTTGGATCTGACAGATGTTTGTTTTGGGTATTCCCTATCTCTTCCAAGGCGCTTGCATAATTCTTCTTAACATGGAATGGCAACCCAACTCTTATTCGTTGAGTTCTGGTATCCGAAACTAGTCTATTTTCAAAAAGTAGATTTCTTGCGTAATCGATATCATTCATCCTTATCGCTGCAATCGCGATAGATGCGTAGTCTATCTTTGAAGACCTATGTCTCATTGAGAGAGTAATATCGGCCGCTTGTAGGATAAGGGAAGGGGAGCCAGTCAAAATCGCTGATTGTACTAGGTACAAGCCACAGACTGCATCCTGTGGTTCAATTTGAATGCATTCATAGGCAAAATGGAATGCTATTATAGGGTCGAATACCGATAAAATGGATTTTGCAATTTCTTGCCGCATTTCAATCTCTTCCAGCATGCAATTTTGACCAATCAATACCTCAATTAAGTTGTATAATCTCTTATCGAATCTATTTCTAACCAGATTCCTCAAGGAATTTGTAATTGGCTTAGCTATTCCATTTGGATTATTCATAAACATTTTTCTGATTAAATGGGGCTGTTCAGAACGTAAACAGTGTTCAATCATCCATGTGTGTATTGAGGACGAACTATCAATCTTAATCCCTGCATAAATCATGTTTTCAAGAATCTCTTCTGTCAAAAACTTACGGGGGTCGGTTCTTTTTCCAATAACCCTTACTGCTTCCTTAACCATTTCAGGGGGTGTGTGTTTGAGATACTTATGTATCACTCTTTCCAGAGAGGGCGATAGGATTTCACTGACGCATAGTGCCTCCAGTGCGTTTGTTGATATGGTATACGGGTTTATTTCGGCGATAATCCATTCACTGACGGCCTGTAATTTATTGGGAAATCTTCTCATCGAAGGGCTAGCCCATATTGCTATATCGTAAGCCGAGTGCAAATCGACAAATTGTTCAAAAATAATTCGGGCCTGAGAAACCGAACGAGAATATGTAACATTGAGTATGTGGCCCAGGTAGGGCCCTCCAATTGCTAAATCAAGACACAACAAGTCAATCTTGTATATCGAATCTGGACGACTTTCAATATCGAGATTGGCCCATTTAACCAAAATATGATTATCAAGAATTTTAATGGTATTTTCGTAATTGACACTTTCAGCGAATTCATGATCAGACAATGATTCAATTTTCCTATCTAATGTAGAACGTATTACATTTTCGTGTTCAGGATTGGCAATCGAGGGAATGACGTAATTCAAGACATCCCATTTCTTTGTGTAGATTGCACAACGAGCAAGTTGAAAAGCGCAATCTTTGTAGTTTGGATTGATTTCAAAAACCGTTTTGTAAACCTCCTGGCCCCTTTCCCAATCTCGTAATGATGTAAACGCCCTAGCTCTAAATTCTAGTACAAAAATGTCGGTGGGATTTTTTGACAGAAATGCACCAGTTTTTTGTAAAACGCTGTTGTATTCTTTCATTCGGTATTTATGTGCAATGATTCGTCTTTTCAAATTAAAGGGGTGTAATTTCAAGCTGAACCCCCCCGAAGCATTGCGGTTATTTCGTGGTCCAAGGAATAGAGATCTATATCCATTTCTGGAATCATCTGACTCAACTTTTCTTTGGTGATTTTTTGGTATTTACGAGGTAATAAATCAATTGATTGGCCCCAATATTTGTTCAAGAATCCCAAATCCTTTGACATTAGAGGGATTAAATCATCTACCTCATCTGGTAATTGACGATTCAATTTATGTAACATCTGGAGAGCAAGGAGTGTTGCAATGCCTTGCTTAAGAGGTCTCTTTGTCAAAAATGTAGAAATTTCTGGACTCATTTCCCACTTGAGGTTATTGAAAATATTTTTTCGAAAGCATTTCCAACATGAATCGCATGTTTCCCCAGGTATAGTTGAACGCAGGCAGGAAGTTGCTAACCCCTCGTATCCGCTTTTGTTTACAATAGTGTTGTTTACGATTTCTGAGCACCCTGCTACAGGTTGGTATATTGGAATCCCGAGATATGAGAAAATGGGTTCGTATCTCTTCCAAAAACCACTTTCTTTGAAGTCACGGATTCTTATGCCATGGAAGAAGTATGTATTTTCAAGCGGCATACCTGTCCCTGCCGCATCCAAATCAAAATAATCAGCAACTAAAATCAGATGAGCCATACAGGCGTAGTCAGTTGAGAATCCGGGATTTTTGTTGTGAAACGTTCGAATTTTTTCATGATTTGATTGAATTGAAACTACATGCCGACCTTCCTTTTCAAGATGTGAAAGAATCCGATGGGCATTTGTATGATGAATCATACTTTCAAAATTACGCTCTAAGTAGAAAAGAATTGTATCTTCTGGCATTAAGCACATAGCTGCGGTAGAATCTACTCCCCCCGAGTATGAAAGTCCTGCTCTGTTACCCGGTCGCCTTGTGGGAACCCACTCATTATCGTATATCTTATCCCATGGAGAAAGCAAAACATGCTCAATCGCCCACAATAAGTCAGGTGAGGTTCTTTTCAACGAGAACATTTCGGGCACATGGAATTCGACATCAATATGATTGGTTCTTAGAATTACTTTGTCCCCTTCCTGATCCCACTTGCTCCTATCAAAATCAGGCAAAAAGAAATGGGGATTACTTATCTCAATCTTGGTACCTGACAACAGTCTCTTTCCTAGGAAAGATCGTTTTGCTTCTTTGTGCAAAACAATACCTAAAAATGAGCCCCTAGTCTTGATAATGAATGGATTGAGCTCGACGAAGTCGTCTAAAATATCTTTTTCTCTATGGGAATAGATTAAGATAGAAAATTTGTAGTCATTACTCTGATACTTCTCAACAATCTCCTTTGCTGTTGGATGGTGAGGGGGAATGATTAGTATATCAGTCGATGTCGAAAGTTCATTGACAATTTTTTGGGTACATTCCCAGTCGCTTGTGTCCCATTCCTCAATCACGTGAAGTTCAGATGTTCTCGGAAAAGAAAGACCTTGCACTGCTTTGAATACAGAATATGGAGGAGGCCTCATTCATTCTCCTCCAATTTGCCTTTTTTAGCACGCTCATAATACGTACGAATCGCCTCATCCGGGTTGCCTAGGAGGATAATCTCTCCTTTTTCCATGAGCACAATTCGGTCACAAATTTTCGAAAGCATCCCAAAACTGTGGCTCACGATAACAACAGTTCCTGCTTCTTCAACCATTTCCATGATTCGATTGGTAGACTTTTCCTTGAATGTGGGGTCGCCCACTCCAAGAACCTCATCAATTAACAAGATCTCTGGTTGAATTGCACTTGCAACCGCCAAACCCAGTCTTGCTTTCATGCCGGCAGAATATGTGCGGATTGGCTCATCAATGAATTCTCCCAATTCGCTAAACTCGACGATTTCAGGTAGTTTATCGCGGATTTTATCTTCGCTGTATCCGAGTATGCTTGCGTATAGAATGGCGTTTTCACGTCCAGTCTGGTGGGAAGAAAAACCGGTTCCAAGCCCAGCTAAGAGTGAAATATTTCCTTTCACCCTGCATTCTCCTTCATCAGGTGGGTAAATCCCAGATATCACCCTGAGCAGCGTTGATTTACCACAACCATTCGTTCCTATAATGCCAATTATTTCTCCTTTGTGAATTTCCAAACTTATGTTACTTAGAGCAGTATGGAACTTCTTGTTAGATTTCACCAAGCCCGCAATGAATGCAAAAAGCCCCTGTTTCTTTGGGAATTTCAAGAGAATATTTTCCAAAGAGATAACAGTTTCACTCATAGGTGCTTCACCGCCTCAGGTTCATATTTTCGGAAAATAATATTCCCTAAAATCCAGAACAAAATAGTCACACATACAGTGTACGCAAGCCATTCAGCCGGCATCTCTGGCCACTTACCTTCCAAACCGTGTCTTGCAATTGTTATGGGCGCTACCATGGGGTTCCAAAGCACCATTTCCCCGTAAACCCCCCGTTGCACTGCCATTTCATATGTCCACATTACAGGTGAAACAAAAAATCCAGCGCGGACAATAAACCTAAACAGGTGTTCGATGTCCTTGTAGATGCAGTTACAAGGTGCAAACATTAATCCTAATGCCATCCCCATTACTCCGGCAATGAAGATCCCAATTGGGATTAGAATAAGATGTATTCCGATGGGAAAACCATAGGCTATGATGATTGGAATTACTACAATACTGCTCATCATTGTCGTTACAATTGTGGCTAGCATTGCTGTGCTAGGAAAGATGATTCTAGGAAAATATACTAGATGGATAACTCGAGTATTTCCCGAAAGTGAGGTTACAGATGACATTAGAGATTTTCCAAAACAACCCCACACAATCACTCCAATTAGCACCCAAACGGCATAGTGTTGATCAGGATTCCCTGCCAGCATGATAAATAAAAACCAATATACAACAGAAAGCAAAGTCGGTTCAATGACTGCCCACCCATATCCTAGCAATGCGTTACGATATTTCCCTCTGACTTCCCTACGAACAAGATTTCGGACTAGAAAACGATGCTCGACCAAAACTGCCAAATTTGAGATAGGTGCCTTCCATGAAACTCCTCTCTTCCCCACGTTTTTGAGAGGGGAAGTAGAGGCGAGTTCGCGCATGTAATTGACTTCTAGGTGGAGTTTATCAATTGGGGTGGTCGAGACCTTTTTTTTTGACTGATTTACCAACGATTTCTTGAACTCAGACTATTTCGCTAGACTGAGTAGGATGGTAAAATCGGTTGCAATCATTGGGCTTGGATATGTTGGCCTACCTACTGCGATTGGATTCCATGATGCGGGTTTCAATGTCTGGGGCGTCGATGTTTCAGAACGCTCAGTTAAGATGATTCTTCGTGGTGAAAATCCAACCGGCGATCCAGATGTTGATGACATTGTTCCGCAACCGGGTTCAGAACGCTGGAACATTACAATGAGTACGGCGGAGGCAGTTCCGCAATGCGACGTTGTTTTGGTGACTGTACCAACTCCAATTACACAGGATTTGAAACCTGATCTTTCCTATGTTGCAGCCGCTGGAAGAGCCGTCTTTGAGGCGATTCCCAAGGGATCGAACACTATTGTCGTTCTTGAATCGACAGTTTATCCTGGCGTTACGACTGAAACATGGCTTCCAATCATCGAAGAATTAGGATTGATTATTGGGGAAGATGTTGAAATTGCCTATTGCCCCGAACGTTTCAATCCAGGTGATCCAGCCCACGGAGTGCGGCAAGTTGCACGTGTGATTGGATGTTCCAATCCTGGGGTTGGAGAGAAGTTGGTTGACTTATATTCCAAATTAACATCAGAAGATGTCCGATATGTTGGCAAACTCGAAGTGGCAGAAGCAGCGAAAGTTATCGAAAATGTTCAGCGAGACATCAATATTGCATTAGTGAATGAACTTGCGAGAATCTTCCCTGCATTGGATGTCGACGTTGAAGACGTCCTCTCTGCAGCGGCGACGAAATGGAATTTCCATCGTTATACTCCAGGAGTAGGCGTGGGAGGTCACTGCATTCCAGTCGATCCGTATTACATGATTCAACGGGCTGCTGATGTTGGTGTACCTGCTGGACTCATTACAGCGGCTAGAGCCGTTAATCGCTCGATGCCGAGCCACGTTGCAGGTGTTGTTACCGACCTGTTGTGGAACGCAGGAGTCCCCGCAGGAAAAGCGAAAGTTTTGCTCCTCGGTTGGTCATACAAAGCAGAAGTTGGTGACCCACGTGAAACACCCGCTGAACCCTTGGCTGCAACATTGATGGCCAAAAACATCGAGGTTGGTGCTTGGGACCCTCACATTGAATCTGCTTTGTATCCTGAAGGCGTTGTGCCTGTTGAGGATGTTTCAGATGCCGAAGGATATGACTTAGTCATTCTTGTTACTGCCCACAATGCTTGCTTGGAACTCGATTGGCATACCCTGCTCAGCAAGATGCGTACGCCAATCTTATACGATGGTAGAAGAGTTCTTGATTTAGATAACCTCAAGTCATTGGGTTGGGAAACATATGCTGTTGGTCGGCCCATTGTGGAACACTAATTGCTGAGCTGCGGTGAATGATACGATGCAACCAACCCGAAGAAAAGGAATTCAAATCGGTGATTTATTCGGCTCACTCTTCGTTTTGTTTGTTGTATTTTTATTCTCATCAACGTCTCTATTCCCCCAGGTTGTGAATAACAGCCTGATTGAAAGTAACGCTATCAAGAGCGGAAGATATGCTGTGACTTTCCCTGCATTGGATACAATTGAGGGGGAGGATTCTGAAGCCATTATCACCATCGGGTCCTCCATTTTGCAATATGCAACGGATGGACGTTGTATCACGGAACAACTCGATATTCCGAATCATAACGTGTACAATCTCGCAATTTCAGGTGCAAATCCGTATACAGAGATGATTCAAATTCCGAAGGTCATTGAATCACATCCACGAGCAGTTTTACTCGACTTAGGGCCTAATTCACTTTGGAATTTTTATGAATCAGATAGTCTCGATGAATACATACAATTTCGTTTCACAATCTTAAGTATAACAATGCCATTCAATACGAGTTTGGAATGGGAACATTTGTTACGAGAAAGGGACAAAGAATACATTGCAACAACTTCGATAGAACGAATGAATCTTACTTCATCCTACTCACAACTTGCTTTCGATCGTGTTCTGTTACAACACAGTCATGATCTTCTAGATCTGAACTATGTTGATCGGAAAATACCGGGAGTTGGAGATGAAGGCTGGGTAGAGTACCTTCAAACACCTCAGTTTCTTGCTCCGAATTTTGAATTAAAAAATCAATCTGAGGTTGATACTTGGTTCGAAGAAAACATGCCAAAGCGAGTGAAGTATGGAGTATACAACCCACAAAGCAATCGCACACTCAATCACTATTCACTTGAGTACACAATTGAACAGCTCAGAAATGCCGGTATTGATGTGTTCATGATTGCTGCCCCCCATCATCCTCAAGTCTACGACTATCTTGAACCGGGTCAAATCGATGGGCACAATCACACACTTCAGTACTTTGAAGAACATTATGGGGCGATTCCAATCAACTGGTTTTGGGAAACGTGGGAGTCTGGTATGTTTCGAGATCGTAATCATCTTGGAGATGTGGGAAGAGAGTATTACTGTGAACGAATAGCGGCGGAGCTAAATTCGTATTATTCATGATGAGGAATGGTCATGGACTTCGTAACCTCTGAATATTATCTCTACTTCCTTCCTGCAGTTGTTTTTCTGACAATTGGAATTGCTTCAAGAAAGAGAAGAATCCAGATTTTGATTCTTCTCGTCATGAGCTACCTCTTCTTTTGGTTAGCGTCAGGGTGGCA
>Ga0163111_10001310_pt1 | contig 15239 bp, 25 predicted proteins | sample CRUFie1St18metaG_FD_109645 | JGI IMG/M metagenome (GOLD analysis project Ga0163111, IMG submission 109645) | Marine microbial communities from the Costa Rica Dome - CRUD Field 142mm St18 metaG | ecosystem: Environmental > Aquatic > Marine > Oceanic > Photic zone | place: Costa Rica: the Eastern...
ACCTGGGGTCTCTATGTTTGAAGCCATACCAAATCCACCGTAGGCGTGAGGTGTCCCATTGTTAGGACACGCACCATCGGTGTACATGTTGAGTATTTGCATTTCACTCACTTATCAGTCAACAAAGTCCCATAGGGCGATAGGTTTTCTTACATCGCACTTGGGGTTGACCCGTTTTACTTCTTTGCTCATCCTAAGCCTCTTTGAGAGTTCGTTAGTACCAGCAGGTACCTTTTGTCTTCTTTGCTTGCTTCTTTGAGGAGTAGATTGGCATAGAGTTTCATATGCTTGTCTTGTAGTAAAGGGTCGCTCAATGTTACTATTTTTCAAAGCACTAATCCAAATGGATATCATGCGCTTTTTTCGTTTCATCGCTTACCCTCTAGACTTCTTTCTGTTTCAGCTAAATCTTCGCTGATGTCATCTAAAGCTTCTCGCATATAATCGTAATCTTCTCTTACGACAGCAAGAGTCATTTTTATTTGCTCTCGCATCATTTTCATTTTTTCAATATCGACCTCAGCCACGGCTTTTCCTCCATCTGAAAGTCCAACCGGAACCAAAGGCCAATCTATAATTCGAGTATAGGAATTCCTTAGTATTGCCTTCATCAGCACTATCTATCCATTCCCACTCCCCACCATCGGGCTTAGCCCATAGGTGGATATAACGGTCACTTGTTACAGTCACTTATTACTCGTTTTTATTCGAGCTCAACAAAATGAGTATCTGAAGCCTTTTTGAAGACTCTATTAGTCTCCTTCCAGGCCCATATGCCACCTACCTTTAAGACACGAAAAACTTCCTTTAGCCAGGCTGCATTAGCCTCATATTGGTGTTTGGGAAATTTTCCCCATAGTTCGCGGGATAACTCATCAGGAGTCATCCAGTCGTCTATGGCTGTCATTATTCTTCCTCCTTAGGAGAAAAGTAAGTTTCGCAATTTTCAACATCTTGCTTCTTTTCTTCGATAATACACTTAATGGCGTAATCCCATAGAAAGGGACCAGCGTGGCTGGCTGACCTAAAATGCGTATCGTTTCTTAGCTGAGACACAATAAACTCCCTTGGAATATTAATTCCAAAGTATAGTATGTGCTCAGCCTTCTCACGCTGATGGTCTAATAGACACCAAGTAGTATCAACTACCTTTCCGTCTTTTACATTCCATGCGTGGTTAAGTGGTATCATAGATGTAGCCCAGCCTTCCCAATATTCTAGTGAAGGGTGAGCCATCATACTATTGTAGTAACACTGCTTTATTTCAGGCTTGTAAAAAAGACTTAGCTTGTTTTCAGCATCAGTCAATTCAACATCCATACCCGTTAGCAGTGTTGCGTTTTTCAAAAACCAGTCGTAAATGTCAGCGACACGAATGGGGGCGTCTTTAGGTAAGTCGCCCCACACATTCTGCTCCCTGTACATTCTTCCGTGGATTTCGATGTAGTCAATTATTCCCTGATGGGGTTTGACTTCAATTTGCTCCTCAGTATTTACTTCGGTCACTTATTGGCAATCACTTGCCGTTGTTGAGAATTCGATTGATAATCTCTTCTCTTGAACCAGCAGCGCTAAAACTGCGCTTCTTAGCCCATTGTTGTAGCTCTTTGAAACTCAACTTTTCTAGCGTTGCTCGTCGGTTACGACTGCCACCAGTTCCACGGTTAGAAGCAGCCTTCTTCACCTGTTCAGGCGTGACTTTCTTCTTAACCTCGGCTTTCTTAGGCTTCGCAGCCTTAGTTGCCTTCTTTGCAGGCTTCTTGGCCTGCTTCTTTGAGGTTCCAACCTTCTTGTCCATCAACGCGTTCAGGACTTGGTTGTTACGCTCTATGTTCTTACAAACAGTGTTGTAGTGTCGGCGGATTTCTCCACGACGACGACCATCTGTTGTCTTTACAAGCTCTTCTAGAAGCTCTTTGGCTCTAGTGTGCTCTTCTGTTGTTAAAGCCATAAGAGCATTGAATACTCCTTCCGGCTCAGGGATTTTTTGCTCCCAACCTTGTACTGTGACAGTTTGGGTAGTTTCTATCCCCTTTTCCGTACCAAAGGCCATAGCGGCCTTAGTAACAGCTGCATTAGATTGCAGAATTTTTGCACCAGGATTTCTGGACACTTATGCTAGCCCTTTTGAATAGGCTTAGTAGTTATTCACTCCACTTTAGGAGTTCTCTTTCAGTCATGCGGCCCAAACGCAAAGCTTGGACCCCCATTCCTTCAATTATTTCTGTGTAATCTCGCCCTTTCCATTTCAAGGGGTGATACACTCGACAGTTTTTTCCGCCGTCAGGGGTTACCCCCTGTATCTTGCAAACAGTGTCGTACCAATCAAACCAGGGGTCAACAATGACTGTATTCCCATCAAGGTCTTCATAGGACACCCATACATGGGCATCATAAGCTCCACCTAGAGCCTCAAACTGCTTGTGTTTTTTCCATTCAGGATTACCATACTCCCAATGTATTCGGCCATTAGTGGACTTGAAGCCCATGGAACCGACTTGTATTCGTAGTTCTCCTTTTACTTTGTGAAAGAACCTGTCTTTCAAGATGTAATAGTTGTAAAAGGCATTGACAATACATTGGTTTGGTTTTATTTTTTGGCGGTTTCTAGAACCGCGTCGTATGATGTTAGTCACTTATTCTTGGTTCAGGATTTTCGTCTAATCCTAACTGCCAAGTAGTTTGTTTTTAGAATCGCTTTTGCGGCGATTTCACGGGCTTGTTCTAGACTATCAGTACGATTGAAGAGTTTCCATACAGGCCCAGCTTCACTATGCCAAGCCATACTAACCTCAATCACGAAGTCTGCCATCTTGCTTCCTCCTTTCTTTCTCGTTCTAGTAGTCTTTCCCTTATCTTAGGGACTGCTACTGTAAGAAAGTACTCCATACGCCGGAGAACCTCTTTGTCAAGTTTTTCACCCAAAAGAAGTCTTTCCAAGTCGGTCTTGCAGTTTTCGCATCTAAACACCCATCGGTGCTTTACTTCAAAAGCATCCACAGGAGGATGTTTACAGGTCCATGTACTACAAAGCGCAAAGTCGATATCGACCCATCTTTTCCAATCAAAGGAGTCAACGGTCCATTCGTCAAGGAACGGCATTAGTCATTCCTCTTCCTCATCCACCTTTGCAGGTGCGAGTAATTCTTTCAGAGCCGCGTTTATGTGGTTGGAAACAACCCCAAATGCGACAGTCATACGAAGATTGTCAGCCGGTGCTGGTAAATCGTTCATCGGTTGTGCCAAAATCAAGTCACAGACTTTCTTGGCATCCTTCAGGTTAGTTATAGCATCGTTGTTCATTCTTCCTCATCCGCCTTTGCTGGGTAATGAGTGAGCTTGTAAAAGCCCTTTCCTCTTTCCTCCATGTCATCAACATGTGGGAGAGAGTCTTGGTTTGTAGGTACGCTTAGATAATGTCCGGTCTCATTGACACGGGATTCCATTACAAAGCCACCTCTTGGGTCTCCGACTGAAATTCTAGTCGAGACCTCTTCTTCTCGCTCACTGTTCTTAATTATCACAGCAGCGCTATTGTGGTATTCAGTACCTTCATACTTACCCCTTCCTGGGGTTTGTAGTAAGACATGAATCCATTCTTGTTCTCCTTCTTCAACTAAGCATTGAAGATGAGTAGTACCAGTTTTTGGGTCTGTAACAACAGTCCAATGCTGGTCTAGTTCTATGTTCACAATAATAGTGGTCACTTATCGAGCGGTTATTTTTTCGCTCTATGTCTTTTGCTGTAAGGCCCCCAATTGAAGTCGGGATAGACCTTTACTTTACGATGAGTACCTCGATTGAATTTGTCGAACTCTTTAGGCTGGTTAGCCTGCACCCGTAATTTACGGGCAATCATGTACTCATTTCGTCTCATTTTATTGCCGGGCCCACCATGCATCTTTGTAGCAACAGTGGGCTTGCCAGCATCAACCCAGTCATCTAGCCTCATCTCAATGAGGCCTGCTGGGTCCGATAGAATTGCAAATAAATCTATCTTTTGTGTTTCTTTCATATAATCAATAATATTTAGGACTCTATCTAGCATTCTAGCACTAGATGTGCGACCCTTCAAAACTTGGTCAGCAAAACGGCTGACCCCTATGCCCCTATTCAACAACATTAGGTGGATTAATTCTTCATCAGTCCACATTTGCTGTTCGACGGAGGTGGCAACATGAGAGCAAAACTTATTACAAGTTTTTTTCGTACTTTTTACTGATGCTTCAAATTCATCATTACATACTATGCATGCTCTAGTTTCTGTTGGATAATGCTTCCTAGTACTCCAATACTCCCTTTGATGGGCCGGAGTACAAAATCGTTGATTGTTTTGTTTTCTTGGTACGGTAATACCGCACAAAGGACAGGTTACCTCCTGTGAAATTGTAATCCATTTTTTATGGTCCACTTATACTCACCATAAGCTCTTAGGCGGCTCAAAGTCATCCAAGTCTTCATACTTGATAATCATACATGGCCTACCTTTGTGGTGAATAGTTCCAGGCAGTCGGATAATTCTTCTAGGGTCTCTAGTGACTTCATAGTCAACTAGAATGCCTTCCGCCTGTAACTCTTTGATGTACTCAGTCTTAATCTTCTTATGAAGACGCTGTAAATAGACTGACGGTACTCTTCCACTTTCGCCACTTAGAATATTCTTGTAAGTAGCTTGGTGGTGAGGTGCGGTATGAGACATGTCCCATCCGTACCATATTACATGAAACCCTTTACCACCGCTAAACACGATAGTAAGGTCTTCAGGAGTAACGCCAAATTTACGACCCAACCATTCAACAACTCTCTTAGTCATTTTAGCTGAATCGTCAAAAGAATCCATTTTGAAATCAACATCAAAATACAACTCTTGTCCCAAGAAATTGTTGTTGTAATGTCTCATTAGATTCTTTTTCTTGAACTTCTTTCCTCCCATTTTAGAAGTAGGGTCAGGCCCAACACTTCTTGGATTAAGGAACTTAGAAGTCATGTAAAACACCTTGATAGGCTTCATTTGCCTAAGGCGCTTTAGTAACGCTTTCTTGCCATGTTCATTATTACGGAAGTTGTCAAAGACTTTCTTCCAAACAAGGCGTTTAGGTTTCGATTCCCATACTTGAAAGCGAAATTGTCGCCAGTGGGAATCAGGAGGGAGGAACATATCGTCAACAGTCATATTGTCGTATGCTATCCCTACCATTGTAGTAATCAATTCATACCTAGCTGCATATTCAGCTTTGTATTCAGGAGTATCTTCAAGAGAAGCCTCCAGGGCACGATTGAAACTTTCCAGTAGGAGTTGTCCTACGGTCTTATCCGGGCAATCACAATCATTCTGACCTGTTCTGTCACAGGCAGGGTGGTGATTTTTTGGAAAATATTGGGTGTAAAGCCCAGTGGCTAAAAAGGGGTCACGCAAGAACGACATTACCTCAAAGGAATGATGTTCACATCGCTTATCCCCAGCCGGGGCATGAATCTTACACCTGTGGCCATCTTTCTTGACAGCCGTACATTTTGTGTTTCGTTCTATCCACACTTATTGTCCCTTAGGACAGGCGCAGTGACAGAATACTGTCGATACGCTGGTTGACACGCTTCTTTTCTTCCTGAGATTCTCTCTCGTCACGAGTCCAAACATCTTGGAAACGGGAAGTAAGGCCACTAACGACTTCTTGGTATTGTGCAGTAGCAAGTGTTACTGTTTCTTCACCAAGGTCAGTCTTAGCTTTCTCTAAGGTGCCTAGAACGGCAGCCTTTCGTAGTTCAAGAAGCTCTTCATCAATTTCTCCTTTTTGGAGCATTTGATGAACAAGCTGGTAGTACTTCGCCTGTGCATTTTGCATAGTCGAGATGTACATTTGCTTAATGTCGTCAATCTGCTTCTTAGATGACCCGTAGGTAAGACTTCGCATACCTGAGGTATAGTGAGCAGAAAGCGGGATTTCATTAGAATCCTCAGCCTCCACAGTAGTCCACCATGGAGTAGCTCGCTCAACCCACATAGCATCTCTATTTCTAGAGTTAGCGGTTTCAGCGAATATATCAATGACATTTGATAGGTCATTTAGAGTACTGAGGTGTACTTTGTTCTTATCATAGACAAAGTAAACACCACCGCTGGAAGCGTGAGGTAAAATTCCTCCTAGTCCAACGATAGTTCCTCTTACTTTCTTTCGCATTTTGTCATCGTCAATTGACATTGACGCTGTTACAAATGCATTTCTTAGTCGCTCTTGTGCCTTACGCATAAAGCGACCATCATTAGGTAGGGCTGCATCCTCCATCGGTTCAATAATAACGCAGTTACGCAGTTCTTGTACCGAGGGCATTGCTTCCCCTTCCCATACATGCCGTACATAGTCTCGTGCCCACTTTCTAGTGTAAGTGGTGTTTTGAGCCGCCTTTCTAATTCGATAAAGCGATTCGGATATGACTTGTATTCTTGGCTGCCCATCAACATAGCCTCGACGGACTCTAGTTAGGGCATATTCGATGTTACGGCGGAGCGTTACAATGTTCCATTGAACAGTATAGCCCCACCTACCATCTCTCTTGACTCTCAACCTTTCTTTGTTGTCAGTCAATTTTGAGTCAGGGTCGTCATAGACTACCCTTTGGGCTTTCGTTTCTAAAGCACGAACAGCCTGAGAGAATGCACTACCACCGTGCCGAGGCACAGGTATTAGTCTGTCAAAGCGGTTTTGAAAACGCGCCTTTCTCTCTTCATTTTCGCCATACCCTTCTCCTTCACATCCTTCGATGCAGGTTTCATACACGCGCTGGATAAAGTCTTCAAGATTAACCGAGCCATCGTAAATAGCATAGTTAACCAAGAAACCAAGCCCAGGCAGGTTTTGGTTGGCGAGCACAACTCCTTCTTCGGAGTCAGCTTCAGATTGTGATGATGCTTCATCGGTCACTTATTTACCTCAGCCAAGGCGACCCAGGAAAGCGGAGTTATCCACTCTGTTTCCTGAGCTTAGTGAGCTAGACGCTTGTCCAACCATATTGCCTCTAAATTGGTCATAAAAGACATTAAACTGAGATAGTAGCCTCCTAGCGGTAATGGTTTCGTTACATTCGTCACCAAAACCGGAGGTATATTCCTTCCTTCCAGGGTCATGCCCTAAAGCACACTTTGGTTGTCTATCGACAAGGTACAGACCAGGGGGTAAAGTAGTTTCAATACTTTCTTGCTTATCACAAGCCCCTGAGCAGCCTTCGCCATTCTGATATGTGTCAGAATTGCTCACTACTCTTACATCTGTATCTGTCGCAACCAATAGCGCAGGCATACTTGGAAGCAACAAGTCACTCAGAATTTCTGCTGTGACCTGACGCTTAGGAGGGTTAGATAATCGGTAAAACCTAAGATGGCCAATTTCAATTGGCTTAACATCAACATTCGGTCTTTCGATATTTTGGTATTGTTCAAGTGAAAGCGGAATTCGCTTTTCGCGACCCAACTCATAGTTTTGAATCATAGGCCCTTTGGCAAATGATTGTAGCCCCGTTACAATATTGTGTCTCAAGAACACTTCATCGTGTAGGGTAAGTTTGTCAATACCTTGGTAGCCACCTTTGTAGCCACCCTTTACAGAACGCTTTTTCGTTCTATGAGCGACTCTTTCAATTCTAGGTACTTTCCACGCTTCATTGGTGGTAAAACTAGTATTTCCATATTGGTTAGTTGTAACAGTACAATACGGCGGAGAGTCAGCTTTTGGTTTCAGCTGTAAGCAGAAACCTGAAATTTTTGGCAGATAAACCATATGTGATGTGGAGTGCTTATGCTTTCCACTTCTGCCATGGCGATTATTTCTCATTTCTTGGTCATAAGTATACTCAACGCATACCCATTCAAATATCGCCAAGACTCTAATAGAGTCAGATGTTGTTTCTTCTAGAGTAAAGGTAAAATCTTGAATAAGGTCGTGTGAAACCACATCCGCGATTTTAACTTCATCACTAGCAATTTTCTGTGCGTCTTTAGTTGAGACCCACGATTTGATAGTAAGTGGACCAGGTTGTGGAACCATAATCCAGTTAGCATCAAAGTTATCATTTCGGGCGTTAGCTTCCCAAGCACCATCAGTTGCCTGATTGCGTTCTCGGTAAACATGCGCAGTTGGTCGGTCATAGAAACCTACCTTCTTGTGCGTGTACATAGTATATTGGGAAAGCGCCTTTCCTGAGTGTAGCTCTTCGGCTACACCTTCTAACGCTGTGTTAAGAAAATGCAAGTCTTCAACTTCGACTAAGTCAGTAACATCAACTAAATGAATAGGTGCTCCTTGACTTTCGGTCAAATGTCTGCCGTTAAAGACAATAGTTCCATCGCTTCTTGTATTGTTTGGGTTAAGTGAAAGCCACCAACCCGTAGTAAGATTTACGAATCTGTTAAACTCTTTGTCAAGTCCTTCGACAAACTTAAGATAAACTTCATTAACACGGTCAGTCATTACTAGTCTAGCAAATTTGTTTCGATTGCTGTTGTAGTAACCCCTTCGTGTTGCAGATACCTTGTGTTGAGAGGTAACATTAACCTCATAAGTACGGCCTTGTGCATTTTTCATCCCCTGTGCTAAACAGGGTTTTACTTTTCGTATGGCTAAATCAACAGGGTTTCTCCCGCCGTAATAATAGCCACTACTTTCTTCTCTTTTTCCAGGAGCTCCCCATGAAATAAGGATTCCATCAGGAAGTTCCTGTTTCCCGTTGTACAAAACGAGGCCCGACCCTTTGTGTAATTCTTGATAATCAATAGGCGCAATAGTTGATTTCTTTCGCGCATATTTTGTGAAAAACACATTCGGGTTATTCAGAAAAATTTGTAAATTCTTCACTTATTGGTCACTCATCCGAAGAGAGAGCCCATGCCAGCAAAGCCTTCTCCTTCTTCAGGGAGGTCTTCATTAGCCTTTTCTTGCGCAGGTGGCAAGCTCTTGATAGCTTCTGCGAAGAGGGTTAAGTCCTTCTCGCTATCGTTATTTCCTGGCCAAAGTTGTAACTTTGGCATAGAGTAAGTTAGAGTCTTTTGCTGGTCTTCCGGCAAATTAGTAACTCTTTCATTTACTCGTCGGTCTTGGTCGGCAATTGCTTCAGCACCAAAATGCTGCTTCAAAGTAGCTATACGCTCTTCCGCTACACGGACCGCTTCTTTTAGGTACGCTAGGTTCCTTTCAGTGATTTTCACTTCTAGAACCTCAACGCTCTTTGTTTGCCCAGGGTTGTTGGCATCACCAACATTCTTCCTGTGCCCCCACATTCGGGTAATTCTTTGTGTTACACGCTGTGACACTTATTCCTCATTTAGCCCATGACAGCGTCTTGCATATCAGGGTCGTTCATGAGGTTAAGGGCATCCAATAGAGTCATTGGAGCACCTTCGTAGGTGGTTTCTAGCCATGCGAAAACATCGCAGCCATACCATTGTGGTCGTGTTCCTGATTGCTGACCCTCTTTTAGGGTTACAAGGGCACGACCTATCTCAGTAGCTCTCGCTACTGTTTCTTCCCAAACTAGTCCAGCACCGTCTGAGGTGACTCGATAGGGTTCGAATGTTACATCTCCACCCATACCTTGGTCTTCGGCCTCACCGGCATAGACACCGTCTAGTAGTATTAGCGAAGTCCAGGCAACGCCTCGACTATGCTCTAGCTCATTCAGGTTCATACAAGTAACCCTGGCTAGTAATTCACGCGCTGATTCTTCAGTCACTTATTGCTTAGAGTAGTGGGAAGTCATCTTCCTCATACTTCTTCAGCTTTGCTTCAAGATTTCTAATCTTTTCAGCTTGTTCCAACGCGAACTTTACTCGTATTGTATTAAGCCGCTCTTGTTCTGCTTCCTTATCTAGAAGTCTTAAGAGTTGAGCAGACAAGTAAATGGTAAGGTCTAGTGCTTCCTCTAGTCCCATTTCGGTCCAAGAATCAGTCTTAGTCCCCCATTGCGTTGTATCATCATGTTTACGAACTCCATGGCCATAGCGTTCTTCGCCAATAGCCAGTCGTTCCTGGATTAATTCCAGTATTCTTTCATTATCGTCTTTCATATCATATCCTCCATAATCAAATATTCTTTGGGGATTCCAGTTACATAGCTGAAAGCAATAGAAATGCTGTTGTTAGGTGCAGCACTGTTCATTCTCACTTTCTTTTCATGAAAAACATTGGGTATTAAGGCAAAGGAATGACCCTTTTGACCTTGATACACTAAGTCGAACTTGTCTGTGGTGGTTTTAGTCGCTCGGACAATAACCCACAATAGTTCTTTATTCACATATACTTGGTTTTCGGGCCCAATAGATGAGACCTCAACTTCAAGCATGCACGGGGTATCAGAACCTCGTTCATAGTGTTTTTTGAGCACTTTAACACTGTGCTCGATTGGGTGCTCGTATTCAATTTCCTTACGAGCAACGACGGACCCTTCGTCAGGGCCGTTAACAGCAAAATCGAGAGGGGAAAAGAAAACTCTTTGCCCATCTTCAAAATATTCGCTTCGAATGTATACTGCTCCGTTTAATGTTACTTGTGGCTTAGCAAAATCGACTTGGTTAGTGTCATTTAGCCTATCAAGGGACATGCTTAACGACCTCAGATATATTCAGTAATGTATTATATCTTTGAAGACAACTTCTCACTGCGTCTTGTGCTAGACACAATATAGGTTCCCTTCCCTCATAACAGTAGCCGTAAATGATTAGGTCATTAGCAACTCTTTCAAAGTCGTTAACAACATGCCAAAAGTTAGTTTTGGTCATTAGTGGCACTGGCAGATGGTAGCGTTGGTCGAAGAAGTGTGCAAGATTTGCTTTTAGCGAATCTGCTATTCTATCTGCATACAGCGGTATACTATTTTTTGAGAGATTGATGGTGTTTATTGCACCAATAAGCTCTCGGATAGAGGCTTTGCTTTCAGGTGCTATTCGCACCCAAAGAGCATTGTCGTTCCTCCACCCATTCTTGAGTATAAATTCACTCACTTATTTGCTCAACTCAAAATTTTTCGAGCAAGCAATTCGTCTTCGTCAGTAATGTCTTCGCCGTATTGGCAATACGCTAACCACCAGTTTAGGATTTCTCCTTTAGTAGGTAGTTGCGGTCTAGACACCTTTCTCTCTTGAAGAGATGCGAAGGTTTCATACCACTTAGAAAGGAATCGTTCCTCTTCTTCGTTGTATGGGGAATATTCGAAAGTCAAATCAAAGTTTTCGAAAAATGGTGGTTTCTCTCCTTCAGTTACCTTTAGGGGCCCGCCTTCCAATTGTCCTTCATCACTATCAATAACATGATGCATGAAGGTAATGTGGTTGTAGCGTATGTGTCCCCAGGGGTAGTAAAGGCAGATGTACTGTCTCCCAAAGGAGTCGATTCCGACCCCAGCACGAGTACAGTTTTTGTATCTGTTGACCACAGCTTCTCCGAAAGGTCGATAGGGAATAGTTCCCGCAACCAGCCCAGTAACAGCTTTGCTGCTCCATACTGGAACTTGATGGTTTTGACCTTCTTTTGACACGGTGCCATCAGCATAGGCACCTATCGAATAAAATTTCTTAGTTTCAGGGTTGTAAGCCCAATAAAGTGCTCCACCCCTATCTTTTGCTCTCCCAGCACGGTTAAGAATAGTCTTAAATGCGTCCCAGGTGAAAGTGGCTTCAAAGACAGGTTCAATTCTAGCAGGTTTTTCTGTACCAAAAAATGGTATAACCGTCGCAGTCGAATGGTGCTTGTTAGATTCACTCCATCCGTAAACATGTTCGTCTTTGCTCCATCCATATTGGATGCTAATGCCACCAGTAGTTGCTATTTCAAAGCCGAGGCTTTCATAGTTACTTCTGTTGTTGTATGACCAGCGTCTATTACGCAAGGCCCTCACTCCATATTTTTCAACCATCTCATCGTCATCGGTAGTCGAGAGCATCATGCCCATGTCTCCGATAAACAAGTTAGCATGCCTATTTCTTTTCGGTGGACGGTAGTCGCCCGGTGAAAAGGTAATATTGGCATTTATTATATGGCGTGACTTGCTCCTGTATTTTGGAGCATCAAAAACAACTTCTGCTGTTGTACCACCTTTCTCGTAGTTAAACAGGATAGCTGTTCCTTGAGGACCAGTTTCGACACAAAGGTCGTATTCATTTCTATCGTTATAGTCATAGTTTGGTCCAGTTTGTCTTGACTGCTCAGTAATTGTTAAACCGGCAGCAAGTACAATTTGCGAATAGGTAATCGGCAATTGCTTAAACTCAACAAAAACAGGAGAGCAGCCCAAACGCTGTGCTGATTCAACAAGTTCTTCGCTCATTGTTTATCACAGCCCTTGGCCTTTTTCTTCTTTCTTAAGTTAGCTTGAGCTTTTTTATGCTGTTTAGCCTTCTCCGCTAGTTCTTTTGGTTGAACACCCTTAATCATTGACAGGAGTTCATCCAAGCTATCTGCTATGCGCTTTAGCTGACGATTATTTTCATCAGATGCTTCTAGCAGACGCAACTGCAAGTTGTCTTGCTTTGTCACTTATTGGGCTAAACCACTAACCCTACCTTACGACAGACATAACAGCCTGCTGGTAGTGTTTTGTGGTATAGACCGGCTTGCTCGTTTTTAGTCCCAAATAGTGGGTGGTCACGAGCATTGATTTCCTTTCCATCTAGTTTATTCCAGGGAATCCGCTCATCGCCTGCGCGAGAGGGAGACCAGGAAAGGGTTAATTCCCAGTTTTGTCCATCAAATTCTGTCTCAATGACAAGTCTTTGACTGAATCGTTCACCTTCAATAACTCGGTCAACAGGTAGTAAAACTGACCCTGCGGTCTCGAATTCGACACCTAGATGGGTGCCAGCTGAGAAGTAAACTTCAACAGATTCAATCTCAGTCATCAGACCACCTTACTTCATCCAACATTTTGGCAGTAATAGCTTTCGGGCTGTTAACCATCAAGACACTATTGTCCCCCGCATCCTGGTGAAGGAAAATTGTTGGGTAAGCACCCTCAAACTTAGTGAAGATGTTTTTGACATGTGTCAAATATGTTGTCAGGTTATCTGATAGCCAAGAATCGTAGTTTTCACTAGGATTAATTGTAGTAAACCAAGTTTGGATAACTTTTGTACCAATCAAAAATGTCTTATCTCTAAGAATCATCTTGGCAACATTTTGTTGAGTCCAGCGTAAGAAAGCGTCTTCAGTGACTTCAATCTTAACTTCAGGGATAGGCTCCGCTTTGGGAGTCTCCTTTTTCTTGGTCTTGTTTCCTTTGCGCTTACCCTTCATTCGGTTCAGGTTAGCAGCAATGGCATCATTGCGTGTTTTTCGAGACCTTTTCGCTTCGCTTGGTTTCTCAACTTTAGCTTTACGAGCTTCTCGATAGTCACGCATATGACAGGCGTTACACAGTGGCCCTTCGGGGTCCGTTGTTCTACGCCATTCCGAGGTTTTGGTTGCACCGCACCTCTTACAGCTAAAATTAGCTGCTTTTTCTTTCTTAGGCTTTTTAGGCTTCTTCTCCTTTTTAGGCTTCTTTTCCTTTTTAGGCTTCTTTTCCTTTTTAGGAGTTTCAGCATCAGGCCTAGTAAACTCGCCTACTCTTTCGTGTAGGTCATGCTTTATGCTACGCGAGATAAGTGCGGAGGTCCATTCGCCTCCCTTCTTACCTTTCCAGCCAGCTTCTTTTGCTCTCTTAGCGACAGCAGAATAAGAACCTAGCTTCTTGTACCATTCTTTCATCAAAGTAATTTTGTCTTGCTCTTCCCAGTTAGGGTGCAAGTTGTCATCTTCGTCAACATCCCAGCCAAAAATTGCGCTAGTATACTTTTTCAGATTCTTTTTCTTTGTTTCCATAGCTTCCTTTGTCTTGGTAGCTAATAGCTCTTGGTACTCGGTCTTCGTAGTTTTGTTTGGTGTTTCCACCACTGCACCGAATAGTTGTTCGTAAGCTTCTTTTATTTGCTTTCTGAAGTCTTCTAAACTGGTAGCAGTTATGTGTAGGTTAATTTCCATTCCCACTTATGCCTTCAAACGAATGAAGGGTCGAAGTAACGCTTCTCTTCTTTCTTTGCCTTGTTATCGTTATCACGAATCATCTCGGCATCTTCCTCAGGGTGAATGATTACACCTGCATGAGAGTGAAGAGTTACTATGTTTACCTTGACAGCGGTGGCGTCGATTTTACGATAGCCAGCATTTTCAAGGTAGTGTACAAAACTAAGCATAGATGCTTGAATTGTAAAGTCAATAAAGTTTGACATATCCTTTTTCAGGATATCCATTTCGCCATTAACAGTAGCGAAAATATCACTATGGCTCAAATTAGGTCGGCGCTGCCTCAGTTGACGAGCGCGATACCAAAATAAACAGTCTTGAACCAATAGTTTAGTTGTCAGGTCTTTGCCTGGCTGAAATTCTCTTTCTTCGAATTTCCTTTTCAGTTCTTTATGAGTGTCGTCTGAGGTAAGCATAGCACCAGTCAGTTTTACTCCTTCCTGGAAGATGTTATCAAAACCCTTCACTACTTCAGGAGTGACTGTCTTGCTTAGGTTGTTACTTACAACCAAATGCCGTACAGGTTCACCTCGCTCTATCTCATAGAACAATTTGCGATGATTGTCAGGTATGACTTCATCATCTTTTAGCCCCTCTCCTTTGAGGAACTCATAGAAACCTAGAGCACCGAGGCAATCCTCGTGTCTAAAGATATCCATGTCACTATCAACCATTTTCCACGGTGTTGACACTTATTGCTTCATTGTGAAGCATCGTTTGCGAAATTTCTGATTTTTTCTATATGTTCAAAAATATCACCATTTGGACCAGTTGGCTGGTTATCCAAATCTAAAGTGATAATTCGCAAAGCATCAAGAAGCTCATCTTCTCGTGCGTACATTTTCTTTAATTCAGCAATTAGCCTAGGAACCGCAGCAATAGCGTTCATGTCAGCAACATCTCTTGGGATGTTACGAACCTGTGCGCCCATGCTTTGGGTGAAGGTGACGACAGGGTTATGCCCGCCAGCTTGGCGAACACCTATGTCAATCCCTCCGTTGGGAGTATCAATTAACTCCCAATCTCCTTTTGTAATTGCATCAAATTGAGTCAAGTCAATTCTTTTACTCATAGAGTTTCCTCCCTATGATGTAAGTTATTTCTTCTGAGAGTATCAATGCTATCCATAGGATAACGAGTACTCTCCAGTAGTTCCATCCTTCACCTTTGTAACGGATAGCGTGATACCAGCTGCGG
>Ga0163111_10001311_pt1 | contig 15233 bp, 5 predicted proteins | sample CRUFie1St18metaG_FD_109645 | JGI IMG/M metagenome (GOLD analysis project Ga0163111, IMG submission 109645) | Marine microbial communities from the Costa Rica Dome - CRUD Field 142mm St18 metaG | ecosystem: Environmental > Aquatic > Marine > Oceanic > Photic zone | place: Costa Rica: the Eastern...
AAAGGTGGTCGCATCGCATCTTCGCGTCGTGTCTCTTTTTACTACTACTACTAACAACAACAAACAAAAAAGTTGTTCATTTTTTTTTGTTCGTTGTTGTTGTTGTTGCTTTTTTTTGCCTCCTCCATCATTGTCCATCGTCCATCGTATAGCAAACGTACAAATAAATCACTTGTTTTTTAATTTCATTTTTATCATTTTTATCGTCCATCCGTCCTCCTCCGTCCTCCCTTTCAAAAAATTTAAAAAAATCCAAGAAGAAGAATTTTTGTGTAAATTAGAAGAGAGAAACTCATCGTCATCATCATCATCATCATCATCGCAACGTCATTACTACGTCTTCTCCCGAAAATGGCGAGCAGCGAGTTTGGGTGGTTCGGTCGCGACGAGGACGAGGAAGAGGAGGACGTGTGGGCGAACGTGGATGCCAGGTGAGGAGCGCGCACCGCCCCCGTTGGTTGTTGTATTCATTTTTTTCTTTTTTGCGTTTTGGAATGTCGGTCTCTTTCTCTCTCCTTCTCTTTCTTTGTCGGGTCGTCTTCTGGGCATCTTCTTCGTCTTTTATGTGCGCTTGTGCTCATCTTATTAATCTCTCTGGATTTGATTTGCGCAGTAACTTTGACTCCATCATCGAGCAAGCGGTGGCGAGCAGGCAAAAAGGCGGGACTACCGGCGGGACGAGCGGGAATACGACGACGCAGCAAACCATGAATAATAATGTAAGCAACGTCAACACGCAATCTCAGCAGCAGCAGCAGCAGCAGCAGCAGCAGAATATGGCAACGACAGGTATCTCACTACAACAACAACAACAACAACAGTTAGAACAAACGGACGCGCATTTCTTACAATACCGATTAAACGAGCTCGAACGGAGAGATAAGGATAAAGACGGCATGCTCTCGTTGCTCCGCTCTCGCGTGGAGCAGTACGAGAAGGAAAACGCCAAGTTGAAACGGGAGGCAAAGGATGCGACGGCAGGAGGAGGACAGAGTGGTAGGATAGCGACGGCACAAAGTCATCAGCAACAACAAGAAATGGTAACCGCAATGACATCGTACGCAAACACGAGCGCGGCGCATCACGTTGCGGCGGCGGAAATCCGCGAGATGCGAAAAGAGGTTGGAAAATTGAGAAATTTGCTCGGATTTAAAGATGAAGAGTTGCAAGAGGCGCAAGAGAGAGAAGAGAACGCGAGGAGGCGGTCAAGGAGGGAGAAACAAGAGTTAATGAATGAGATTTATGGTTTGAGAGAGCAAGTGAAGAAGAAGGAGAGTGAATTCGAGGAGCGAAAGTTACAGAAGAAGAAAAGAAGCGAGGAGGAAACTGGGACGGGCGAAGAGAACGACGCGAAGCGAAGGAAACAAAATGTTGAAAGTGTTGGCGGTCTGAGCGTATCGGATGCAATTAAACGGTTCAATAACAACAATGTCAACGATCACGAGCATTCTCATGCAGTAGCCGCGAATGCTGCTGGTGCGACATATCCACGAACGCAACAACGGCAACAAAACAAGAATCTGGAGACGACGAAGATGACAGCACAAACAACAACAACAACAACAACAACGAAGACATTCAAAGACGTCTCCGACTGGCGACCGATGCTACCGAAAGCCCCGAATGGTTTGTTTGATCAAGCCACTATGACAGCCTCAGCTTTTTACCACTATCGCGGCATCAGCAACAATAACAATGCAGACAATCAAAGAGGAACCTCGTCGAAAAAGTTTGCGTTCTTCTTAGATCCATTCACCAAACGTGATGCTTTGTTGTTTCTCGGTTTCCACACCCAAGCTATCGAAAAAGGTGCAATGTTGGCGTCTTTGAGGAAGAAAAAAAGTCATAATAATAGTAAGAAAATCGGAAGCGGATTAAGCGATATCGAGGAAGGTTGGGAGTACCACAGCGCGGCGATTGGCCGAGCGCTTGCTTCTGTTTTTCTCGACGATGAAGAGCATGGAGACGACGAGAAATATCCAGACGACGCCGCGAAGAATAAGAGTTTTAGAAATAATAGCATGAACGAGATATTCTGTAACGCGAATTTTCTCATTACGCTTCTTGAAGCACTGAAATCTGTCGCCGCTTTTGACGGCGATAAAGAATTGAATCCAGCGAGGAACGAATTCGCGGACGATAATGCCCGAGATGAACTCGCGGCTTCCGTGGCAAGACTTTTGTTAGTTCTGTTGAAAAATGATCAGGCATGCTGTAGAAGAGTGATTGAAGCTCGTCGTCGCAACGTGCTCAGAAGTCTCTCTACTTCGCAACTGTCCCCACGAGATGGAGCTACTGAAGATGACCAGGATGACGATTCTGAAGAGGAAGAAGATATGATGATCACCGATAAAGCGGCAGTAGCAACGACAACAACGACAAATTTTAAATGTGACGAGAAGAGGAAAAATCTCCGCAGAATAATCAACGGCTCCGAGTTTGACATGGCGAGCGCATGCACTGGTTCTTTCGCCGGCGGATCATTGGTACCACACCCGCTCTCCACAACCGGCAGAGTTTTTGTGCACACGAAATTTCAAGTGCCCAGGGAGGATTACTTCATCACGGCATCTAAGAGTGCTTCAAAATTGAAAACGAAAAAGAGCGATGCCTCTTCGATTGCTCCTTCGCGAAGCGCTACTACTGTTGTGGATGAGAAGTTTGACGCAGTGGCAATTATCGTTGACTGTTTACGTAGATGTATTGGCGCACGCGCTTGGGAAGCGACGGCGCCTCTTCTTGATGCGCTCACATGGTTAAGCTCATTTGCAGCTTCTGAATTTATAAATGGAAGAGATATTGTGGGCAGTCGCATATTACCCGGGAGTGAATTGATGATGACTATGGTTGCGTCGCGACGCACGGTACCCACGGCGAAAGCGAAGACCAGAGAGGAGGAAATGCCATCATCCGGTGTTATCTCGGGGGCAACAACAGCGATGCAACAACAGACGACGATAACGTGCTGGTTGAACTATTGCTTAAAACCAATTGCACCGCAAGAAACGCGAACGGCGTGCCTGTCTCTCATCATGACGTTATCTACATGTAAATCGTTCCAAGACGCCTTGAATGAATATGCGGTGTTGAGCGATGTAGTTTCTGTCTTGAGGAACGAAATCCCTTCGGCGTCCACAAACATCATGGAAATTGCGACGAAGCAAGATCAAAATGCTGCATACATGAACTACACGTGTTCTCGATCGAGAGAGCTTGTCGATTTGTCTTTACGCGTGTTAGCCGCATTTGCGCACTTGGATTGGAAAGGGTGGCCTAGAGTTGTACGTAAGGAAAATGTCTTAGCCGCGGCGGCAAATACGGCGCTTTGGGAAATGACGATTCAGAAAACGAACCTTAAAATAAGTAAGTCGTCAAAAGGCGCGCCAGTTTCTGGGATCAGCGCGAGAATTTTGCGATACGCGCTCATTATGATTGCGCATATTCTTTCGGTGACGGAAACCCAGGAATTGGCGATGCGGATGCTGGTAGAGAATGCAAATTTGAACCGCATGATGGCTCGTTGCGCAAGAGGCGCTATTGAACATGGTCCAGCTCAAGTCAGGATTGGCGCGTTTGTTATGAAGTGCGTAGAAAAAGCGGCGCGCACGCATTACTATTAAAATCTAAAATTCTAGGTAGCTATTAGGTAATTCTTATCTATGTAGGTATGCGATAGTTTTCGTTCATCAAATCTTTAGGAAAGCGGTTTTCACCGTTTCTTGTATCGCTTCCAAACTTAGTAAGAAGCCTTTTGTCGGTTTCACATTGTGCGTATCGTGTTTTGTATGTTTGACATCCGGGTCGTCGCAATAGCTACCGACCGGTGCGCCTTCGAGATACGCAGCAATGCCCTTCAATATCGCGGCTCGGCGACTTTTAAAGTGCGCACGAACAAGTGCCTCAAAACCAATCGGCGGGCGTTTGATTGTTTGTACCATCGTTTTCAAGTTATGAAGATATGCGTTCTCCGAGTACATGGCTGAATTTCGAATTCCTTCTTCTGTTCCACGTTGTCTTTCGTAGCCCGCTTCGTTGTAATAAGGTTTATCGTTCAGAACTAACGCTTGAATCGAAACTAAAACCTGTAATGCGCTTGAAGTTTTTGACCATCTTTCTGAATTTTCCTCCGAGTCCCATGTATTTAGCAACGACAGGCAGACTTTTCCTTCCTCGTACAAGTTCGGATTAAGACGGTATCCATATGAGTGGTAATGAACTTTTGGAGGAACAGACGGATAGTTCTCATCGAACAATATGTCAAAGCAAAACAAACCATCGTGATACGGCGTCAACTGTGGACCTTTAATCATCGCTCGCATAACGTTCACTTTCGTTTGCGAGGCTTTCACCCATATTCCATTCACAGGCAAGCCTTTCTGTAAGATTGACCATTCTTTTTGAACAGCTTTCTGAACTTTTCGTGGCAAATTCATTTGAGAACTCGAATCTTGGAGTAAAAAGTCAGGAAAACCGCCGTCAACTATGTCAAAATTTGTGGACAATTCTTCGTCGTCCTCGTCGTCGATATCATCCTCATTGGCAATCATTGGGTCCTCGACATCGTTTGGCAACGCTTCCATACTATTTTCTCTATTCTTAGCGTTGCGATACAGTAAAAGGTTTTCAAACTGCTTAACTTTCTTCTTCCTCTCTTGTCTCCAGACGAAATTGAGGGAATCCAATAAAGATGGTATTTCATCTCTGGAGTTATTCGGAGGCTCGTTTGCTTCTACCAACGAATGGAAAGCTTTCAAACCATCTCTATTTGAGCGTTTACAACAATCACTCAACACACTGGACACTTTGGTTCGAACGTCTCTATCCACAAAAATGCCTGGATAGGCTTCTGCGATGTTTCGCGGGTGCGCTGTATCTTTCAATCTCCTAGATCTGCCGGCATATTCGGCGTTCAATTGCGTCTTCTTGACAAAATCTTTCTCAAGGTCACTTGGGCCTGCATTTTCTCCCAACAACTCGTCGTCTTTGTCATAATTGCAGCGCCAAAAGTGAGTGGAGATGATTAATAACTTGAGCTCTTCGTCGGAATACTTCGTCAAAATTTTTTTGAGCTCAACTTTGGCGTTGAAGTTCATTTTTTTGTACCTTTCCATTATGTCGTCAATCGTCGTGTCAGCTTTCTGATTTTCATCGAAGAGACCAGGCGGTAAAGCATTCTTAACCAAGCGAGAGATAGAATGTGCGTCGATGGACGCATCGGTGTTATTGACATCGTCTTGGTCTTGTGGATGCCCTAAAAGTTTATCATCTGTCCATGTCTCAACCATTCGACGAATTGATTCAAGTTGGCCATCGAGAAGCGAACCGAATATGGGGACTAAACCAGTACCGCGTTCGGTAGCATTTCTTCTGGATGTATTCTGAACGTCAACACCGTCATCGTTACGAACGTCTATGTCTTCACTACCACTACCATCATCACTCTCCTCATCGAAATCTTCTTCTTCCATAGGATCACTTTCGGATCCTTCTTCCCCAGAATCTGTTTCCCAGCTGCTTTGGCTGTTCGAAGAAAAGTCGCTCTCCGTGGAATTGTCTGAATCGCTATCATCTGAATCGCTATCGTTTATATCGCACAGCTCGATGTTAAAAGGTGGTTGATGTGTATCTGTTCCACTACGCCACGCTATCTTCAACAGACCACCACTAGATTCTAAAATCTCCCCGACCCACGACACGTCTTGTACGTAGCTTGAGAATAAATTATCTTGAGCGTCGAATTTCTGTCTAGAGTGTTTCGTGTGTCTTTGCTCATACGCGCCAGCAGCAGCGAAACCCCACAATTCCGCAAAACCTTCGCCCGGATGACACCATTCCGGAGACGTTGGACTTATTCTCTTCGGAGATGTGGAAGAATCTTGGAACCAATACACGTTCTCCTCGTGTTCTGGAACGAACCATGGGTTCCCGGGTATAACTTGCAATTTGCGTTCATAGAAAGGCACGAAAACATCCTTCACAGCGCTGCACAAGTAATGCCTACCGCGACGTTTCCTCGTGTCATGAATACATGAGAGTAAGGAATCGCATACCTCCAATGCATCAGGCGGCGCCAGATCGCGATTGAAGATATCGTGATTCTTCAACTCGCCCATGAATCTGGTCGAACCCCACTGTTCGACTAAATTGTCCAAAACCTTAGGCTCAGTCGAAGCTGAAACAATTTCGTTAGAAACTATTTTACTAAATCGCCCGCTAAATTCATCTTGCACAACATAATAGTCGAGTCCTGGAATATTTCTAAAAGCGACATCGTTTCCAGTCGCTTCGAACAAATGTGCTGGGTGCTGCTGGAGCTCGTATACCGGAACAGTTTCTCTAGATTTAAATCTTACAACTCCACGTTTGGTACCTTCCTTTCTCCCTATTTTTCCTTTTTCCCGCTCGATGAACTTATTTATGGCATCTGCATAGTATTTGTTGTAGTGATTTTCAAAATATGAAGCGCCACCATCAGCAATGGAAACTTCCGGTGGGGTACCTTCACTCAAGAAATCAGAATCATTCCAGTCTTCGCGCCATTTGAGCTCCGTAATGTATGGTGGTAGTCCTTCTGCTTCTGCTAAAAAACTATCGATATCGTCCTCTGGAGCTTCAAACACAAAAGCATCCGCGACCCAGACAATGTCTGCCGTGCGCTCCTCGCTATTCATAGCTTCAACGTAACCGACTGCGAAAGTATCGAGAACCATTTTCTCGCTGTACTGTTCACGCTTCCTCATCAATTCGTCCTCCCACATCTGTTCGAGATCGACAACTTTCTTCGGGCCAAGAGCTTTGTTGAATTCGCTAGATTTTACCACAAAGTCGCCGCATCTGTACACATGGTCTTCTAAGTGTTCCAATTTCAATAAATCTTTTGCCATTTCAAACGTGCGGGACCCGTCTTGCCAGAGAACTTCACACGTGGTTTCAGTTGAGATGACGCGGACGCAATATATTTCATCATTTGACGTTAACGACGATTTGTAGAAGTTCTGCATGTCCCTGGCTTTTTTCTCCTCCTTCAGCCAAAGCTTCTCGCGCTTCTCTTCGAAGCGAAGCGCGCGCTTATGCGCTTCCGGAAAAAAATTCTCTAGGGCATTCATACTGCACAAGACGTGATGTCCAGCGTCCATAAAGGGATGTTGTAATCTATCGACGACGGTAAGCATCGATGATGGCATATTTGACGGAGGTTTGTTCTGGAATTCGCACGAACTTTCACACCATGGTGGTAAAAAATGTTCAGGATTGCCGTCAGAAGGCGCGTCTCCCTCTTTGAATATTTTAGATTTTTCGTCGTCATATCCAATCGGAAGTTTCTTCGGTGCAACTCGACGTAAAGGATCATTTTTATTCTTATAAGCATTTTGAATCTTGCTTTTTGCTTCGTAAAGGTGTTGTACCTTCCAGTTCACCAGAGCCATGCCGTCGTGGATGGATTTCACGACTGCTCTTTGTGCCAAGGTGTGCTTTTTTTGGTGGAGGGGTATGACTTTCATCACCAAATCGGCCATCTTTGCATCGTAGTGATCCTCTGACCAAGCATCTGTTTCTTCGTTATCGATCGCAAACGCCGAAGAATAAACGGCTAACTGTTCGTCCAAATCCCGTGCTTCCACAAACAACCAGTCTCTTAAATAACCGTCGCGAGCCATTAACTCCTGCAGCCTTCCTGATGGACCTATTTTTAGGAAATTAGTCTCTCGGACCCGTTTCGAAATGGCCTCGACAGCTCGCGCCACTTTTGACTCCTCCACGTCAACGATATCGCCCGGGCGATACATCCCACACTCCTTCGCGGAAAGATGGAATCTGTAAACTCTGTCCTTTTCATCCCGATCGCAATGTCGGATACCGAGCGTGTTCAAATAATAAAATTCCTGTTCCTCCTCATCGGATAATTCTTCACCGTCGCTGGCGTAGTGAGGGTATGATTGTCCGCTCGTCTTCACTTCAACTAACAAATCCGGTAATTCCTCGTTTAGATACGAGTGATTTTCAACATCTTCCCGATCTTGCTCTTTTTGGATGAAAGCGTCTTTGGCCTGCAGCGGCCAAGAAGCTTGAATCCGTTTGCCAGTTTTTTTTTTCTTCGCCGGAGCCTTCTTCCCATCGTCCTTCAACAATCCCAATCTCACAACATCCGTCACCGTCTCTACTATTCCCAACCAATTCCCGTACACCACTGTGGCTTGTGGAAAGACCCTCCGCAACTCGTGGCACTCTTTCGAGTCCACTCCATGCGCATACTCCTTCGTCGCGGGACAGAATAGCGTCGCCTTCACGTTCATGCCCACAATCTTTCCGCACATCCCCAATGTATTCTTCGCCTTCACGCAATCGTCGCCAACTTCGAAATAACGTCTATCTAATATCGTTAAATCATCTGCTTTACAGCACACTAACTCCTCGTATTCCGAATCGAGCAACTCGAATTCTTTATACCTCGTCCAGCTCGCACCTTTTGGGATTTCCTCGAACGCGACTAAAACTTCCGTGTCGTCCTCTAAAACCTGGTCTTCCTCGTAAAGCTCTGAATCCGAGTCGTGGTACGTTTCCTCCACGACTCCCACGACGTATTCTTTTCTAAACTCTTCGCTCCCTACCGCCACTTCTTCTTTTTCTTTGTCGTCGTCGTCGTCGTCGTCTTCACGTTTTCCTTTCTTCGTCTTTTTCCTTTTTTTCCGGTTCCCTTTTTGAGATGTGTTCGAAACGCGAAACGCTCTTCTCCGTCTCGCGACGACATCCCCCGGTTGCAGCGCTCTCGACGAGTCGTCGTTCAGATAGTGCGTGCTGCCGTTCGGGAGCACCATCTTCTTTCCACGTCTCCTCCTCCCAACAAAACGGGGGAGGGCAAAGCGAGAGGGGGTAGAAATAAACTTCTCAATGAGAAATTCTTCTCAATTCTTCGTCTTCAAGAAGGAGGAAAAAAGCGTCCTAAAAATAATAAACAAGTCCTTGTTGTTTTTGTGGCTTTTTTTCTTTTTTCTTTTCTCTTCGCTCTTCTTCGATGTTCGAAAAGTGACAAAAAATGATACAAAGAATTCTTTCGAAAGAACGAGATGGAAAAAAAGACTTTGAAAAATTCAAAAAAATAATTCTGCTCCAAAAAAAGGAGGACGTCTCTCTCTCTCTCTCTCCGCATTTCTCTCTCCTTCTCTCTCGCACGCGTTGGGCGGCGCGATCGACGACGACGACGACGACGACGGAAGAAGACGAAATGAAAGCATCGACGGTGCAGTTCGACCGCACGCGCGTCCCGACGCCGTATTCCATCCACCTGTGCTCTTTATTGGAAATCGCGTGTCAGCCAAACTCGGAGATTGGAACGTCGACGAAAGACATAGTCAAGTATCCCGACAGAGCTGTTGGTGGGAGAGACGAACACCAAAACGTCTACGACACGGAAAACGCGTACGAGAGTTTGAGTTTAAAGTTTAGGAAGAAAATCGTCCGATTCGTCGCGAGAGAGGTTTTGGAAAGCGGGAAGAGGAGAAGGACGCTGTGCGAACCGGACTGCGAACAGTTTTGGAGGAGAGTGTATCGGTTTTTCATTAAAACTATTGCGTCCAAGAAGAAGAGAGTCGACGAAGAAGAAGAAGAAGAAGAGATGGAAATTTCGAGAGCGAATGTCAACGGCGAAGACGAAGACGAAGAAGACGACGAAGACGACGAAGAAGAAGACAATAGATTCGATAAAACGCAGCAAGTCGAAGATTTCTTCCACGTGTTGCAAACGAAAGAAAAATATTTACTCGAGTCGGTGGACGAACTCGTGAGGAAATTTGAACGCCTGCCGAAATGTTTAGCGAGAGAGACGAGAGATTGTTTCGTGGTGACGAGTGATGCTAATACTATGAGTGATGGTACAAATGCCAACGATGAAGATTTAGCCGCGAGAAAGATTGACCCGGAGAGCGTGTGTGGGAGGTTTCTACGACGACAAGTGGTTGAATTTGAACGCTTGTCGTTTGATGGCGTGTGCGAGTGTCACGAGATGTTGAGAAGGTATCGAGAAGATTTCGATGCGTTCGTAAACGCTGCGGCGGAGGAAATGAACGGTGGAGACAAAGGAGAGGTTACTTTTCTGCTTCACAGAACGAGTAAAGGTAATGAGCGCGCGATTGTGGATGCTTTGGTGGAGAAGTGCGAACGATTAGGGGTCAAGAAGAGTTCGTTGGTGACGAATGAAGACGAAAGTAACGAGGAGGAGGACAAAACGCTTCCATTTGGCGTCGCCATGGGTTTAGGAGGTATTCTCGACCCACGAAATAAAGCTGGTAACAATAATAATAGTAGTAATAGTGGGAATACTGAATTTCCAACGAGAAACAAGAGCGTAGGCGCGGCACTTCGTAAAGTTCTGACGGAACACGAACACACGGCGATTCACAACAGACACCCACGCGCAAGACACGTGGAGAGTTTGAAGCAAAAAGATGTCGTCAACGCTTTGTTTCATTTACACAGACACTTTGAGACGAATGGAGGTATTCCAGCCGACGAGTCTGTTTTATTGCACGAATTAATCAGCTCGGGTAGTGGAGGGGGTCGCAGTGCACACTCCATAACGCCCGTGTCGCAATCTGGGAGACGAGCGGCGGAGGCTTTAATCGGGCTTGGCGCGACGCACGCGCAGTTTCAACATAGAAAAGAAACCGCAAGAGCGTTAGAAGAGGCGACGAGAATCGCGCAACAATCTGGAGATGAAGACGCATTAGCGAAGGCGTTAGCGTTGAGTGGGCTTCTAGCAGAGTCGGAATATTTCGACGACGACGACGACGACGACGACGATGATTTGGATATGGATAATGAAGACAGTGAGGATGAGCCGTACGAAGAATCGTTCGATGACACGCGGGAGAAGCAACAAACGTACACTTCATCGCCGTCTTCTTCATCAGTCTTGAAAAAAGCGAGACGATCTCGAACACTTTTTCGTCGGTGTTTAAAGCTTGGAAGACAGTTGAAAAATCCAGCGCTGGCGAGCTATGCCGAATTGGCGTTAGCGAGACAAGCAGATGAGTTTCAGAACGATGGCAGAAGAGACCGCATTTTGGAAGAACGAGGAGCGTTGTTGACAAGTAAAAATGCTGGCGTAGCGGATGTGTCGACAAAAAGTACCACCTCGTTAATTTCTGCGCCTACATTGACGCAAATATCTGCACCAGAAGTAATTGAAAAAGCCATTCAAAACGTCGAAGTTTTGTCACATAAAACGACGCTCGTCGCATCCGCGCCAGCCACGAGAACAACTGCAGAACACATGCGCAAACAGGAGATAATTTTGCGAGAAAAGGACACTTCGAATAACCCGTCCCCTGGAAATGCCGGCGGTGCGAACGGGCGCGCGAATACCACTGGGCAACAGCAACAACAAACGCAAGGCGGCGGCAACCAATCGCTGGATGCAATAGCCGTCGCACAAGCGACGAGTTTGATTCGAATGAACGAAATATATCCCGCATCTTCGTCCACGATGACGTCTTCATCAACATCTGGTGGCAAACTATCACATACCTCTTTAGGCACCTTACAACGGTACGCCACTTTCGACACAGCCAAAGAGACGAAATATGCCATCAATTGTTTGCGCACTCCGGCATTTGCAATGCAATCAACAACCTGGTCGACGCGAGGAGATGATGGGTTAGCTAGAGTTGCCAATTTGAAAGCATTATCCGAAGAAACTTTGAAAGATGCTTCACCCGTAGACGCTGCGCGAGCGTTTGCTGTTTCATCGAAATCCACGCAAACGACAAGGGGCACCGAACGCGCTTTGATGGAACTTGAAAAAGCGGAATCACGTTTGCGTGAGCACATCGATGATAACGTGGAAGTTTCGAGAGAGTTGGACGCGGCGAGAATTTCTATCCTGTTCGACGATGCCATTGCCAGAAATGATTGCTTCGAAGCGAACGAGTGTATGCGACAGATGCACGCGTTGGTCCATCCAATTGGCGAGAAAACAGATTCGAGTGCGGTTTTAGAGGCCAATCGAGCGTTGGCTGAAATTTATGCCATGAACGGAAACTACGCGGAATCTTTCGAAACCTTTTTGAGGGTTGGGGATATTTTAACGTTCACTTCCTCTCAACTCAAAAACGATTCGTCGATGAAAAGCGGGAATAGCAGCGCAGACCCGAGAAATGCGATGCATGTTTTGAAATCGGAGTTAGGTGTGGCGGAGACATTTAAAAATTCTCAAAACTACGCGTTTGCGTTGTTGAGAGCGTTAGGAGTGGATAAACGAGCAGCAGATTTAGGCGTCGACCAGTTTGCGTTGTTCGCTAAGCTCATCGTCGCGGAGTGTTTGATTGAATTGAAAGGCTCGCACGCAAACGTGGGCAAACTTTATTTGGAGAAGTATTCGAGAGCGTTTTTAAGCTCAAATGAGTTACGCTTAAGAGCTCGGTTTCATTTAATCAACGCCAAAGCGTCTTTAGAAGTCAACATTCAAGAAGAAACGGTCGAAGAAATGGAAGAAACGGTTGAGTCTATCATCGACGATCTTAATCATGCATCTTCATTCGGGGAGAAGCTCGGGAATATTGATATCGTTAAAGAATCGCAATATTTACTCGCGCAGACGTACCATTTTATGAACGATGTCGAAAAACGCAACGAGGCTTCCAGAGCGTTTCGCAGACTCTGTAGTGTTAGTCAATAGTAATTTAATAGGAGTATTAGCATACAAATATTGTAGATAATTGCAATAACAACGCGCATACTATTAAGCAGAAGCCGCGGCATCAAACCCAAATTTCTTATCGTGAACGTACACCAACTTACAGTCTTCCAAATATTTCGCATCGTGTATTCTCCCGCCGTCGATGTACCCTGCATCGCCTTTGTTCAAAATCAACGGCTCTCCATCTTCGACGAGTTTATCTCCTTCTTTGTTAAAAAATTGCACAGACATTTTCCCTTCGATGACGACGGTCATGTCATCTCCAGGGTGCGAGTGTGGCGGTTCGGATGAGCCTGCGTCCCATTTTTCCATCATCACATCAACTCCATTTTCATCCGTCGGTACAGTACCGCGCATGGTAAAACCTTCGGGAGTGTCTGGAACGACTTTATGATGCTTCCAGACGCCAGACGTGGCAGATGTGGACATGACTCGGAGTAATTGAGGGTTGGACGTGAGTATGCGGTTGCACGCCGAGCGAAGCATGCTTGCGTGTGCTTTTATGATGAAGTGTTAAAAAAAAAGGATAGAGATTTCACTTTTTTGCACTTTTTGCATTTTTTGGTTCTCCACGTCACGCTTCTTCTTCTCGCTCTTCTTCTTCTTTCTTTCCTTCACTCCTTCAAAACCCATGCTTGCGAGCTAAACTCACGTCTAATGCTATCATCTATTTTTTCTTCAACTACTCCTTCGTCTTCGCTTCCGTTTCCGTTTCCGTTTCCGTTTCCGTCGACATCTTCTTCTTCTTCTTCTTCTTCTTTTTCGTCGTCGTCGTCGTCGTCGCCGTCTTCTACGGAAACGAGTAAGTGTTCTTCGATATCGCCGACGACGACAGGTTTGTCCTCCGCGACTTCCTCTTCGAATGGTTTTGGCATTCCAACAAAAGTAGATGCTGCACATAAAGTTAACATCGAACAGGTAAGTATGGTAACCAAGACCACAAAAAGGATCCATGCATGTTTCATAGTGACGCGTGCACCCGCTAACGCGGTTGAGATATCTTCTGTTCGAGCGTTGAACATCCGGAGGACTATATCTGTCTGGTTCGATGTCGTTTGCATAGGAACACCGATGGCAAAGATACCCAACGTGTTTGGTATCGCATTCGGAGCGATATCGTCGTCGTCGTTAAACTTGGAGTAGGCTAAACAGAGGAATTTGAACTGATTGTCTCCTTCATCCTTCCCATCTTTACTCGAAGAATACGCCAAAATTGGTTCAATTGGCGATTTCAATTTCGAGGAGACCAAAATCGCTTTGCTCGAGAACATTTGTAATCGGAACGCATTTTCGTTTTTCCTGTGCCTCTCTAACGCAATGACGTAATCATCTACCCCTTGAAACGCTACGGGTTGGTATTCGCGAGAAACTATGTAGGAAAAACTTGAAACATCGCCATCTGGTGCTACTGTGTCGTCCTCATTTAACTCAATACAAAACCCGTTGTAAATTGCCCTTCCTCCGGCTCTTCTGGTTTCCGAACACAACGCGCACAGTTCCGCTTTCCCATGTTCTAAAACATCTTTATTCGCGTGAAAGATCGTGACCACTTCATGGCTCTTCGCACATCGCGTGTTTACCCGTTCCCGAAAAGGTCTCGACATGTTGTAGACGAACGACGTTTGGCTCTCCTCATTCTCGTATCTCAACAACTCTCCGTCTTCTCGCAACGCAAACACCCCGTATCTGTTCCCCGAATCGAACGTCATCGCCGATGCTTTCATTCCTCCTCCACCTATACCGTTACTCAATAATATCCCCATTTCCCCTTTTTCTTCTACGCTCTCTAAACTCCTCCTCGTCGTGCGCTTCTCTTGTTCCTTTCTTCTCGAAAACACCAATTTCATCTTCACAAACGAACCATCCTCACGAACCATTTCTAATTCCCTCTTTCCATCCCAAAGGTATCGTAAACCAACCACATCTCGCAACGCCACGGAACGAGAAGAAGAAGACGAAGATGAAGACGACGACGTCGTCGTCGATGCGTTCACCTTTACGCTCCCGGACCGTTCAAACACCCATCGCGCTCTCGTCGTCGTGGCGGTCTTCCGTTCAAAGTCTTTTCCATCATCGGTCTCGTCGTCTCTTTGTCGTCGCGTCAGAATGGAGATCTCTTCCGCGCCGTCCACTCTCGTGGGGGCGGACGTCGACCCGAGAAGAACGAGCGCGAAAACGACCCCCGCCACAAAAAAGAGACGACGAGACGAGAGACTTTCTTTTCCAGGCGATCTCACCATCATCTCATCTTCGTCGTCGTCGTCGTCTTCAATTAGTCTTCGTCAAAGTCGTTTTCGCAGTACCACCATACGAAAAGTGTGTGTCAAAGTCTTTCTTTTGATTTGAGGAAAATACATAACGCATAACCATAACTGATAATAAAAAAACGACGGATTCTTCTTTTGTCTTCACAACATTTTAAAAATTCTTCAAAAATTCTTCGTCTTCATCTTCTTCTTCTTCTTTACGAAAACAGAGGAGGAGGAGGAGGAGGAGGAGGAGAGATGAGACCGAGTCGCGCCTCTGTTGGTCGCGCGTC
>Ga0163111_10001313_pt1 | contig 15216 bp, 10 predicted proteins | sample CRUFie1St18metaG_FD_109645 | JGI IMG/M metagenome (GOLD analysis project Ga0163111, IMG submission 109645) | Marine microbial communities from the Costa Rica Dome - CRUD Field 142mm St18 metaG | ecosystem: Environmental > Aquatic > Marine > Oceanic > Photic zone | place: Costa Rica: the Eastern...
TGGAAATGGATGATAATGAAAATATAACTATTTATGACCAATACACTCCTGATTGTCCACTTAGTGGAGCCGATGGAGATCCTGCAAGGACGCGAATAACAGGTATGGCTGTGGATGAAGATGGTGTACTTTGGTTGGCAAACTCTAGATCGTATTCATCGCTATTGGTTGCTAAGAAACGCAATGGTGATTGGAAGGCTTTTCCGAGTTCTAAATTTAACGATTACCAAGTCGAGGAAATGGTGATTGATAGGAATGGCTATAAGTGGATTAAACAAATTACGGGTAAATTAACCGTTTTTGACAGCGGAGATATTGATGACGACAACGACGATCGTTCGATTCAGTTAGAGGTCAATAATACAGTTTTGCCGAATAATAGCATCACTACATTGGTAGCAGACAAAAAAGGCGTTGTATGGGTTGGAACAACAGCAGGTGTTACGATTTTTAATTGTTCTTCTAATGTATTTGAAGGAGGTTGTACGGGGAATAAGCCGATTATTACACAAGACAATTTCAATGGTTATTTGTTAGAAACAGAAGAAATCATAGACATTGTAGTAGATGGAGCGAACAGAAAATGGGTTGCCACCAAGAACGGTTTGTTTTTATTAACAGCAGATGGTGGAGAGCAATTGGCGCACTATACAGCATCCAATAGCCCTTTGTTTAATGATGAGGTGAATAAATTAGCGATTGATGGAACTACTGGAATTTTATACATTTCTACAACCAATGGTATTCAGTCGTTTCGTATAGAGGCTACAACGGGGTTGTTGCGCATCAAGGCGGAAAATATTGAGATTTTCCCACATCCTGTAGAGCCTGATTATTTTGGACCAATTGCGATTTCAAAATTGCCAGATGATGCAAATGTGAAAATCACAGATATTAGTGGACGTCTAGTCTACGAAACAACAGCCTTGGGCGGACAGGCAATTTGGGAAGGTACCGATTACAATGGAAGAAAAGCACAATCGGGGGTTTATCTAGTCTTTATTGTCAACGAAGGAGGCACGCAAAAAGCAGTAGGAAAAATACTATTCTTGAACTAAGAAGCATTTTGATGGATTGATGTGCAGATTTGAAGATGGACGATCTTATTAAAACATCTTCAAATCCGTAGATCAAATAATCCATAAACTAATCCCATAATTTTAACGCTTCCCTATTGGCTGAATAACCAAAAGTTCGGGAAGCTTCGTATTGGCTATTGATATTGCCCTTCCAGTGTTTGGTTGTAAATAGTTTTGGTACCAACAATCGGAAAGTCAATCGTAATGGCAACATCCATACGGATATGCTGCGCTGTTTGCTGAAAATTGCTGACGACCAATATTACTGTTGGATGCTCTTGAACAGCAGATCGAACATTCCCCGTAAGCTCAAAAGGACCTCCTGACTGTTTTCCCGCTTTTACGCCATAAAAATGACAGTTATAAGAGAGCCCAAAAGCACCATTAGCCAATTGCTCTAAGACAATAGTCGTGTCTATATGTTCTTTTAACAACATCGCTTTAAATGTTCGTTTCTCTGTTTTGGTGTCGATAACAGTTGTGCTCATTTTTTATAGTTTAGGTAAGTCAGTAGCAAATAACTTTTAATTAAACAGATAAACTTGCCTTCTAGTTTTCATTTGTATATTTGTTTGGACAATCTCTATTTCCATTACAAACGAATGCCGTGCTATTTAACTCACTCATATTTTTCTTTTTCTTTTGTTGTTTTTTTGCAATATGGACTGTTGCCAAGCAAAGAAATACGAGTCGATGGCTGTGCATTGTTGTCTTTTCCTTTTTGTTTTATGGTTGGTGGGATTGGCGCTTTTTGTGGCTAATTATCTTTAGTGGACTAATCGACTACGGGGCAGGATTAGCAATGGAACGAGCGCCTGACCGAAAAAAAACTTGGTTAATTGCGTCACTTTTAGGAAATCTAGGCGGCTTAGCTGTTTTCAAATACAGCGTTTTTTTTGCGGAATCCTTGGATGCGCTTGCAGCCTATTTGGGTTATGAAACAATGCTAGTGGAAAGTTTGCCAGAATTTGCCTTAATTACGCCTGTTGGCATTAGCTTCTATACCTTTCAGTCCATGAGTTATACCATTGATATTTATAGAGGCAAATTAAAACCAACGCGGCATATTTTACATTTTTTCGCTTACTTATCCATGTTTCCACAGTTGGTGGCAGGACCGATTGTTCGAGCCAAAGACTTATTGTACCAATTGGAGCAAAACACAACCATTTCAGCAATGCGTATTTGGTTTGGTTTGCGTTTGATGGTTTATGGCTTTTTTCAAAAAATGGTGATTGCTGATAACTTAGGCGTATTGGTAAATCGAACGTTTTGGAATGTCGATAAAGAACCAACCTGTATTTTTTGGTGGATGGTCATGGCAGCTTTTAGCTTTCAAATTTACTTTGATTTCGCGGGCTATACCTCTATTGCAAGGGGATTGGCAAAGTTGATGGGGTATCGTTTTAGAATCAACTTCAATCATCCTTACCAAGCCCTCTCGTTGCGTGAATTTTGGACACGTTGGCACATTTCCCTTTCAACATGGTTTAGGGATTATGTTTACATTCCATTGGGGGGAAATCGAGGAGCAAAATGGAAAGGTTATGCCAATATGTGGGTGACTATGTTGTTGTCTGGACTTTGGCATGGCGCTGCACTGAATTTTATTTTGTGGGGAGCTGTTCATGCCTTTTGTTTGAGTGTAGAACGCTTGACCCAATGGCCCCAAATGCTACATAAATTTATCTTAGGGCGTTTCATAGCTTGGTGGATTGTTTGGGTACAAGTTTTAGTTGCTTGGGTCTTTTTTAGAGCCTCAACAACCGATCAAGCATTGACGATTATCGGCAATTTATTCACCTGGAATTTTGAAGGAACGACTATTTTAGTTGACAAGTATTTTAATACTGTTGTGTTTTTGAGTATTGCTGTAGGAGTTGAATTATGGTATGCTATAAAAAGACGGCATTATACAAAGATCAATCCTTATACGCGAACCGTTGCCTATGATGTGATGACCATGGCATTATTGATTGGAGCTTGTGTCTATTTTAGAGGTCCTGCAGCAGAGTTTATTTATTTTCAATTCTAACCAATGAAGCAGTATAAACAACGCATAATAGGAAGTCTAGGACTGACAGCAATTGTTTTGGCAATTGGAGGTTTTTTGTTTCCTTCTTTGCCTTCTTCCTCTATGGAATCGGAGTTCTTTTGGGCGAACAAAAGTTATTGCGATAAACGTTTCGATGTGGTCTTTATTGGAGATTCTAGAATCTACCGAGGGATAAATCCTGTGGCAGTAGAAGAAGGATTAGGGAGCAAATTTCCATTGCGTGTCTTCAACTTTGGTTATTCTTCTGTTGGATTAGATACTGGTTTTTTGAATGCAGGGGCAGACTTATTGGATGTTCATTCAGCGCAACCCATTATTGTGTTAGGCGTGAATCCTTCTTCGGTAGCCGATGAAAACATGGACAATAAGCATTATACCCAAGAAAAAGAACGCTCTGCTTATACCATTTGGCAACGAAAGTACATCAATCCACATTTAAGTCATTTTAACCCAACCAATCCTGAGATGGTTCGCAATGAACTAGAAGGGCGTAAAGAAGGCTATTTTCAAGTGCATTATGACAATGGATGGATTGCCTCTGACCGTCAGCCGAGAGATATAACCAAAGACCTATGGCTGTTGGAACGTAGTTTTGATAATGCGACGATTGATTTAAAATACATTGACTTGTTATTGAAAAAAGTACGGCAATGGCGAGCAAAGGGAATCCGTGTTTTTGCCTTTCGTCCACCAGCTTCTAAAGCCTTTGAAGCGGTGTTGAATCGGGTCAGCGCTTATCCTGAACAAGCCATTGTGACTCAATTAAAAGCAGCAGGAGTAACTTGGCTACCAATTGATAATCGTTACAATTATACTACTTATGATGGAAGCCATTTAGTAGATACTTCGGCAAGTCGTTTATCCAATTATTTAGGGCAGGCGATCAAAAAAGCATTACTCCCCGAAAAGACGCCCTTATTATACACCAAACAAGGATTTGAAGCATTAGCAACAGAAGATTGGACAACTGTTGAACAAGAGCATTTAAATACAACAACATATCAGGGAGATTACAGTGCAGCAGTGGCACCCAATGCGTTTTCGAGTACATTGCAGGTGAATTTAGGCAAATTCGCTGTATCTTCTGTAAAAATAAAAAGCCAGTGTTGGCTTCGAAGCAAGGATAGCCTTCCTGCAAGCCCTGTCGTATTGGTCGCAGAAATCAACGATTCAACAGGCAATGTGCTTTGGCAGGGACAGCAATGGCAGGAACAATGCTTGCGTGCTCATGAATGGAATTGCCTTCAGTTAGAGTTGCCTAATGTTCCCATAACGCCACAGACGATGCTTAAAGTCTATCTTTGGAATAATGGAAGTGAAACAGTTTTGTTGGATGAGGTAGAAGTTAAGATTTTTGCTTTAGAATAGCGTTTTAGTTATAAGAGTGTATCTAAAAAATATGTTCTTCTAAGCCAAGGGCTTATACAAATATATTCTAATTTTAGGAACTAGCAAAGCTCTTTTTGTTGGTGATAGCTGCGCTATCAAGCATCAAAAAAGCTGATGATAGATTCAAAATTAGGCGTTTGTAGCTTGAAGATAAGCTTTAGACATATTCTAATATCATACGACTTGCGATCATCGTTAATGTCAAATTCATTGGCAATGTTCAACAACTTCAATATCTTTGAGTCAAAACACCTAGAGTACAACTTTATCAAGCCATTAAATTATGAATAGAATCGACCATACTACTTCAAAAACTATAGACATACTTGTTTTGTTGTGTCTACTAGTGGGTTTGGCATTGCGCATTGGCAATCCCGCAGATTGGTCGTTTATCAATGACGAGTTGAGTACTTGGGCAAAGGTAAGTTATCCGTCAGTAGTTGGGGTGATTGACAACATTCGTGCGGTTGATTCCCATCCTGTAGGTATGTATGTTTTTGTCTATTATTGGACAGCAATTTTTGGTGTTTCAGAATGGGCGATCAAATTGCCTTTTTTGCTGATGTCTTTAGGAGCAATGTGGTTTGTTTATAGATTAGGAACTTTATGGTTCTCTAGAACAACAGGCCTTATTGCCTTAGCCTTCTTTGCTTCTTTACAATTTCCAATTTGGTGGAGTCACATCGCTCGACAATATCAGAGCGGCTCTTTTTTGACCTTAGCAATGGCGTATTGTTGGACACAACTGTTGTTAAAAAAACGCAATGAACGTTCTTATTGGCTAGGCTTTATTTTCTTTGGTGCGGCTGCAATGTACAACCATTATTTTAGCTTTATTTTTGCAGCAATTATTGGGCTTAGCGGATTGTTTTGGATAGATAAAAAGCGCTTGTTGAATTATCTAGGAGCAGGTATTACTATGCTGTTATTATTTATACCGCATATCGAAATTACCAGTTACCAATTACAAAATGCAGATGGACATTTATGGTATAATATTCCAACACTAGCCTTTTTCCCTAATCATATTTATTACCTTTTTCATTACTCTTATTGGTGTTTGGGCTTGGCTTTTTTATTGGTACTAATAGCCTTATTCCAATACGGTAAAAAGACCTTTTTTCAGCATTCAAAGCAACGTTGGATGGCATTGATTTGGTTTTTGACACCAATGCTAGCAGGCTACTACTATTCTGTTTATCATTCGCCAATTTTGAGAACGTCACACCTGTTGTTTTCTTTTCCTTATTTGTTGCTATTTTTATACTCCTTTTTTCCTGAACGCTTGTCTTCCAAGGCGATTAGTACGGTTGTTTGTTTGATTTTATTGGTCAATACGCTCACCTTAGTTATTACTAGAAAACATTACGAAACCGTTCATACGCATCCATACGAACACTTTATTCAAACGACACAGGATTTTTTATCAAAGCATAAAAGAACAGACGTCAACATAATATTGGGAGAGAATCCCTTATATTTGCAATATTATAAGGATTGGTATCAAGCTGACTTTGAACATGAAGCATCTTTTAAAGAACCCATTCCTTTTCCTGTGTTCAAGCAATTGGTCGACGAAAAAAAGCCTTATCTCATTGTCGGAAGTTTGCCTGAAGCACATATGGCACTAGCCTTGGAAGCTTATCCTTATGTTGTAAAAGAGTTGTATGGGATCAATTATGAATATTATATCTTGTCCAAAAAAGCAGCAGATCAACAAGGGGATATTGGTATTGATTTTGACGCGGTATTTGAGGGTGATGTGATTACAAAACCAACGAAATGGGAATATGATAAGACCAGTGTAGGACTCGATACAATTGAGCAAAATCACTATTTTGCAATGCACGGAGAATGGGGACCTACCTTTTCTTCTAATTTAAAGGATTTGACGCCACGCAAAAATCAATTTTTGGATATTGCGGTCAACATACGCAGTAGAGATAGCCTTTCGGTTGATTTAAACGGTCTGTTGGTTTTAGAAGTGCGTAATGAACAAGACTCTTTAGTCTTATGGAAAGGCGTTCATGCAAATAGCCAAGCAGTAGCGAAAGAAGCATGGCAACGGTTGTTCTTGTCCATTCGATTTGCGCACGAAGGTTTTTATCAAGAAATTGATAAAATGAAGATAAAGACATTTTATTGGAATAGAGAAAAACAAGCGGTTGACATCGACCGTTTTACTATAACAACTCGAAAAGGGAATCCTATTCTGTATGGAGACTCGAACGATTTTCAAACAAAAAAAGGGACTTGGTAGGCTTAGGTCTAAGAAGTGCTTGAAACAAATTAAAATAGTACGTAAACTTGTGTGAAATTTTCGTGATTCAAGTTAACGTTAACAAAATAAAGATACTATATGTCAGTTACTGTTAAGAATTTAATCAAGACATACGGCGAGCAGAATGCAGTCAACAATATTTCTTTTGAAGCTAAGAAAGGAGAGATTTTAGGTTTTTTGGGACCGAATGGAGCAGGGAAGACAACGACAATGAAAATTATTACTTGTTTTATTCCCAAAACAGCAGGCGAGGTAACCGTTTGTGGATTTAATGTAGAAGACCATCCAATGGAAGTACGCAAACGCATTGGATATTTGCCTGAGCATAATCCATTGTATATGGATATGTATGTCAAAGAATATCTTTTATTTGTTGCAGGCTTGCACAAAGTACCAAATAAAAAGGCAGCAGTAGAAGCCATGATTGAACGTACTGGTTTGACTAGAGAACAACATAAATTAATTGGCTCTCTATCAAAAGGCTACCGTCAGCGTGTTGGCTTGGCACAAGCAATGTTGCATGATCCAGAAGTATTGATTTTGGATGAACCCACTTCTGGATTGGATCCAAATCAATTGATCGAAATTCGTAAGCTAATTCGTGAATTGGGGGCAGAAAAGACAGTGATTTTCTCTTCGCATATTATGCAAGAAGTTCAAGCTTTGTGTGATCGTGTTGTTATTATCAATCAAGGTGATATGGTCGCAAATGATACCATTGCTACCTTGCAGCAAACGGTAAATAAAGAGCGACACGTAACGATAGAATTTAATAAAGTTGTTAATCCTAAGAAATTACAGCGAGCGATAGGAGCAAAAGAAGTCAAGGTGTTAGAAGGAAATCGCTGTTTGGTGGTGAGCAATGACAACGAAGATTTGCGTACAGCAATTTTTAACTTCGCAGTCAAAGAAGAATTTGTTCTATTAGAGATGCAGCAAAAAGTTTCTACGATAGAAGATGTATTCCAAGAAGTAACCAAAACTGCATCGGTATAATTAGCCTATAGGCTCAGGCTGCAAATGGTGTGATAACGACAATTGTTGTCACAGAACAACTAACAAGAGCTGAGGCTTTATGGATTAGTCCTGAGCGTAACTCAGGACACAAAAAACTAACTAATAAGAAAGAACACAGAATGAGAACAACCTTAGGATTGTTAATTATAGCTTTGTATCTGACGAGTTGTGGAAACGCAGAAATTCCAGAAGAAGGCAAAAAGCCATTGGCAAAAGTAGGAGAGCGTTATCTCTATGCCTCAGACCTTACAGGAATGGGAGCAGGGCTATCGGAGCAGGATAGTTTGTATCAAGTTAAAATTTATACCGAGCAATGGGTGAGGGATGAGTTGATGCTGAATGTAGCAGAGGATAATATTGATGCAACAGAAGAAATTGAACGTATGGTATACGAATACAAGGCAACGTTGATGATGAATGCTTATGAAGAGGCGTTGATCAACCAACGATTGGATTCGGAAGTAACCCCACAAGCAATCGCTGATTATTATACCCAAAATAAGGAACAATATCAAGCAGGGATTAGTTGGGTGCGTTGCCATTTTGTGAAGGTAAAGCGAGAAGTGGACAACATCAAACAACTCAAAAAGTGGTTTAAATCCGATAATGGGGTTGATTTTGAACAAGTGAAATTGTTTTGCGCACAAAATAAGACGACGCATATTCTCAATGAAGACCTTTGGATAGAATACGATAAACTAGAAAGCGAATTGCCCGAAGGAAGCATTAGTTCTAGGCATCGTACTCAGCAGGCGATTTTAGATAGAATGGATGATAACTATCAATATTTGTTGCAGATTTTTGAATATCGAGATAAGGAGGATGCTGCGCCATTGGTACAAGTCCAAGAGGAAATTCAGCGGATTATTTTGCATCAGCGTCGAAACAAAATCTTACAAGATTTGCGTCGCGACATTTTTGAAAAGGCAAAAAAAGAAGGTGGATTTGAAATCTACGACGTCAATTAGCCGTTTTATTTGAGGACATTATTTTTCGTTGAATGATGGCACGATCTAGGATATTATAAATCCATAAGACGTTGTTTTTGCCTTTTTAGTGCGGTTATCTGAAAGATAAACTTTACTTTTGTGTCCCTAATAACGTTTAAGGAAATGAAGATGGATACAAATCAACAGAATAAGTAGGATTGTGTCAATCAATCATTTTGTAAAAAAGAGCGTTTGCGGATAATGTTGTTTGAGCATTTATTTGCACTAAACGATCTATTTCTTTTTCAACTTATAGAGTAGCATTAGCATAATGAAGAAAATTTGGATGCCAATTATGGTATGGATCTGCTGTAGTATTGTTGCAGTAGCTCAACGTCAACAAGTCGATAAAGTAGTCGGGGTTGTTGGAAATTATATTATTCTCCAATCAGATATTGAAGCGCAACTCAAGTTGCTAGAAAGCCAAAGTCAAGGTGTTGATTTGCCTGAAGATGCCCGTTGGTTGGTGTTGGATCAGTTGTTGTCCAACGCGTTGATGTTGGCGGAAGCAGAACGCGATAGTATTGTCGTGGGCGATTCTGAGGTACAAGCGCAATTGGATGCTCGTGTCAATCAGATTTTGGTTTACATGAATGGAAGCGAAGAAAAATTTAAGGAGTTCTATGGAATGTCTCCATTAGAAATGAAAGATTTTATGCGTGACCAAATGCGCGATCAATTGGTGCAACAACGTATGCAGCAAGAAGTCATGAGGTCCATTACCATTACTCCTAAGGAAGTAAAAGAATTTTTTGAAGGCATTCACAAAGATAGTTTGCCTTATTTTAATTCAGAGGTAGAATTGGCAGAAATTGTTATCAAACCTAAAATCAATCCTATTGAAGACACAAAGGCTCGCAAAAAAGCCCGCAATCTGATGTTACAGATGATTGAAGATAGCGTAGAAATTGAGCCGTTGGCAAAGCGTCATTCTGATGATAGAGCTTCCGCAGCATTGGGGGGAGATTTGGGAATTCAGCCTAGAGGAACATTGGTGCCAGAGTTTGAATCGGTAGCCTATCAGTTAAAACCAAACGAAGTATCAGAAGTTGTAAAAACGGAATTTGGGTACCACGTTATCCAGTTGGTAAGCCGATTGGGAAATAATATCCACTGTAAACATATCTTGATTCGTCCTGAGATTACAACAGAAGATCGTGAAAAAGCATATCAATATTTGGATAGTATCCGTACAATGATTGATACCGATTCTATAACATTTGCACAAGGAATTAGTACGTACTCTGAGGAAGATTTTAGTAAAACAAGAGCAGGGCGTATTTTAAATCCAATGACGGGAGAGCCTTACTTTGAGTTGGGGGATTTAGAGCCTTCAATTTATTTTGCAATTGATGGATTGAAACAAGGCGATATGACGAAAGTGATTGAATACGAATCTAGAACAGGTGACAAGCAATTTAGAATTGTAAAAATATTGAACCGTTCTGAGCCACACGTTGCGAATTTGAAGGATGATTATTCTAAAATTCGTAAAGCAGCTTTAGAAGAGAAGAAAAGCCGCCACATTGTCAATTGGATTGATACAAAAATCAAGAAAAACTATGTGGAAATTAAGCTAGAAAACTTGGGTAATGCACTAACCGAAGCACAGGAATGTGAAGCATTACAAAAGTGGTTTAAAGTAAACAATATACGTCCATAAGCCTGCTTAATACACCTTATCGAATGGATAAATAAAATCGTTATGTTCAGTCTATGGGCATAACGATTTTTTATTTTGGGTCATGCTCAACGCTTTAAACATATTTTAACAGTGCTAAAATCTTGTATTGATCCAAGTTTTTTATATTTTGAAGTTGAAAATGAACATTGGTACAAACTATCGTGTTTTTGAAGGTAGTATATCAGCCCAAACAAGGTGTTCAATCATTTGGAAAAGACTAACTAATACATGAGTAAATATAATTTAGAATTTAAAAACGCGGACGAGGCAAAGGCGGCAGTACAATCTTTAGCAAACTCGTATCAGAAATTAAAAACAGAAATTTCTAAAGTCATTGTAGGACAAGAGGATATTGTAAAAAGTGTATTGATCTCCTTGTTTTGTGACGGACACAGTTTGTTGGTTGGAGTGCCTGGATTGGCAAAAACCTTGTTGGTAAATACCATTTCAAAAGCCTTGGATTTGGAGTTTAAACGTATCCAGTTTACCCCAGATTTAATGCCTTCAGATATTACAGGATCAGAGGTGATGGATGAGAATCGTAACTTTTCTTTTCACAAAGGACCTTTGTTCACCAATATCTTATTGGCAGACGAGATTAACCGTACGCCACCTAAAACGCAAGCAGCGTTGTTAGAAGCAATGCAAGAGCGTTCGGTAACGGTCGCGGGGGTACGTCATTTATTGCCGAAGCCATTTTTGGTGTTGGCAACACAAAACCCCATTGAGCAAGAGGGAACATACCCCTTACCTGAGGCACAGTTAGACCGTTTTATGTTTAATATTTTCTTGGATTATCCTTCTTACGAAGAAGAAGTACAAATCGTTCAAGGAACAACATCGGGACAGAAAAAGACCGTTAATTCTGTTGTAACTGGTGATGAAATTATGTACTACCAACAATTGGTACGCAGTCTTTTGATTCCTCAAAATGTATTGGAATATGCGGTAAGTTTGGCAAGTAAGTCTCGCCCAGGAACTGCTTTGGCAACAGATTTTGTCAACAATTATGTTTCTTGGGGAGCTGGACCTCGTGCCTCACAATGTTTAGTATTGGGGGCTAAATGTCATGCGGCAATCAACGGTAAAATGTCACCAGATATTGAAGATGTACGTGCTATTGCAAAATATGTATTACGCCATCGTGTGGTTCGTAACTATAAAGCAGAAGCGGAAGGTATTTCTATTGAAGAGGTGGTAAAACAACTGTTTTAGATTTAAAAAAACATTATAATAATAGAAAAAAGTCGCTTTGATAAAAAGTGGCTTTTTTTTTGTTAAGTACTATTTGTCTTAACGTTTTTTAACAATTATTAGAATTTAATTAACAAATCAATCAAACTATAAAGAAATGAAGTATTGTGTACTATTTTTAATGATGGCAATGGCACAATTTGCCTTTGCACAAGATGATTTTGAATTTAAAGTTGTAGAAGAAGGTCGCTCTATGCAGGCAGGTACAGCGAATGCCTTGGTTTTAACGTTGCCCAAAGCTTCTGCTAAATTGGTACAGAAAAATTGGGGGAAATATGCGAAGAAGTTCAAAGGGAAATTAAAATATGATGGCAAAGTAGGGGAATATTTTTTGGATGATGCGACAGTTTCTTCTATGAGTGATAATACCATTGATATAACGGCTAAAATCTACGATAAAGCAAGCGAAGGAAGTGAAATCGCAGTGTGGTTTAACTTTGGAATTACTTACTTAGACTCTGAGAGTGAGCCAGAACGTTATGCTGCTGCGGAGGTTTTTATGAAAGATTTTTACAGCGTTCTAGAGGTAGAAATGATTAAAGAGCAGTTGAAAGAAGAGAAGAAGCTTTTGGCTAAAATGGAGAAAGAGCGCAAGAAACTTGACAAAGTAGAAAAGGCGGAGCAGAAGAAGATTGAGAAACAAGAAAAAATCATTGCCAAAGCAGAAGAAGCTATCAAGGCATCAGAAGAAGCGATTGCTGCCAACAAAGAAGAAATGGATAAGCAAGACCAAGCTTTAGCAGAAAAAGAAGCGGTCATCGAAACGATGAATACAAAACTTAAAAATGCTAAGAAGTAATTCATTGATGACTATAGAATAGTCGATGCAGGGCTATCGTAAGAGGAATTTTATACAACCTTTTGCGATAGCCCTATTTAGTTTTCTAGCGTAGTGTTAAGACTTTTCTATCTTAACAAATATTTCTAAAAATGCCTTGTAGATTGTTATACCAAAGATAAAATGATAGAAAATATTGCCAATGCTGTCAAAAAGTGCGTTTTTGTGGAATAAATAGAATAACAGGGCAATATGAAGCAAAAATACTGGAATAGAATACAAAATATAGGCATTTGTTGTCTGCTAACTGTACTGACGTGGAGTTGTGCAGAACCAAGAGCTCCAGAGGGAGGACCCAAAGATACACAGGCTCCTAGAATTAGTAAAAAACGTTATTCTACGCCCAATCCAAGCACCAATTTTGAGGATCAGATGGTTATTTTAACTTTTGATGAATGGGTGAAATTGCAAAATGCTTACAGTCAGGTAATCATATCTCCTCCGTTGAAAAAAAAGCCTGATGTAAAAATTCGGAATAAGTCGGTTGTGGTCAAATGGAAAGAACCTTTGAAAGAAAACACCACTTACATTATTAACTTCGGAGATGCGGTAAGCGATATTACTGAAAACAATGTTGTGCCTGATTTGAAAATGGTTTTTTCAACTGGAAACCAGTTGGATTCTTTGACTTGCTCTGGACAAATTGTTGATGCCTTTACCAAAGACCCCAAGGCGGATGTATGGGTGATGTTGTACCAAAATCTAGCGGATAGTATGCCGCTTACCCAACAGCCCTATTATTTTACGAAGACGAATGAACAAGGAAATTTTCTAATCGAGTACATAAAAGCGGGACGCTATCGAATTTTTGCTCTAGAGGACAAGAATACAGATTATATATACAACCTTCCCAATGAGTCGATTGCTTTTTTGGATTCTTCTTTTGTAATAGGTGGAGAAGTTGAACCTGTTTTGCGGCTCAATATGTTTCAAGAACGACCTGAAACCATTGTCAAAAGCTATAAAATGCCCCACTATGGCGCGGTAAAAGTGCTGTTCAATAACGAGGTGCAAACCCAGAGCACCATACGCTTGTTGGATGCTCCTAACGATTATGAATCATTAGTTTATCAAGGGGCTGATTCCTTACTTTTGTGGTTTGATGGTACAATGGATACGACCGCTGCATGGAAGTTTGTTGTGGAGAATAAAGCAGAAAAATTATTGGACACTATTGAAATTCGTGAGCCAGAGAGTAAGGCTTATTTTAAAGAAAATGGAACGACATTACGATGGTTTTTGCCTGAAAATTCAGCCTTAGCAGGTCGAAAGGCAACGGTTGTAGAACGACCCTTACAAGATACCATCAGCATAGAACAGCATCCCCTAAAATCAGTGCCATTAGTGTTTAAACGTCCAGTAAATCAGGTGGATAAAGATAAAGTTTGGATAGGAATAGATTCAGCAATAACCGTTATTAAAACGGAAATTGTAGAAGGGCAAGATCCAGAAACAGGAGATGCTGTTATGGACACTATTGAAACGCCTATTTTGTTGGACACGTTCATTGAAGTTTCAATGGATACGCTTCGTATAGACGCTGATAATCAGCAAAAAATATTGGTGTCTTCTGATTGGTTAGCCAATCGTTCTTATAAAATAATTGCTTTTCCTAATGCCGTAGAAGATTATTGGGGCATCAAAAACCAAGATACACTCTCTAGAATTTATCGCATCAACAGTGAAGATGCCTATGGAACCATTCAGGCAACTATTACAGGAGCAGATAAAGCAGAACAATACATCATAGAATTGGTTGATGACAAAAAGAAGGTGATTGATCAATCCGTTGTAACCGATTCGACAACAATTCGATTGGTGTATCAACAAATCAAAACGGCTCAGTACACGGTTAGAGTGATTCTTGATGAGTTACCCAACGGGCGTTTGGATGTAGGGAGTTATAAAGAAAACCGACAAGCAGAGAAAGTAATTGTTAGTAAAGTGATTGGTTTGAATGCAGGTTGGGAGAATTTTATGGAAATAGATCTCTCTAAGACAAGGACGGTTTTGCCCAATGTCACCAAAGATCGTGAGGATAAAAAAGATACGGATGGGAAATAAAAGAATAAGATTCTAAGTAGATATTTTTGTGCTCTATTTTTTTCATAAAAAGGATAGAAGTTATTGATTGTCAATTTGTCTTAGAATACTTAGAAATGTACATTCTGATCACAAAAAAGACAGTGATCTGACATAGAATAGGTTTAGTTTTACAAAATAAATAGCTATTTTAACGCTTATTTAAGAAATATAAATAGCTATTAAGGGGGAAGTTTGAATTTTTCTTCTTCTACCTTGTTTTCTATTTCTAAACACAATTCTGTATGCAAAAACTTAATTTACTCACTGTATTCTTTCTCTTTTGTACTGTTACATTGTGGGGGCAAATTCAGGATAATTCCTATCCTAGAAGCTATACACCTGCCTTTCATTTAACACAACAAATCCCAATGTTTTCCATGGATCGGCTAGACATGGATGCCATTAACAAAGAAAATCAAGAGCGCGATTCAAAAGGCATCTTGATGTTCAATGGTCGAATTCTTTCTACCCAAATTAGTACTCAAACCAATGGTGTTTGGGATCGCTACCCCAACGGCGATCAAATTTGGAGAGCACGCGTACA
>Ga0163111_10001316_pt1 | contig 15207 bp, 16 predicted proteins | sample CRUFie1St18metaG_FD_109645 | JGI IMG/M metagenome (GOLD analysis project Ga0163111, IMG submission 109645) | Marine microbial communities from the Costa Rica Dome - CRUD Field 142mm St18 metaG | ecosystem: Environmental > Aquatic > Marine > Oceanic > Photic zone | place: Costa Rica: the Eastern...
CTTACTTACTTACTTACCGAGGCCGCGGCTTTGATCGCAAGGTGGCTGCTTGCCTCCTCCGTGCGTGCGGTGTCTTGAGCCGTGCTTGCGCTGTCCACCGTCGCCCGCGCCGCTGCAGCGATGGAACCGGCATGTGTGTCGCCGCACGCGCCGCACACACGCCACGGTCCGACAGCCACTGACCCGCGTGCTGCTTGTTGCGTGGCAGTCTACATCAAGAACAAGTAAGATGCTGGCACCCTCTTCTGCACAAGCGCTGAGTGCCGCCCCTGTGTTTGATGCCAGTGCTGAGTTGCCGCCCCCTTCCCTTCGTTCGCAGCCCGTTTAAGAAGCAGCCTCGCTCAGATGCTCGTCTAAAGTGGAGCGTCGGTCAGCAGCTCCCCACCCTCGCTCCTCCCCGCGATGTCATCAGCACCGGTTGTTCGTTGTTGCAGGCATCCTGTTGCTGCTAGCTGCGTTCACCTTCTGGGTCATGGATCACGGCACGAAGGAGGCAAACTTGCAGAACCGGCTTGAGGATAAGAAGGAGCTCAAGCCGCTCGTCACCGCGCCAATCAAGCCTCGAGGGGGTGGAATGATTGAGCAGCCACCAGCAAATGCCACGCAAAGCAGCATGCCACCGCCCCTACCACCGCCGGCCATCTCGCCTCCAGCGTCGACTTCCACCGTCGGAGCGCTCCCCGCAACCACGGAGGGAGTGCAGCCGAAGACCGCAACAAGTACGCAGCCGCCCGTCACAACTCCGGCACGGTGAGCCCCCGGCCGCGCCTGTCGGCACCTGAGAGGAGCACCGCTGCCACCCTTTGGCGGGGGAGGGGGTGGCAGCCCGGATCAGGATGCCATGTCCGCAAGCGAGCTGTTGCAACGATGGGAGCCCTGCAAGATTCACGCTCGCCTACGCCGCGGACAGTGCACGGTGGCGCTTCGGCCTCGATTCAAGGAGGCTCACCCGCTGCGGTGGCCGGGAGCTGGGACGTACACGCCTTGCCACCAGCATCGTCGTGCATCTCGCGCTCAGCACCGTTTGCATGGCCACACGGCTCCGCAAAAGTTGGAGTCCCGGTGTGAACGCACGCCGCACGAGCGCAGGCGGCCCCGTGTCACCACGAGAGCAAAAAACGCGGTGTGACTGCACACTGGCAAGATCCGAGATCTCCGTCCGGGCTGGCGCGATGCGTTCACAGGCGGCGACTCCGCACTCTGTGACGCTCTCGTGATACGGACGTGATACGAGCCTCATGCCTCTTTCCACATACACCGTGGCGTCGTTGTACATCTACCGGGTGTACTACTAGCTACTGTTTTAACGCAAAGGTGGCCCGGAAAAGTCCGCTGCGCTCCCCCTCCCGCGGCAGTCCCGGCCGCGCCGCGGAGGTGGTGGTGGAGCCATGGCGTCTTTCGAGCGCCTCAATGTGCAGCGTGCGAGGCGGCCCTCAGCGGACGGCGGCGAGGGCTCAGTGTGGCGCCGCTTCCGGCACCCGCTCACGTTTCGTCACAAGGCGGCTCCGACGCATGTCGAGTTCTCGCCTGTGGCGCCTCACGACTTCGCTGTCGCCTCATCGCTGCAGGTGGACGTCTTCTCCACGCGCACCACGGCGATCTACCGTTCGCTGACGCGCTTCAAGGACGTTGTGCACTGCTGTTCCTACCGCGGCGATGGCAAGATGCTTGCAGCCGGCGATGATGCCGGCACGGTGCAGATCTTTGACCTCGGCTCTCGTGCGGTGATGCGAACCTTCCGCGGTCACCAGCGCGCGGTGCACGTAGCACGATTCACGCCGGATGGTTCGAACGTATTCACTGCGTCGGACGACCAGCGGGCCATCTGTTGGGACGTCGCGGCCGAGACGCAGGTCAGGAGATTCGACGGCCACACCGATTTCGTGCGCTGCGGTGCTCTCAACCCCAACTCGCCGAAGCTGCTGGTTACGGGATCGTACGACCACACCGTGCGACTGTGGGACGTGAACTCGCCCAAATGCATCATGGAGCTGCAGCACGCCGCGCCAGTGGAGGTGCGGGCCGTGGCCTTCGCACACGGCACACCGCACACCGCGCTACTCTGGGCTCGTGGCCTCGTCTGCGCACCCCTGCTTGCCCGTGTGTCCCCAGGACCTCGTGCTTCTACCCGGCGGAGGCATGCTCGCCACCGCCAGTGGCAACACCATGTCCGTTTGGGACATCCTCAGCGGTGGGCGTGTGCTTCAGACGGTGTGTGCGCACTCCAAGACGATCACCTCCCTCTGCGCCGACGCCTCCGGCTCGCACCTTCTGTCCGCTTCCCTCGACCACATGGTCAAGGTCTACGAGCTGCGCCGTTACAAGGTGCCTGGGCCGCCCCGCGGAACGGCCGCGCACGCCCCGCGCTGTGCCTGCCGAGACTCCACCGCCACGGCCCACCGCGCAGGTGGTTGGGTCGCTCAAGTACGCGGCGCCGTTGCTCAGCGTTGCGCTTTCGCCGGCGTCGAGCCACCTTGTCGTGGGCATGTCCGACAACTCGCTGTGCGTGCGCCGGCAGGCGACGGGCTCGCGGGGGGTGGACGCAGGCGGGCCTGAGGCGCGCTCGCGTAGCGGCGAGGCGAGCGACCTGCAGAACGTCGGACTACCGGGGCAAGTGGCCGCCGACACGTCTGCTCCTTTGCCTCAGGACGGCAGCACCTACCGTTACTTCCTCCGCGGACGGAACCACGCTCCTCAGGCACGTCCTCGCCACACCCGCGCGGCTTGGCAAGCACGCGTCGGCGCTCACATGCACATGCTGCAAGCGGGGCACCGCATGCTGCTGCACCGCGCTACCACAGTTCAAGCACTCACGGTCGCCGCCTCAACACCCCCCCCTCCCCTCCCCCTGCTGCTGGCAGCCGGGCCAGATGGTCGTCGAACGCACGTCAGCCAATCGCCTCAGCGCGTTCGACAAGGCGCTGAAGAGCTTCAAGTACCACGAGGCTTTCGACGCGGCGCTGATCAACGGCAGCCCCGACATCGTGGTCGCCGTCATCGAGGAGCTCGTCCAGCGAAACGGCCTTCGCATCGCGCTGCAAGGCCGCGACCAGCACACCCTGGAGCCGGTGGTTGCCTTTCTCGTCCGTCAGATCACGGCGCCGCCCTTTGCTGCTGTGCTCATTGGCGTGGCTAACTTGCTGCTCGACATGTACGCGCCCGTGCTCGGCAAGTCTGCGGCCATCGATGAGCTCTTCGTCAAGCTGCGCAATACGCTGGAAGCCGAGATGCGCCTACAGGCGCGCACGTGCCCGCGTTGTTCGCGCGCATCGCAACTGCCCATCCCGCAGCTCCGCTTCTGCGCCTCTGCACGCACCATATCTCACCCGCGTCGACCCGCACTTGGGCTCGCAGGCCGAGTTGTCGCAGCTAATGGGCGCGATGGACGTGCTCCTCGCCGGAGCCATGCCCACCGTCGGCGCGAAGCAGCCGCTTCCACCGGCCACCCACCAGCCCGGCCAAGAGGCTTCAGGCTCCCGGCCCGCCGCAGATGCCGTGACGGCTACAGGAAGGTAAAGGGTAGAATCCAGGGGCGCCGGTACGCGATACCGATACCGCGATACCGCGGGGTACCGTACGCATGCCACAGGGTGCAGGGATGCGCAAGCTTTCGTCGATCCTCATCGGTCCAAGACGCAACGCGAGAATCACCTGTCGGCGCAAAGCTATATGCTCCCTGTACTAGCTTTCCATGCCTCGCACTCGCGCTTGTCAGTTGTCACGTCTCACGAGTCACGACTCACGTGCACAGTGATCAGTGTGTTGCAGTGTGGTTCTGCGCCGTGCGCGTTTTTTTAATATTACTATAGGAAATTTCGGTGCGCTGCCTTGCCGCACTCCCGTCCGCGCGTTCCCCCCTGCGCGCGCTTCGCCATGCTGCGCTGCATGGCCTCTGGCGCTTGTCGTCGGCTCTCGCAGCTGCCCAGTCGGCCACCGCCGCTTAGCGCGTTCCGCCGGCGCCTCACTCAGCAGAGAGCGCCACCAGACCCAGCGGCTGTGGGCGGCATGCGTGCGGTGCCCCAAGCTGCGCGGCGGATGCTTTACTACTCTCGTGAGGAGATGGCCATGATGTTCAACCAGACGCTTGAGCTCCGTAGTCGACGGCTAGCTGCCGGGTTCGTTGGCTTCGCGATTGGGCTGGCCGGTGTTGTGTATATTTCTCGCAGTCAAGTCAAGCACGTCGTCATCGAGGAGATTTCGGATGTCGCGACACGCTCGCTTGGCGCCGACAAAATGCAGCAACAAGCGCAGCAGATGACGATGCAAACCCTGCAGGCGCTGCTGCAGGACGAGACCACCATGCAGCACAGTGTCAAGTTTGTCTCAGAGATGGCAGCGCAGCCCGCCACTCGACAGGCGCTGATTGCTCTGCTCGTTGAGGCGCTCAAGAGCGAGGCCGTCCTCTCCCAGGCGCTGGCGCTCACCCTGTGGGTGCTGGACGACGATAAGGCACGCGCGCATCTGAACGGCGCACTCATGTCCGCCATCTCCTCGGAGGCATTCCTCGACGTGGCCGCCAAGTTTGCCGTCCGCTGGCTCGCCGAGGATGCTGTGGCCGGCGCGGTGACTGAGCTCTTCCGGGACTCGAGCCTCAAGCTCCTTGAGGACGAGGCTGTCCACGACATGGCGCAGCAGTTCGTGCACAGCTTACTCGACCAGCCGCACCTGCAGGCCAAGACGGGCGAGCACCTGTGGAGTGCGGTGCGCGGCTGGCTGCTCGCCCCCAAGAGCCCAAAGACGGCCAAGGCTGCGGCGGAGAGCAAGGCCGCGGCGGAGGCGGCGCGGCAGGCGGCGGTGCAGCAGGCGGCGGTGCAGCAGTCAGCAGCCCTCCCTCCACCTTCGGACGGTCCGCCGCCGCTGCCGCCACCGCTGTCTCCAAAGGCAGGCGTGGACGGGAAAGCGGCTACTGCTGCCGCGGCCTCAGTGGGAAGTGATAGGGCGTTGGTAGCGGCACCAACGGTAGCGGCGGCGGCACCAGCCAGTAACGCGGCGTCCGCGGTGGCGCCGACATCACCACCGGTGGCGGGCCGGCCGACGTGGATCTCTGACGCCGCGGCCCGGCAAAGGCTGAGCCCTGAGGTCGTTGCAGATGCTGAGCCAACACTCTCTGGCGCGGAGCCCGACGCCCAGCCTGAAGCAGACACGCCATTGACTCGGCCCCATCGATCGCAGGCTGGGACGCCCGAGCTCGAACCACGGACGAAGCCGCAGCCGCAAGCTCGGCCTGTGCCTGGAGCTTTGCCTCAGCCCAACCTGGAGCCAGCACCGGCAGCACCAGCAGAGCAGAGAGCTACATAGACGATACACGAGACTTAGAGAGGTGCTGCTCAGACGTGCATCGTGTCTATGATTAATTATAATGTATATATAAGATAAATCAACTGTCCTTTCTTTATTACCACTAGTGACATGGCGGTGTGTTAGTGCCCCCCAGCGCAGCTCCAGCACGGCCTGCACAGCAGTCTTCCCACACAGAGGTCAGATAGCACACACGCGGCTTTCGCGGGGGTGGGCGGCCCTCGGCCGCGTTTTTGTGCGTGGAGTGCGTCCCCCTTTTATTTTGGATTTACATGCAAGGATCGGCGGGCTGAACACACATGTAGCCTGTAGCAGCACACACGAACGCACTGCACACCCATAGTATGCATGGATGCATGGCCCGCGCGGCCGCGCGCGCGAGAGGGCAGAGGCCCGGCGCGCAGTAGCCACCCGCGCACGCACAGGGGAGACACACCCCGGCGGACGCTGTCACACCGGATCGGGCCCTTTGCGGACGAGCACGCAGTGGTTGCCGGTGTCGCAATACTCTTGCAGCACAGTCGCACCCACGCTCTCGGCAAGCGCTCGGAGCTCGCCCTCGCGGTACACATGGCAGTACCGCTGGTGGACCACTGCGGCAGCCGGTGCTTCCCGTGCTTCCTCGCCTGCTGCGGCGGGCGGCGGGCGCTGGGTAAATGGCACAAAGACGTCCTGCGAAGCGAAGACGTGGCCAGAGCGGCCATCGCTCTGATCCATCGCCCAGGCGTAAAAGAGCGCGAGGCCACCAGGGCGGAGCACGCGAAGAGTCTCCGCAAACAGCAGGCGGCGGCGGCCCTCGCTTGAGACGTGGTGCAGCACCGCGATGCTCAGGGCCGCGTCGAAAGCGCCGCTCCGGTATGGCAGCCGCATCACGTCGGCAGCCTGCGCCTGCGTTCCAGTGGGGTGTGCGTGCGAGGCGGCAGCGGCGGGTGGAGCGGCCTGGGCTTGCGTCGCACCTCCATGCGTTGCTCGGAGGCGCTTATCCGGACGAGCTCAATGCTGAAGTCGCAGCCGAGTGCAAAATGTCCTCCCTGGCGGCAAGCGGCAGCCATCTTTCCGTTGCCACAGCCTAGATCGGCGACCAGGCTGCCGCGAGGCAGCGAGAGCACAAACTCCTCGACCCGAGGCCATGACTTGTACCGTGTTCCATGCCACTCCTTTGCGATGCTGTCATAGACGTCCTTCACGTGGCGGGCCTCGATCTCGGGCATCACGGATGGCGGGGCATCGCCAGCCTCGCGAAGCTGCGCCTCAGGCACAGCGGACGCCTTGCGCATGGCCAACACAGCGCTATACGAGTTTCAATAGGGAGGGACACCGCTACCTAAACTCAGACTAACCGGACACGCTCTACCAAGACAGCGCTACGCTCAGTTGCTCAGTATTCGGGACGACCAAGTGACGGTCCGCTACTGCCTCCCACGCGGCGAGCCGAGCCCCGACTCGTCGCGCGTGGGCGGTGAGCTCCACCACACGGGATGTTGAGGCGGAGGAGCCTCGATCGCTGCTGCGCTGCCGTGCAGTCATACACGCACGCGTGGCGTCGTGCGCACGCCACGGTGAGCGAGCAGGCGAAGTCTGTGCTGGCACGTTTCGAGCTGAAATCAGAGGACGCCAAGGGCACGTTGCCAGAGCCACCTGCACTGGAGGCACGCCTGGGCTTTCTGAAGAGCATCGGAGTGCCGAGCGTTGCCAACGCGGTGCGGCGGCACCCGCCGCTCGTCCACTACGCGGTAGAGGACATGAAGCCGCGGCTGGAGTACTTGCTGTCCCTGGGCATCCACGAGGTGGGACCCATGGTGGAGAGAGCTCCTCTGCTGCTCGGTTGCGACATCACGCGGGACCTGCAGCGCAAGGTTGTGATCCTGCAGACGCTTGGCCTCAAAAAGGTCGCCAAGTGGGTGAGCAGAAACCCTGAGTTGGTGCACGTTGATCTGGAGGAGGACATGCGTCCGGTGGTGGTGCTCTTGCGATCAGTCCACGGGCTGAAGCTCCCGCGCGTCCTGCCCCTCCTGGGCTGGTGGCACTACAAGGACGTGGCGGGGCTCCAGGCGCAGCTCGACTTCATCGCAGGTCTGGTGGGGGCCGACAAGCTGGGCGCAGTTGTCTCCAAGAACGCCCGGCTCCTCACGGCAACGAGGGCCAACATCGAGCTGAAGGCGGGCCTGCAGCCTAACAACCCGTGGCCCGCATCGCCGCCACGCAGTGGACCAACCCACTGTGCCGCCCCTTGCCTCGCAGGTCGAGTTTCTCAAGTCGGCCGGATTTGGCGACGTCGGCGCGCTCGTGGCCAAGGAGCCGAGCCTCGTGATGATGGCGCGCGAGTCTCTCGAGCCCAAGCTCCAGTTCCTTCTCAAGGACATGGGCCGGAGCATCGAGGAGATCGAGAGCTTCCCAGCGGTGCTCAACTACAGCCTGCAACACCTCGAGATGCGGCACGCCTTCCTCGAGAAGCACGGCGTGACCGGCAAGCCCCTGGGCCGGATGTACCGCAGCTCGCACTACACCTTCTGCACCAAGCTGGCAAAGCAGCCGCTCCAGCACCTTGACGGGACGCCAGGCGAGCCGCCAAGCGCCGCGGAGACCTGGCTCTTCAAGAACGTCGCGGACAAGGCGGCCAGCCGTGAACGTGGGCTGGCGGTCGAGGAGATGAGGCGGGTCATCATGCAGGCAGCGACGCCGAGCCCAGGCGTAGACGCAGCTGTAGTTGGGGCGCCGGCGAGTACGAGTATCGAGTGACGCGGGGCTGCGCGGGGTGGGTGGTGTTGGGCGGGTGGGGGGATGTTCCGAGCGGAGACGCGGCGTGTGCTCGCGTGCAGCAACCTGCAGCTGGTGCAGTGGGAGATGTGGCGGCTCCGCGGCTGCGTCCTGCGTGTGCGGCGTGTGCCAAGGGTTATGACATATGAGGAACTGCTTGTTCAGCAGGCAGTTCTGCTGAAAGCCCGCCTGCAAAAAAAATGCCCGCGAACTTCTGCGTCCGCCCGTTCCGTAAGTTCCGCCCCCCCTCTCAGCGCTCGGTCTGTGAAAAAGGTTGATGCCGCGCGTGAACCCCAATATCGCCGTGCTTGCCGCTAGCTTGCCGCCCCTCTGCGCATGCTGATACCTCCCCGGAAACCGCAGGAGACGCCCACCGCTCCTCGCGCCGAGACCGAGATGTCTGAGGAGCAGGAAGTCTTCAAGTTTGCAGTCACTGCGGGTCTCAAGCCAGGAGATGTGGTTCGGGCGCGCACGCCGGCAGGCATCCGCGTCGAGGTCACCATCCCTCCCGACGCGCTCCCGGGCGACATTGTCCAGTTCGTGCTCCCGTCGGCGGCGGGTGGCTCCGACGTTGGTGGGGCCGGGGGGACGACCTTGGAGGAAAAGGTCGATGGACCCACGCTGATGGCGAAAATCAAGTCGGAAGAGAAGATCAACGTGCGCGATGTGAACCAGGCGGGCGTGTCGAACGCGGCTCCCAAAATCACATTCTCGATCACGGTGCCGCTGGATACCAAGGCAGGGCAGACGCTCGTGGCGGAGCTGCCTGATGGACAGCGCGTCGTTGTTACCGTGCCGGGGAGCGCCAAGCCCGGCCGCGACCTCTTCTTCCGCGTGCCCGCGGGCGGACCCGATGGTCCGCAGCCTGTGCACGTCTCCATGAAGTGCGCCACCGGCCCTGCCCAACCCACCCCTCGCCGCAAGGCCGCCGGTGTGACTCAGGTGTGAGGGTGCGCCTCTCCCACATCCTCACCCTGCGCTGGCTCCGCGTGCAGGGGCTTCATGAAGAAGAAGTCGCCCAAGGGGATCAAGGGCTTCCACGCGTGGCAAATGCGCTGGTTCGAGCTCACGACGCTCAAGCTCGCCTACTGGGAGGTGTCCATGGACGGGGCGGTCGACGAGAAGGGAGGCTTGCCCCTGACCGACATCGTCGATGTGCGGAAGCACGCCAAGGACGGCGACCGGCTCGATCTGCTTCTGGACTCCAAGCGGCTCTTCCAGCTATGCGCACCAAGCAATGCTGAGAGGGACGAGTGGGCAATCAAGCTGCAGGCCGCCATGGACGCTGCGAAGCAGGCCGCCAGGGATGGCAGCAAGGGCGGCAGCGAGGGCGGGGCCCTGGACGAGGTTTCCCAGCTCGGCGGGGCCCTGGACGAGGCTTCCCAGCGACAGGATGTCGACGAGTCAGCGGTGGAGGACAAGGGGGAGGATCACGAGGACGAGGCCGAGGACAAGGGGGAGATGCTCGAGCAGTTTGCTGGGCTGACGAGGACCGTGTCGAAGATGCCGACGAAGGAGCACCACGCGCATGACATGGTGAAGACGATCGAAGACCGCGGCAGCAAGGATGGCGACTCTGCGGCCAAGGAGGAGGTTGTGCTGGAGGTGGCGCAGCAAGCGCCCGTCCAGACTGCCAAATACCTGTCGCGCGTGCAACGCGCGAAGCAGGCCAACGCGGCGCGCGCGCACGCGAAGTAGCGCGCGCTCACGGAAGCCGCGCTCTCGGCGGTCTGCTCTCTCGCGCCAGATCACGGAGGTGTGCCCCGCCGCCCGCGCAGAGCGGAGGGTGCGAGATGTCGTTGAAGTTTTGGCGCTTTTGCCTGCCAGTAAGGTATGTTACGAAGGTTGATGACAAGAACATCTGCCGGTCCTTCGGTGCGCCGGCCGGCCTCGCCGGTTTTTTCCCCTGATCACCTGATGAGTCTCGGGGCGTCCAAATAGCGTCCCGCTGTTTTTTTCGGCGCTTTCCACCACGACGACGCGCCACCGCACCTACATGCGCGCGCTCGCCGCGATCCGTGCCGCCTCGCGCGCCTCGCCGCTCGGGATCGGTACGGCGTGGCGCGCCGGCGCCTCGCGGTTGCACCGCACGCACGCAGATCCCTACGTGCGGGGCGAGTTCTCGCCACGGCGTGAGTGGACGGACCGGGACTGGACGCAGCGCGCTTTCACCATCGGGATTGGCGGACCCGTTGGGTCAGGGAAGACTGCTCTCGTGCTGCAGCTATGTCGTCGGCTTCGTGAGCGGCTGTCCATCGCCGTTGTGACGAATGACATCTTTACTAAGGAGGTGCGCCCGCGCGCTCTCCCACCCAGGTCCTCATGTCCATGTTGCCCCTGAGGCTGTTGTGAGCCGCGGCAGGACGCCGAATTCCTCACGCGCAACGGTGCGCTCGCCGATGAGCGCATCACCGCCGTCGAGACGGGCGGTTGCCCGCATGCTGCCATTCGCGAGGATATCTCGGCCAATCTCGCCGCTCTGGAGCAGCTCACGGTGCATGTGGCGCCTGACCTCCTGCTGTGCGAGTCTGGCGGAGATAACCTCGCAGCTAACTTCTCCTCGGAGCTAGCCGACTACACCGTGTACGTGATTGGTGCGCCACCCGCATTGCCACCCCCGCCCACCTGCCTCCCCTTGAGGCACTGCGCCATCCCCTTGCAGATGTGGCGGGGGGCGACAAGGTGCCGCGCAAGGGCGGGCCTGGCATCACGCAGTCAGATGTCCTGGTGATCAACAAATCGGTGCTGCCTCCATTTCGCCCTTTGCTCCCCGGCCACCCACCCACCCGGCCCGCACCGACTCACGCTCCTCGACTGGCCCGCAGCCTTGCGCCGCCCCAGCGCGCACACACACATGCATGCACACGCACAAGACGCCTCGTGTGCGCCTCGCGTGCTGCAGGACCTGGCCGATGCGGTCGGTGCCGACTTGGGCGTGATGGAAGTCGACGCTGCTCGCATGCGCGGCGAGGGACCGACCGTCCTTGCCGCCGTCAAACAGGGCCGTGGCGTGCCTGAAATCGAAGAGCACTTGCTGGCAGCGTGGCGTGCGGCCACCGGCAACGCGAAGATCTAGATCGAACCTACAGCGTCCGCTCAGAGAAGTGTCCCGTCAGGATTCATCAGGAAACGGAGGAAGGGAATTGAATTCCCTTTCCAACCAACCCTCCATCTCGGTCTTCGTAGAGAATGCGCCAATGTGTGCGCGTGTGGAAGGGTGGCCCAGCGCCGCCAGGCCCAGGGGGTGGCCGTGGGGGCAACGGGTATCGTGACTCCTTTTGGCATCCCGTGCAGCTTTTTTTCTTACTATACGACACGTTGTAACCTTATATTTGACCGCAGTGACGACCGGGCGGAGGGGTCCCCTTTTTTGCATTTTGGGCCGCCCCGTCTCTGGAGTACGCGTTCTGCCCCCGTACCACACTAGTCACTACCCCACTGCTGTGGACCGCGGCGTTCGCCTCCATCCCTCCGCTTAAGCCCCGCGCGGAAGGATGACAGGCTGAAGGCACTGTCCTTGTTTGCACCCCTGTCCTTCCCGCTCTGCGCTATAGTGTCGCGCGAGACCGCGATAGCATGGTCGCCAACCCATTTCGCGACCCGACTGTGCAACATTTTCCTCAGTTCGAGCGCGCGTTCGCCGCGAGTCCCTCAATCGACACGCTGGCACGCACTCAGCCCGTGGAGTTTTCGCTTGGAGCCACAGGGGCACGCTCACCCATTCCCGCGGGTACTCTGAGTGGTGGCTCCCCTGCGTTTCAGCCCTCGGCCTTGCCGCACAACCACCGTGGGCCTACCAGGGCTCGTTCGGTCGCAAAGCAGCTCGACTTTTCGCTCTCGCCGCATGACGTACACGTCAGCCGCTCAGACGCTGCTGTCGCTGGATGGTGCGCCCCCACAACCCGCCCGAGGCCGTCTGCTTCGTCATCGGGCGCCCGACTCGCGGCGAGGGTGGCTGCAACGGCGGAAGACTCCGCGCCACTTACGCCGCCGACGCCCGATGCCCAAGCCACGGATTGCTTGGAGGCGGCCCAGCGGCATGCGGCCGTTCAGACCGACGCCATGAATGACGCTGAGGCCGAGACGGAGGGCCGCGCCATGGCAAACATCGCTGCCGCGCTGCCCCCCGAGCTATCAAAAGCGCCTCCCGTGGGATACGAGGCCCGGTCAATCTGCGCCGACTCCTCGGGCCATAAGCCGCTCGGGCATGTGAACTTGTCGGAACAGTTGAAGCCGGCCGAAGCAGCCGCTGCTGGGGCTCGGGCCGAGCCGGCCGGCGCGCAGCCGGCAGCGTCGCTGGGACGATCGCCGCCGCGGATGGGTTCGGCGGGCATGGCTCCCACTCGCACAGCGGCTCGGACGAACTTGCCCCCTGCGGGCGCGAGTGGATTGCCCGCGGCGGCGGCGGCTGCCGCCCCTGCGCGCGCCTCCACTCATGCCGAGGAGGAGCGGCATGCGCTGCGGCGCTCGCTGTCTCAACCCCCCTCGTACCCGTTCACGGAGTATCTGGAGGGCCTCCGGCGCCGCTGGTCTGACCCGACGCCTCTCCCTTGCGCGGCACCGCAGCAGGCCCACATGCCCCAGCAGGCCCATCCGTGGCAGGCTCCGAGTGCGGCCAACCGCCCTCCCCACGCCACCTATGGTCCCAGCAGACCTGCCTTTGGCGGCTTCGTCGGCACGCCTCCACCGGCCCCGGCGGCACTGCCCACCGCACACCCCGGCGTGCAGTGGCGCGCGGCGTCGCACCCCTACGCGCCGCAGCCGTACATGCTCGTCCCCCCCGCCGCTCCGTGGTGGCCTGCCGTGATGTGCGCGTGGGGAGGCATGCCGATGGTTGCGATCGCGATGCACGCCTAACCCACGGAGTGGCACTTACACGCGGGCAGGCGAGTCGCCAGTGCTGTGCCAGGGCCCTGAGGGCCCAGTACCGGCACGCTTCATTTTGCTTGCGGGAGACACCCCCAGACCGATACAGCGCAGCTCGACAGCCGTGAGGAGGCCGTGTCCCGTGAGCCCCCCCAGCACACGCGCTCGCGCTCGCGACTTTTTGGCGAAGGTATTTTATTGAGACTTTTTGAGTTGGAGCTCTCCCTTTTTAAGCTTTTTCTCTTGCGTCATTTTTGGCCCTCGACGACAAACAAGTAGAAGGACACACGACACAGGCAATCGTTGAATCGAGAATCGACAACCGACGAGCGCGGCGACCGGCGCTTCCCCAGTCCCCACCGCCACGGCGCACCCGCACGGCAGTCAGTGCCCAACGTCCCCCGCGCCCCCCAGATTTATTGCGAATATATTGCAGATTCTCCAGATACCTCGAGATCTACGATAGCCCCTCTACTCCACCACACTCATCAGTGTCTTTTGCGAGAGTGCGCACCCACCCCGCACAAGATCGAGGACACGCCCCCAAGTGCACCGCGCTAACGACTCAGCCACTCTGCCACCTCGGGCAGCTCGCCGAGATGCGAGGGCTCGCGCCACGCAACCAGCAAGTGGCCCTACGCACCGCCCTCCAACTTCTTGATGCCGCACCGCTTGCACACCGCAGCAAGATCGTCCTCGGCGGGGCCGCCGCCGGCTGCTACGACCCGCCGAATGATCTCCGCCGCTGCCTTCTGCTCAGCCTTGTCCACAAACATCCAGAGCATGTCGAACCGGCGGGCGCAGCTCAGCCGGCAGAGCAGCCCGGCAGCATCAGCAGGAGCCGCCGGTGAGAGCACGCGCTCGGCCGCGAGCACGAGAGCAGAGATCAGCTCCGCCGACAACGTGTCGCCCACGAATGCGACGAAGCCCTGCTGCGTGGTCGGCAGCAGCTCGAGCTGCTCGCGCAGTCGCGGCGCATCCGGGCACTTGCCCTTGGCCCACAGTGCGAGGAAGTTGCGCTCAAACGCGGAGAAGCTCTGCAGGGCCTGCGCGGATGCAGGGCTCCGGGCCGACTGGGCGCGTTCGGCGACCCTGCGCGCAATGTCAGCTGCCTTGCTCGCATCCACGCGCCCTCGCTGCTGAGCCGCAGGCGAGTCCATCTCGTTGCTGCTGGCCTTGACCGGGCTTCCAGCCGCTGGCGCAACGACTGCTGGCTCAGGTGGCTGCGCGGCGGCGGTGGCCGCGGCCACCGTCTTTTCGCAGGCGTCCAGCTCGCGCCGCATCTCGGCCATCTCCGCGCCGGCGGCATGTGCCAGACCAGCACGGAACGCGGCACATGCTGCGGCGGTGTCGCCGCGTGCATTGAGTGCCTGGCCGAGCCGGTAGTGCCCCTTTGCAAACGTTGGGGCGAGCTCCGTGCACCGCTGCGCAGCGGTGACCGCATGCTGCGGCTGGCCGAGCTTCAGAAGCGCAAGAGCGAGGTTGCTGAAGTGCGTGTGGCATTCCGGGGCCGTCCGGCTGGCCTCGTAGTACAGCGCCGCCGCCTTCTTGTAGTCGCCCTCGCGAAACGCAGCGGTGCCACGCGCCTTCACCTCGTCAGCGGCGGCGGCGGCGGCGGCGGCGGCGGCGGCCTGATCGTGGGCAGCGGGCTCCGCAGTAGAAGGTTGGGGCGCCGCTGCAGGGGTGCGTGGTGGCGGCGCCTGACGACCCTCCTGCTCCAACTGCTTGGTCTGCGCCGCAATGATCTGAGTCAGGCGAATGCAGGCCGCACTCGCCTCTCGCGCGCCGGGCCGCAGAGCCACCACTGCGCGCATATCTTGCAGCGCCTCGGCGAACCGCTCGAGAGCTTCGCGCGCAAAAGCTCGCCGCATCAACGCTTTTGCATCCGTCGGCACTCGACGCAACACCTCGGTGCAGTCGTCCTGAGCCAGCGCGTAATGCTGCAGCTGACAGGCGCATGCCGCGCGATTGTTCCAGCACTTGGTGAGCAGTGCGACATCGTTGACCCCTTTGGCCTGCAACCCGTCTAAAGCCTGCGTGTACTTCTTGATCGCCTCTTCATACTGACCTTTCTTGAAGAGCTCGTTGCCCGTCTCTCGCAAGGCGTTTGCCACCTCCACAGCTGCACGCATCGCGGGGGTCAACTGCACTGCCTCCTCCTCGTCCTCCTCCTCGTCCTCCTCCTCGATCTGCAGCCGCCGCAACGGAGCCTTGGCAACCTGGGCGGACCCCGTAGCCTCCTCCTCCTCCTCGTCCTCCTCCTCGATCTGCAGCCGCCGCAACGGA
>Ga0163111_10001318_pt1 | contig 15198 bp, 25 predicted proteins | sample CRUFie1St18metaG_FD_109645 | JGI IMG/M metagenome (GOLD analysis project Ga0163111, IMG submission 109645) | Marine microbial communities from the Costa Rica Dome - CRUD Field 142mm St18 metaG | ecosystem: Environmental > Aquatic > Marine > Oceanic > Photic zone | place: Costa Rica: the Eastern...
AAAAAATAAAGGTTATGTATAAAAATTCAAATTCTGTTATTTCTGGTACTGATAGTAAAAAAGCTAAAAGTGAAAAGAAAGATTGTGTAGTTAAAGCTATTGCTTCTTCTACAAGCGTTGACTATGATACTGCTCATAGTTGGGTAAAAGAAAACTTCGAAAGAGAAGATAAAAAAGGAACTAGTAACTGGGCGATTTCTAAAAGGTTCAATAAAGAGAATATGGAAATCGGAGGTAAAAAGTTTAAAGTAAGAAAGCTTAAAAGATGGGAAGTAACTAATGATTATAAGTTATATGGTGAGCTTATCAGCAGACAGAAAACTGTTAAATCTTTTAGAAAAGATAAAGATAGAGGTACTTATATGGTATTAGTTAGTAAGCATGCATTTACTATCAAAGACGGTACTTTAATAGATAATCATGGAGAAGAGTGGAGACCTACTAGAAAGGTACTTGGAGCTTATCAAATATCTCCAGTTAGTAAAGAAGTTCAACTTTCCCTAAATTTTTCTTAGGGAACAGTTGGAAGTCTGAGAAATAATTCTTATATTTAAGTATATAAATCAATAATAATAAAGGTTATGTCAAATAAATTAATTTTCGAAACTCTTAAAGCTAAAGAGGATAAATTGCAAGCTAAATTAGATAAGTTAAATAAAAAAGATAGAATAGTTAGAGATGCTAAAACTAAAGCTCTAAATGATACTTTAAGATCTTATTTTGAAGGTACTGAAGGTATTGAAACTAACTTAATAGATCTTAAGTATGAGACTTCATATGGTTCTTCTATGGAGATTACTGCTCAAGGTAATTCATACGAAAAAGAAGTATGGAATGAAGATAAAGATGATTATGAGACTAAGACTTTCTTTAGAAGAAATGAGATCTGTACTGTAAAGCTAAAAGAATATAGTAGATGGGAAGATACTGATAAGACTGAAGATCATTTTACTGATCTAGGTATGAGTACTTACTCTTCTTCTGATAACTACTCAGAGTTTACCTTAGAAAGAATGTTGTTTACTGGTCAAGTTGCTATGATTATCAAAGACTTCAAAGATGATATTTTAGCTGATATGAATAAAGTTTATAAGCAGCAGACTAAATTAACTGATAAGACTTGGGAAAAAGTAGCTGAGATTAAAAAGCAGATTAATGATATAGAAGATCAAAGATCTAAATTTAAAGAAGATATCTTTATCGAAGATCTTAAGAATGGTATTAAGTTATTAGGAGATAAGAAAGCTTATATCCAGGAGAGATTCGATTACGGTACTGGTAGTATTATAGCTGCTAAGATTACTAGAATGTCTTACTCAGGTAAATCTGCTGACTTAGAGGTTCAAGTATCTGGTAGAAGATGGAATCAAGAAACTGAAGCTTACGAAGATACTGTTTGGACTAAGGATCTTGATAAGGTAAGAGTTAGTAATTTAAAGGATGCTTTCTTATCTGGATATAATAATATCACATGGGAGAGAGTATAAATAAGATAATTAATAAGACTGACGATGTTATCATGAGCTGCGAAAACTATACGCAGCTTATGGTAGCTAAGCAGTATTCAGATCTTGCAATAAAGTTTTATAAAGATCATAAAGATATTAGCAGGTTAAAAGAAGCTTCAAGGCAGACATTAGCTGCTAAAGGTGTAATGTTAAAATAAATATATGTTAGTAATTAAATTAAGAAAAGGTGAAAATATTAATTCAGCAGTAAAGCGAATGAAAAGAAAGGTTCGTAATACTAGACTGATTCAAGAGATTAGAGGTCGTAAACACTTTGTTAAACCTTCAGCTCTTAAAAGAAAGGCTAAGTTAAAAGCAGAGTATAAGCAAGAGTGGCTTAGAAAGAATGAAGATTATGTATAAAAAAGAATGGCATTGGATGGACAACAAGAAAAATAGACAGTACAGATCTAATCAAGGTAGATCTCCTAGACAGTTAAAGAGTAGTTATATAGGGATAGGCATATCAGGCTTAGGCTTAATAGCTTTAGTAATTTATATCTTAATAGATAAGTACGTACTATGATAGAAAGGATTCCAATTTATGTCGTCTATAAAAGAGGAGAAAGAGGAAGAAAGATAATGATGAAAGAGTTCTTAAAAGAGAGAAATGTAGATAGGATAATTAATCCTAAGATTAAACTCTTTCCAGCTAATGCAGTCTTATTAGATATTGGAGTAGGAAGATACTTTAAAGAGAAGTATAAAAAGAAATATAAATTAGGATGATAAAACATCTTGATGCTATATTATTAGGAGTATTGATGGCTATAGTGTTTGTAGCTTCAAAGATAGGACTAATATATTTTAAAGGTCATATATTAGCTTTTATAGCCTGTATTATGGTCGACTATGGCTTCTATGTAGGTTCATGGGAGCTTTATAAACATTATAAATTTAAAAAGTATGAATAAATTAAAGTTAATTGCGATAGTTTACTATCCTGTTATTTTGGCATTCCTTTCTTTTTTATATTCGGTAACGTTATGGTTTAGCGGTTATCAATTAGAAGGAATATTTGTTGGTATTTGGGTACCATCTATTTTAGCATTTTCAATAGCGATTAGACAAAGGAGAAATGATCTCCGTAATTATAGAAAGTAGTATGGATAGGATAACGGTTATGTTTATAATAGGATTCATAATATTTACTTTGTATATATGTGGATTAGTCTATGTGATATATCATTCACATCAGCAGCAGAGATATGATCTAGAGAATGATCCAGAGCTAGAAGGCTTTGATTGGGATAACTATCATAGGAATAGAGTAGAGAAGTTTAATAGAAGGCCTATAAGAAAGAAAAAGAATGTAGGTAAAAAAATGTATTGGGATTAGATATGAATAAGACAATAGAACAAAAGCTTGAGGGGTGGGACTTTGATATGGCGGCGCTAAAGGAGAGTGAGGGGGCGTTTTCTCTCTCGCCCCCGAAGGGGCCACGCGCATTTTCAACTAACGTTTCAAATGAATCCTCTAATACCTGCCATTATTCCGGTCTAAGGAATACATCGTCGTATATGGAATAAATAAAGGCTGAGGTATAGTAGACTTTGGTCAATACTCTATATCATTTTATACTAGATAATAGGAGAGAGACTCTCTTAACCATATTAGATAAAGGGATATAAGCTATACTTACCATAAAGCCTATTAATAATAGCGAGTGTATATATTCATATATTGATATACTTATATAAACATATATCTTATATAGAATAAACATTATATAACGTATAAATTATAAGAGGGTAACATCAGGCACCCACCTCCCTCCCTTCTTTTTTCTCTCTATATAGGAAATATTTCAGCCATACAGGGGAAATAATAGGGTAAATAGTTGGATATATGAGATATTCTTCTTATATTTATGTATAAAATAAAGGTTATGATAGGTAAATTAAAGGATCTATTCCAGAAATATACAAAGGAAATAGATATAATAACTCAATTCTTATTTGTAGCACTAGTGTTCTATCTTCTATATATAGGCCTATGGACGTTCTGTCCTTGTCCTTAAACGGAGCTATATATAGGACCGGCCGGATGAATTAATCTTGCCCTACATATGGTATCACTGTGATATAACACTGACGGTATAGTTCCCTTAGCGGTACCTCTATGGCTATGTTTGCCCAAACCTCTCTTCCTCTCCCTAATGATTTTTTTGACTATAGGTTTATATATATTTATATATGTATATATTATACTATCCTTAGTCCAAACTTATTATTAGATGGAAATGGTACTGTCTTCTTAACTTTACCTCCTACCTTAGGTAGATTCTTATTTATATTGGGTATATTAGAAAAGTATATATCTTGATGTGTACATGATATGAAATATTCTCCCATATGCATTATATCTACACCAGTAAAGTAATCTCTCATTATGATCTCGGCCTGTGTATCATCTAGAGGAGTAACTATACCTATACTCTGCAGAAATATCTTACTTATTATTACCTCCGGTCTTACGTAATTTGCTTTCTTTCCTCTTCTACTAAGTATATCTTTCGGAAATATTAGAGGGTTTACAAGGTTTCTATAAGTATCAAAGAAGAAACATAGATTTCTAAACGTTTTCTCCATGTTTTCAGTAGTCATACCAATAACATGATCGGAAATACTAAAGGGAACATCTTTTTGCTCCTTTAAAAATACATTATTTGTTACTATTTGGTTAGGATTACCAGTTAATTCAAAAACTAATTGAGTTAAATCACTATAAAACTCATCAGATCTTAACTTAATAGTAAATTCCGTAGGTTGAATATCAGCATCAAATGCATTTTCCACACATTTTGCTTGATAATATAAAGAACTTTCAACTTCCTTACCTTTCAAAGGGTGAAAACCGTAGATTTTTTCACCATTTACGTGATTCATTGATGAAACCACATGAGGAATTGTAAGTTTCTTGCTTTCCCAACCTTCCCAAGTACTAACGGTTACGTGAAAACCTTGATCCGAGTAATACTTTACATTATCTTCTACAAATTTTGCATCATAGATAGGACCAGTAATTAAGATATTGAAATTATCTAACATATAAACGACTATATACTTTAATATAAGAGTTTTTTTGGTGGATTCCAACGAATACCTAAAAAATTTTCCAAAAAAAATTTCTATATAATGGGGTTACTATTTATTATTGATGAAGAAGATAGATCCTCATACATTATTCTCACTCTTCGAAGCAGGAGATGAGGAAGTCTACAAAGAAAATGGAGTAGAAGGTACTCTTGATAATCCTTACGTACTTATGGGTATGGTAGTAAAAGGAGTAGAGAACTTTTTCGTCTTAGATACAATTTATACCAAGAATCATAAAGAGAAGTACGAAAAAATCAAAGATGTCACCAAATACAAGTACTTCAACAAGTTATATTCCTACTTACATAGAATAAACAGCAGTAAATTCGAGACTAAATACATAATTGGTGAGACTTTTGATAGTGGTACGGTTAATAGTGCTTTACATACCTTACTTTACTACTATGAAGAGTTAGAGCAGTATGAAAAGTGTGCGGTTATCAAAAGATACATAGATCTATTGTATGAAAAGCCTAATATAAGGCTAGATCTAGAGGTTTTACCATAGAGTTAAACTAAATACCAGTATATATGATAGATTTGTTAGAGGCACTAACCCTATTGATAGTATTTTGGTTCGTAATGAATAGGTTCTTTAAGTGGATGGATAAATAAAAGGGGATATAGTTGGAATTCTGATATATTCTTCTTATATTATGGTATATTAAAAAATAAAGGTTATGTTATATAGTGAAAAAGTCAAGAAATCTAAAGAGATTTTAAAATCAATCAATGCTTTAAGAGATAATGAAGATCTTATAGTTACCTATGGTAAAGATAGGAGTGGTAATCCTATGGAGTATAAGATAAGAGCTCATAAGTGGGGTAAAGATTTTAGTTATGCCATATATGAGAAAGAGATGTTCGGTAAAGGTATGAATGTAGAGAAGTTTACTAGTACTCAAATGAAGACTTATACTTTTGATCTGATGAAGAATAAAACTACTTATAACTTTCCTTTGTACTTAATTAACGTAGTTTAACCAAAGTCACTCATATGTTATCCCAGCACATACAATCTCAGCTATACGACCTTATCTCCCATAGATTCGAAACCGTACAGATAGATAGATACTCTATGGAGAAATCAGATTGGAACCTTAACGTACCACATAAGTTTTCCTTTATAATGTCCGTACGTAAGGATTATCCGTTTAGAGTAATGGTATCGGAGATAGTAAAGACCGATTATGCACATGAAGCCTTTTGGTTATGTAAGCGAATAGAGGATGTAGTAAATGAGAATATAAAAAATGATTAGATATATAAAATTTTCGTGGCGACTTTGCGCGTTTTGCGCGGCGGTCGCGTTGCTCCTTGCTTGTTCAAAAGATGATATAGCGCTCTCCCCCTGCCTCGACGGCGATTGTAACGCTACTATGGTATTTCCAAGCGAAAAGGACAGCAACGGCTTTTACCATGTAGAGCTTGATTGGACGAGTGAGTATTTACCTTATTTCTCTATAGATGTTTATGCATCTAAACTAAGAGAAGAATATCTTTATAATGGAGAGCATCATGTCGAAGCTAAATTCGAAAGCGATACTTATTGGGTGATAGGAGATACTCTTACCTTTACGGTAAATAATTATAATCCTTTTATGGGTAATTACGACTACTCCGGAAATCTACTTCCTTACGGAACAACAACCGTATCTTTAACTCAATTTCAAGGTATGAAAGTAGGAGTAGTACAGGATAGTCCAATATATTTTACAGATGATCATACTAGGTTAAGAAGTAAACGTACTATCGGCCCGTTTCCACCCACAGCTATCGGTGATACTATTAGTGTTTATATGCAAGTTTTTTGGGATGCAGGTACCGAATCAGTACTTAAAAATAACTTTATGGAAAAATTTATTGTAGAATAGTTGATCTTTTGAATAAAAATCATTATCTTAATTATATATTAAGAATTAAATATAAATAAATACTTAATTATATTAATAATATAAGAATAATATAATAATATAACAAATAATTAATCTAATATGGCATTACAAGCGGAGAAAATCCATTCGAATTATGAGAAACATCTTAAAATTATAGATCACTATATAGGTGATCGTAAAGAATCATGTAAAAAGCTCATAGAACACTTAGGCGAAGCTTATATTATGGCTCCGGCTAGTGGTAAGGCTTGGCATCATAATGCTTTTCCCGGAGGTTATGTAGATCACGTTAATAGAGTAGTAGAGTTTGCTATTAAACAAATGAAACTATTTAAGGAAATGGGAGGTACTATAGACTTTACAGAAGAAGAGTTGGTGTTTGCCGCTATATTTCATGATTTAGGTAAGATAGGAGATGGAGATAAGAATAATTACGTAATCCAGAACGATGAGTGGAGAAAAAATAAGTTATTTGAAAATTATACTTATAATCCAGATCTTGATTTTATGTTAGTACCTGATAGATCTTTATTTATATTACAAAAATTTGGTATACCAGTCTCTCAGAATGAGTTTTTAGGTATCAGACTTCACGATGGAGTGTTTGATAAAGCTAATGAAGCTTATTTCTTCAGTAATATGCCGACTTCTAGGATGAAAACTAATATAGTCTACGTTTTACACTCAGCAGACTTCTTAGCTTCTAAAGTAGAGTTCGATATGTGGAGAAGAGAAGGTGGAAGTTTAATACCAAAAGATACTAAACCTAAATATAAACAAAAAAAGCAGTTTAAATCCTCAAAAGGATTGAATAATATGCTTAAAAACTTATAATATGAATCTTAATCCAACAACTTTTTACATAATTTTTGGTATTTTAGTTGCCTTTTCGGGAACTTTAGTGTATATTATTAGAAACTTGATGATGAAAGTGGAGAATTATGAAGATGTTGTCCAAGATCAAACACAATATCTACAGAATATTTCTAACATAATCGGAGAGTCTAACAAACACTTACGTAATCTCGATGAACAAGGGGTCTTTCAGAGTGATGATGAAGTAGGAGAGTTTTTTAAACAAATGAAAGCTGTTCAAGACGAACTTGACAGGTATATGCTCCCGGAAAATTATGGCAAGAAAGAGATCGAAAGCTAATTATTTTACAAAAGAAACAGAAGAGTACATTGTAAAGTTTAATACATCAACCGACCAAGACTATAGAAGTAAAATCTTCACTGACCACATTTACTTCCCTTTCTATAAGCTTGCAGAAAATATTATCCATACTTTTAAGTTCTATTATACAGATGTAGATAAAATAGAAGACTTAAAACACGAAATCGTATCTGTTTTATACGAAGAAAAGATTATGAAGTTTGATCCTACTAATGGAGCTAAAGCATATTCTTATTTTGGCACTATAGTAAAAAGATGGTTAATAAACTATAATAATAAAAATTATAAAAAGTTAAAACAAATAGGTAGTTTTGCTGATATAGAAGGCAACTACGAACCATCATTACCTGAAGATCCTAAAAAAGCAGTTACTTTAAGTAGGTTTATCGATGCATGGGTAGAAGATAGTTACGATAATTTAGAAGAATTATTCGTAAAACCAGGAGATCAACAAATAGCAGATGCAGTTCTTACAGTATTCAGGACAAGACATGATTTAGATATATTTAAGAAAAAAGCATTATATATTTATATTAGGGAAATGACTAACTGCGATACTCCTAATCTAACAAGAGTTATAAACATTTTAAAGCAAACCTTTAGGAAAAAGTATCAAAAAGCATATGACCTAGGAATTTTATCCAATAATTCTGAATAAACTATTTATATAAAAAGAATTATGAATACAGATAAAGAAATATTCAAAGGTAAAACTCTATCTGACTTATTTGAAGAAATATATTCTAACTCAAAAGAGACTAAATCACAGGTAAAAGGGCTTATTGGAGAACTTAAACCTTTGATAGAGAACGTAGGTGATGCTACATTATTAGTTCCTATGATTAAAGAGTATATGGAGATAGGAGTTAAAAACGATGAACACCTTATAAAGCTAGCTCAAGTAATACAAAGGCTTGAAGCAACAGTAGCTAAAGGAGGAACCGAAGAGTTTGATCTTTCAGAGCTTCAAGATTTAATTGAAGAACAAGAAGCTATGAATAATGATGTCAAACAAATTGAAGAAGGTAATAAAGAAGAAGAAGAGTAAATGCCAAATTTTAGTTTATCACCAAGATCAGGTCTTGAAGAAAAAGGAGCATTAAAGTCCTTAGACGGAACTTTTCTTGGGAGAGTAGTAAAAGTAATATTGAGTCCTGAGGATCCTGAATATGATATATTTGGAGGAGAAGAAAGTATTGGATGTATTCTTTATACCAAAATAGGTAGACCTGATGATACTGAAGATCCTTCTCAAAACCTATATGCTGCTCCATTAAGTAGTCACATACGCACATACCCTCTTCCTAATGAAATTGTTGTACTTACTACTGCACTAGACGGCAGAAGAGATGACAGAGACTATAAAACCTATTATACAGATATAGTCTCAGTATTCAATAACCCAAATCATAATGCAGTACCTCCTACATACGATAAAGTTGATCTAGGGAAAAACGTTGAAGAAAAGTCAATAAATACTTTAGCTCCTTTTGAGGGAGATACTATTATAGAAGGTAGATTAGGTCAATCTATAAGAATAGGAGGTTATAAACACCCTTCTAATATTCTTACTGATAAAAAAAATAACGGTAAACCTTTTATAATAATAAAAAACGGACAACCCGAAATAGAGGATACTGTACAATCTGTTACGGAAGATATTAATCAAGATGATTCCTCAATCTATATCCTATCAGATCATACGGCTCCTGTAATACCCTCCAGAGAAAAATACGACTCTGCTTTCAAGGACCCAGCTGATCCTGGAAAGTATAAAGGAAACCAGATAATAATTAATTCCGGTAGATTATACTTTAATGCAAAAGAGGAAGATATACAGTTTACTTCTAAAGAGTCATTTGGAGTATCGTCTTTAGATGTAAGTATAGATGCAAAAGAATATATAGGATTAGATGCTAAAAAGATATATCTAGGAGCTAAAGCTAGAAGGCTCGAACATGAACCTGTTATATTAGGAGACGCATTAGAGTCTCATTTAGCGAGTTTATATGTTGAATTGCGAAGATTCTGTAATAGTGTAACTGCTTTAAAAGGTAAACCACCAGGTGTATTTAAAGGAGCGAAAACACTTAAAGCAGCAGTGGGTAAACTAAAAAGAAATTTAAATCCTGGAGGTAAAAGGTCTACTTTGAAATCTAGAAAAACATTTACTGAATAATGCCACATTCGTTATTAAGATTAAAAGAAGGTAAATTAGCTGAAATAGCTGCCTCGTTATTAGCAGAAGCTGAAACGTATGCAGTAAACTATGCTAAAGACAAAATAGATAAAGAGATAGAAAAATTTCTAGATCAATGTCCTCCCCCAGCAGTATTGCAGTCTATACAGAGAAGTATAAATACAATAGAAAAAGTAGAGCAAGGTTATAATAGAAGAATAAGGATAGTATCTAGTATACCTAAGAAACTTGATAAACCTATCAAAGCAGGTAAAATAGTTATAGACATACTAACACACGTTTTAATGGCAAAGCTTATGGCTACTGGTACTCCTCCTGGTCCTCAAGGAGGTTTCTTGTTTGCAGAAAGAGTAGGTAAGATATTAAGTCAAGCAAGTAAACTAGAAAATGCTAAAAAAATAATATATACTTTAGAAGACGAAAAAGAAAACATAGGTGGACTTCTAGACGATACAAGCTCTGTATTCGATCCTATAAAAACTAAATTAGATAGACTAAAGACCTTGTTAGAAAGATGTGCATTAGATTCTAATTTAACAAAAGAAGAAAGAGATAAGATATTGAACAATAAACTCAAAGCAGATGATACCTCTGATCGAGAAGATTTTTTAAGTGAATCTGGTAGAGTTTATGAAATAGACATAATAGACGTATCTGATAATAAAATAGATGTGCCTAGACGTCAAGCTATAGCTAAAGATTTTAGAGGAATAGTAGTTTTAAGAGGGCAACCTTCTTTTGCTAGTGATCCTCAGGTGTTAAAAAATGAATTAAAATTCAGAATTAACAACCAACTTCCATAAACTAACTATTTATAATTATGAAACTAGATTTATTACGAAAATTAATAAGAGAAGAAGTAAGAGCTGCAGTGAAGGAAGAGTTACAGGATATGCTTAATGAAGCAGTAAAGTACGCAAGTGCTATACCTGAAACTAATAAAAACACCGCAGGGACTAACTATAGAGAAGTCAAACAAAAAGACCTTGCTAGGACTTGGTCTGTAGGTAAAATGAATACTGGTACTGTACCATTAGGAGAAATGTTAAGCCAAACTCAAGCTGCTATGACAGGCGAGGATTACAATAATGTTATGAACAACATTGGTGTTCCAAAACCTAACTTTACAAGTAAAGTAGCTACTGATATGGGATTAACAGAACATTCAGGTCCACAACCCGGTATAGATATAAGCAAATTAGATTTTGTTAAAAAAGCAAAAGCTGTATTAGATAAATCATACGAAAAAGATCAAAGTAGATAATGGCAGTAAAGTTTGAAAGAATAAATCCTTTAGATAGACAACCAAGAAAAGCAGTTGGAATAAACTTACCGTTTTCCGGTCAAGCAGTTTTTAACTCTACTTTTACTACTAAAGACGCTATTAAAGCAAACTTAATAAATTACTTTTTGACAAACCCAGGCGAAAGAGTTTTTAATCCTAATTTTGGCGCTGGATTAAAGTCACTCTTATTTGAACCTATTGATGAAGACCAAGTTGAAGGACTAAGGATAAAGATACTAGAAGATATAAAGATATTTTTTCCTAGAGTAAAACCTACACAAGTAGAATTAATAGGCGAACCAGACAGTAATAGTATTTCATTTACTATGAGATACGCTATAGCTGATTCAAATATAGAAGACGATTTGATAATAAACTTTGAATAATGGCAAAAGAAAGAGAAATAAAATACGTAAATAGAGATTTTAACGATTTCAGAAACTCATTGATAGAAATGGCAAAAAGCTATTTCCCTGATAGTTATAATGATTTCGATGAAACTTCCCCAGGTATGATGTTAATAGAAATGGCATCATACGTAGGTGATGTTCTATCATTTTACCAAGATACACAGCTTCAAGAAACATTTTTAAACTACGCAAAAGACCCTAAAAACTTATTTAACCTGGCATACATGATGGGTTATAAGCCAAAAGTAACAGGAGTATCAGAAGTAGAACTAACCGTTACTAATACAGTAACAAGTAGTGGAGCAAGCTATAACCCAGATTGGAATAGTACAGCTGCAATATCTGCTTTTTCTACTATAACTTCAACAGATAGCTCTACAACTGACTTCCTAACTACAACCCCGGTAGATTTTAAGTTTAGTAGTTCATATGATCCTACTGAAGTACTTATAGATACCTTGGATGGATCAAGTAATCCTGAATCATATACACTCAAGAAAAAAGTAAAAGCATTTTCTGGTAAAATAAAAACCCTAACTGTTCCTTCTGGTTCAGCAGAAAAATTTAAAACTATAACAGTATCCGATGCTGATATTATAGGTATATTAGATATAACAGGTAGTAGTGGAGATATATACTATGAAGTTCCTTTTTTAGGTCAAGATACTATATTTGAAGACTCAACTAATAGCTCTTCAGATAGCGACGAAGTACCTTATGTTTTAAGTCTAAGAAAAGTACCAAAAAGATTTGTTAGTAGATTCCAGTCTAATGGAGACCTAGAAGTACAGTTTGGAGCAGGAACTAATACTAGCGACGATGAAGTAATTTTACCAGACCCTACTAATGTTGGTAACGCTACTAATCAAGGAGTAAATAGATTAGACTTTGCTTATGATCCATCTAACTTTACATACAGTAAGGCTTATGGAGTAGCTCCTACAGAAGAACTTTTAATAAGATATATGGTAGGTGGAGGAGTATCCGCTAATGTACCTGCTAATAGCATTACATCTAAAACCAATATTACGGTGACTAGAGGAGTGGCTGGTGATATTACATTTAATAACCTTATACCTGCATCAGGAGGTAGAGATGGTGATACAGTAGATGAACTTAGACAAAACTCTGTAAGAGCTTTTAACGAACAAGGTAGAGCTGTAACATTACAAGATTATACAGTAAGAACTTTATCATTACCAGCTAAGTTTGGAAGCATAGCTAAGGTATATGTTACTCAAGACAAAAGGAGTAATACTAATTTAACTGATGCAATTATAGATAATAATCCTTTAGCATTATCTATATACTTATTAGCTTACGATAACAACGGTAATTTAAAAGCTCCTACTACAACACTTAAACAGAATATACAAAAGTACTTAAGTGAATGGATGGTATTAACAGACAGTGTTAATATAAAAGATGCTTTTGTAGTGAACATAGGAGTTAACTATGAAATACTAGTAAGACCTAACTACTCTGGTAGAGATGTTTTACTTAACTGTAATTTAGAACTTCAAGACTACTTTAATATATCTAAAAGAAATATAAACCAACCTATTAACTTAGCTGAATTAGGAGTTTTATTAGATAAAGTAAAAGGAGTACAAACAGTACAGAAATTAGAAATAACTAATAAACAGGGAGGATCATACTCTGCATTTGCATATGACGTAAAAGGAGCAACTAGAAGTAATATAGTTTATCCATCTTACGACCCGTGTATTTTTGAAGTAAAGTATCCTAACATAGACATACAAGGACGAATAACAACAACATAAAATGGCAGTATATAGAATATTTCCTGACTACGATGCTTTTATAAACACTCAAGTAATAACAGCTAATGCTGGCTTCGATGAGATGTTAGAACTAGCTGGATATAACCTACAAGATGTTGGACAAACATCTAGAACATTAATTCATTTTAAAAGCTCAGAAATTACTAATGTAATAAATAATAAGATAGGAGATAATACCTGGAGCGCTAGTTTAGATCTTAAATTAGCAACAGCTTATGAATTTCCTTATACTCACTCAGTTTATGCTTATCCTATAGCTCAAGCATGGGTAGGAGGTGTAGGTAAATTCGCAGACGATATAACAACAGGTTCAGCAGATAAATCAGGAGTATCTTGGAGATATAGAGAACCTAACGAAACAGCATCATGGACTATACAAGCTCCTTACGGCACTAATATAACAGCTTCATTTAATTCTCAATACCCAGGAGGAGGAACTTGGTATACTGGTTCAGGAGGAACTAATTTAGAATCTGAACAAGAGTTTAGTACTGGAGATGATTTAGATATAGATATAAACATTACTAATGCAGTTGAATTACATTATTCGGGTACTATTAACAACTACGGCTATATACTTAAATTAGAAGATAATCTTGAATTTTTTACTAGTGCTTCTGTAATAGCTCGTTATTATAGTTCTAATACTAATACTATTTATCCCCCAGCTCTTAAATTTAGCTGGAATGACCAGTCATATAATACAGGAAGTTTAACAGTTTTAACTTCTTCTGAAGCAGTAGTAGAAATAACTAATAATAGAGGTAAGTACCAAGATTCAGGTAAATATAGATTTAGGTTATTAGCTAGACCTAAAAACCCAGTAAGGACATTTACTACTGGTTCAATATATAAAACTAACTATGCACTACCTTCTGGTTCACATTACGGATTAAAAGATGAATTTGTAGACGACATGGTAATACCGTTCGACACAGGTTCTACCCTAATAAGTTGTGATTCATCAGGATCTTTCTTAGATTTATATATGGACGGTCTTCAACCTGAAAGACATTATAGATTATTAATTAAAACTGAAATAGACGGAAGTACATTTATTGATGATAGTAACGTATTCAAGGTAGTAAGACATGGGTAAGATAAGAATAAAAAAGAGCGTTTTAAGTAAAGATGATTTTGATAAATCTATAGATAGATCATTTAAAACTTTTATAGAAGAGCAAGTTGAAGATGAAACTGATTCTATACAAGAGCTTTTTAGATTATACGATAAATTTTATTACGAAATACCTGTAGAAGGAGATGAATTATCTCATGAGTTTTTAGTTAAAGAAAGCTCTAAGTTAATAAAAGTTGAAGCTGATAACGATGCTATTCAACCTTTATTAGACGAGATAAGTGAATTAAGACAGAGAATATTAGAGCAACAAGAAGCTGCTATAGAAGAAATAGAAGATTTAACAGAGTTAGATGGCACAAGCTAAGTACAATATAAGATTAATAGAGGCAGATTCATTACAGAGATTTAGTACTACAGATACCGCAGTAGTTAAGTCTTTTACTATCAACAGTGCATTTAAAGCTTTTGAAAATAAAATAGAATTACATTTATATTCATTAGATGATGTTCTACTAGATAGTTTTGATAACTACTCAGACCAAAAGTTTTTACAGGGATCTCAAAAAGATAATGACGGCGGAGTAACCGAAATGGTAGTTGATCCTTTAAGTGACATAGTTACTAGAGGGTACACCGATGGAGATGTAAAGTTAGTATATAACTTTTTAGATGATTTATATACTGAAAATAAAGTACCTGTAAGATTTTTTATTGAAGAAATATCACCAGATAAAACTG
>Ga0163111_10001320_pt1 | contig 15188 bp, 8 predicted proteins | sample CRUFie1St18metaG_FD_109645 | JGI IMG/M metagenome (GOLD analysis project Ga0163111, IMG submission 109645) | Marine microbial communities from the Costa Rica Dome - CRUD Field 142mm St18 metaG | ecosystem: Environmental > Aquatic > Marine > Oceanic > Photic zone | place: Costa Rica: the Eastern...
AGTGCAGGTACTCCAGCCTTGCTGGCAAGGGATCTAGCTTTTTGTCTGACTTCCGAGGAATTAGAATCTAGGCTTTGAATGACGAATTCTTTAAGGTCTTGAGAATTGGTTTTTTCTAGGGCGGCTAGTAATCGGATTTGCATTTTAGCTGGCCACTCAGCAAAATATTTTTTTGTTCCACTTAGCCATTTCGCTTCCTCCCTAACTTCGACCCCCTTTAGAAGAACCTCAGAGAGCTCATTGTCAGAAAGAATATCTTCACGAATTGATTCGATTACTTTATTAACCAAACTTTTTTCCCTTGGAGCGTACTTCCTGTATCTTCCCTCGACAGCGTCAAGTACGGGTGGATTTGCCCACCAGAGTATTGAAGCTAATGCTGTCCTTCTCATTTTAGATGAGCCTTCTTTGCTTTTAATATAATTGGCTAAAAGATCGAGATCTGACCCTGAACCAGTTCTTAGTGCAGCGTTTAGGGCTCTCCTGATTAGAGCTTCATTTTTAAGGCCTTTCTTATTGAGGACTGCTGCTAAATCTGGGAGTGCTCCGAGAATAGATTGATCATCATGAATGGCTCGGGCAGCCTCAAGAATAATGAGCTCATCTTCATCATTTAGAAAGGCTCTGATTTCAGGTGCGGCTATTCTCCTCATGGCGACGACCGCGGCCAGCTTTACTGACTTATTTGGGTGAGAACTGAGTTTAGCAATTTCATTTGGATTCATAGTGCCAGAAAAACCCATGGATCCGGCGTGTCTGAGGTAAGGGTCCTTTGGTCCATATTCGTCTACGAATCGAACAAGTTTTTTGGAAGCTTCTTTAAACTTACCATTGCCAAGAGCGATGGCGCTGAAGAATTTAACTCGGTCACTTTTGTGGCTGAGGCCTTTAATGAGTTCGTCTTTGTATGCAGATGATGATGTTCCTAAATCACCAATCACTTTTGCTGCTTGGGCAAGGACCTCGTCGTCTTTACTGTCCAAAGCTGTTTTAAGGAAAATCACTTTACTGGAATCTTTCCGTGCAGTCATACCTATTCCCCAAACTGCATGGAGTTTTCCTAATAGTGTTCCCGAATCTAATTTTTGTCTTAGTGCTTCCAAACCCTCGTCACCACGATTTACTAATTCGAATTGACCTTTCATTCGAACCCTCTGGTCAGGCGAGTCGAGCCAGGTAGCGAGTGTTTTAACATCTTGGCTTTTTGAGCTTAGACTGAGGATTTTTTGGGTTTCTTTTCTGGCAGGGTGATGGTCTTCTTCTGACTCTGTATCGAAGCGAAAAATAAACCCCTTACCGCTCCCCCAAGATGCCGAGTACAGGGCTCCGTCAGGGCCAACGGCGAGGCCTGTGTTTCCGATTCCTCCCTTAATAGCCTTTCCTTCTTCGAACTTAAATGAGGCGCCTTTGGGCAAAAATTTAAATACCCTGATTTGATTCTGTTGATTGGTCATGAAAAAAGAATCGGCTAAATCTTTTGAAAGAGCAGTGCCAGGGTTACTTGTAAATCCGCAAGGTCCTGGTCCAAAGTTTCCTATGGTTGGTGTAATGTAGGCTGCGAAGTCTTCACGATCCGGTAGGAAAAGTTTTTCTTCCATCCAAGGGTTATAGGCTGAAATCCCACTGATTTTTGTAAAGTCCTGCTTCCTCAACCACTGCCAGTTTAGGCGCCAACCGTGTTCGCTTCCTTCCGTAATGTAGAGAGCTCTCTCCTTCTCCCCAGGATAGTCTCCATCATTATCCATACTGAAGAGGTTTCCGAAGGAATCAAATGCCAGTTCCTGAGCATTTCTTTCTCCTGATGAATATCTCTCAACTTTTGTTCCATCAAGTTCACATCGAAAAATGGCACCGCTATTTGGCATGTGATAAGTTTTCCCCTCTTTGGTTTTGACGTAGTGGCCTTTGTCTCCAAGTGACCAATAAACTCTACCATCAGGCCCAACAGCTACTCCGCTTAGGTTATGACCTCCTTGTCCCATGTGAACCTGAAAACCCGTAGCAACGAGTTGTTCGGTTTCTGGGAAACCGTCACCGTCTTTATCATGGTATCTAATAAAGTCTGGTTCGGCAGCAACGAAAACATCACTGCCTACGGCGAGCACACCTGCTGCAATACCAGTAACTTCGGAATGATATTCACCAAGTATTTTGATTTGATCTGCTGATCCGTCGTTATCTTTATCACTGACCTTATAAACTGCGTCCTTCTGTACGGTTAGGTCTTTCCAGTCTTTTTTGCCGTCATTGTTTCTATCAGGTATCCAACTTTTTCCGGTGAGTTCCGTTTTATAATAAGCACGTCTCTCTTCGACGGTATTGAAGGAAAGGTCTTGTTTGACGAGATCTTGGTGGTGGCGAATATCAAGGCTGGACTGTTTTCTTCTCTTTGAAACCGTCAGGTAAGCGTTACCCTTATCATCAATTGAAATGCCAACGCTATTAGTGAGAGAAGGTTCATTAGCCCACTCGGTTACTTTATAATTTTGAGCCTCAGAGTTATCTGTATTTAGATAAGTTAAGACAATGAATAAGACAATGTAGCGGTACATGTTCATATATTTACATCCAGTTTATTACCGACCGAACCTTCTTGCACGTTTTAATAGTCCGGCGTTTTTAATTTCTGTTTTTTTTGTGCCTGCTGAAGCTGAGCGCGCGACTCTGAAACCGAGGTGACCAAGCTCTAGGTCAGGATTGGAATAATATCTTCCAGCAGCTTGGCGGTTATTTCCCTGGAACCAAGAATCTGACCTAATTCCACGAAAAGCTTCTCCAACTTTGGATTCAGTCCATTCCCAAATATGATCGGAAGTTTCCATCATACCGTAGCTACTCTTAGATGGAAGTTTATTAGAATTTTCTATCCGGTGAGCATCTCGAAGTGGATAGAGTTTATATTTTTTATTCTTAGGGTCGTAGTAACACGCTTTATACCATTCATCTTCGGTTGGTAAATAATATTTGGCATTTGATTTCCTTTGAACTTTTCTTCCTTGGTCGGATATCAGGTAAGATTCTCCTAACCAGTTGCAGTATTTTAAAGCATCAAACCAGCTGACATAAGTGACTGCTGCATTTGCAGTGGCAGGGTAGGGATGATAGATAAATTTACCATCTTTGAGCTCTTTTCTAATTCTCATTTTTGGATTGAATAGACCATTCGGATCTGATTTCTGAGCTGCTTGGTTGAGAAAATTCGAGTATTCTGCATTGCTGACTTTGTATTGACCAATTTCGTATTCGTGGTTTACGGACCCGAATGATCCAACGCGTGGGTAATTGTAATCTTCCTTATTTTGAGTGTTTCCAACTTTCACAAAGCCGGGACTACCACCACTATCGGGCGATGGGGTTACCTCTGCAGGTATCTGCCAGAACGATTGGCCGTCAACTGGGGCTTTGTCATAGAAGGTCAATTCTGCAAAGTCGAGAAGCGATGTCCAATCGGCTTCACTGAAGGTGTGTCCTCCGCGTCTGAATCTAATAGCATTCCTATTAGCCTTATTATAAAGTTCATAGACTGGCATCACTGCGTTGCTTGTGGCGTAGGTGCCTAAGGGGTTGGCATAAAGATCATCTGTTGACTCAATGCAAAGAAGGCCGCGCGGTGCTACCAGCGCTTTAAGAAAATGCTGGTCGAATGGAAGGTGCGCTTCTTTCTCAGCAAAGATTCTAATCCTAGGATGGTACCAGTGAGGTTTATCATTCATTCCTATCGATTCGGCTCCAGGCCCGAGAACTCTTGATGAGCCTGCACCGCCTGCTCCTGAACCGTTAGGAATAACAAGTGAGATGCGTTCGTCGAGTGCTCCAGCTAGTAGTGCCATTTTTCCGCCCCTCGAGTGTCCTGTGATAGCAATGCTTTGCATATCGACATCGTTTCTACCTTCTAGGTAGTCGACGACTCGCATGCCTCCCCATGCCCAGACGGCGAGAGTTTCCCAATCGTGTTCCGGGTAGGCTTTCTGTGCAGGCCCAGCAGTATTTTTTCTGTCAGGGTCAAGATCGTGCCTCGCGTATTCGATGAAGAGGTAATTTTTTTTCATGAATCTTTCAGCGTTTTTACTTCCACCTAGTGACCCCTCTTCCTCAATGATCACTGGATGAGGTCCAGGTGTTTTGGGTTCATAAATAACTATTCTCATTTCTAGTTTTCTTTTTGATCCGATGATCAGAGTCAACCAATGCTCTTTACCTATTCCGCTTGAGTGATTTTTTTCTTTGTCTGTCCTAAAGGTTACCTCGTCAGGCCTAGGAGGCATTGATCCGTACTGATAAAACATTAGAGGCTCTACGAGTTCTTTCCTCCGTTCTTTCCATTCTGCAAGGCTCGTCACTTTTGTTCCGTCATTAAATTTGAACAGGTCGGGTAAACTATTTTGAGGCGGAAGATCTTTGAGATTGGTCGGAAGTCCTTTAGCTGCAGAGATAGTAATGGTTGTCCACAGAAGAGGAATCAGAATTTTTCGAAAGGGCATGGTGAAATTTATTTTTGAATTTTCCCTTTTATGAGGGAAGGAATATAGATTGAGGAAAGAAAATATTACTACTGTAAGACTAGGTCATACAAGACTATCTGGTGATACATTTGAAGAGATTAACTAGATTCTTTTTTCTAGATCTTTACAAAGGAGATCATAAAAATTGCTAATACCCTTATATTTAATTGTTTTTTCAGGGCAAGACTTGAGTACGCCAAAAAGATTTAATTGCTGCGATTTCTCAAGTTCGATGATGGGCACCTGTTCTGTGAGTATAGTAAAAAGAATTCCATTACTCTCTTTGAGTCTTGTCAGGGTTTGATATTCAACTCTGAAGAAACATTTTTCGCTTACGTTCTTATGGTTCAAACGTGATTCTGCTTCTTTTATGAGTGGCTTCATTCTTGGGGATTGGTCGAGGAGGTCGGTCGGTCTGACGGCCCAATTCGTACGCCAGAAAGTGCGTCCTGGGCGCAAGTTGTTTAGTAATTTGTTAACAGCACCGCTCATTACTTTTGCGTATTCAGGAACCGGATTATGTACCTGATCAATGCTCATTCCAACCTTCTCATTAATTGTCCAACCATTTGGAAAACAAACCACCCCAGCAATGATAGGGTGTCCAGAAGTCGAGTCACCACTTAGAATAACGAGATCCTCTTGTATTTCTTTTGCCGTTTTTAGAAGCGGGTTTGGCTTTCCTGTCAAAAGCGCTGAAGCCTCTATTTCTGACTCTGATCCTTCAGGCGTTGAATGCGAATAGTATTCAGGGTGTTCTGAGAGAAGTGTTCTCTTTATCTCTATCTCTTTTTGATAATCCTCTGTCTTTGTTATTATAGGTTCATCTTTACCTAAAGATCTAATTCCGAATTGGTGGGAGAAAGTGTCAGAATTTAAAGGAAAGTGCATAATCTTTCTCATCTTAAATAACGAAATTAACAACTACAATTTAAGAAAGCTCTTATTTGTTGGAAGCACAATACATATAGAAAACTTTTTGATGTTTAAACCCTAATTGCTCTGTTAGTTGTTTTATTTTTAGGTTACTTGTATATTTATTTCCCGTCTAGGTGTTAGGGTTTTGAATTAGTTATAAATTGAAATGGAAGAAGATAATAAAAGCACCCTTTCAGATTATACCTTTGAGGAATATCATTCATTGCCTGAAGAGGAGTCGGACAGACTCGCTCAATTAGTTACTGATGCCGAATGGAACACTTGGTGTGAAAAGTATAAATTAGAATGGGAAGAATATGAAAAACAAGAGTTAGATAAATTAAAGGAAGAAACCCGTGTCCTGTATTTTAAATTATTTAGAGCCCTTTTTGCGGTAATAATTTTCGCAATTCTTTTAATTTGGTGGGTTAATTCCGATTAAATTAAGCTAGTTACTTTTGGGGGGTAGTTAAATGATTATTTTTGAAAACGAATTTTAAAATTTGAGAGTATATTTTATCAATGCCAATCACAAAACAGAATGCCTACCAAGGAAATATATCTTGGTCATCAGGATGTGCTCGGATTGCTTTTTTGGTCTCTATATTACAAATCTTTTTAATAAATCTGATAGCTCAAGGAGTTTCAGTTAAAGAGATTGATCCGACCGATTTAAAAGAGCAAGCTACAAGAGTCCTTAATACCTATAGTGTGTCTTGCCATAGTACATAGAAGCAAAAAGGTGATGTTCAGCTTAAAGATTTAGAATCAATTGATCCAGTCGACCTTCAATCACTCTTTAGTAATGTTAAAGAAGTGGTTCACTTTGGTGAAATGCCTCCTGAAGAGGCCAAGCAACTCACCACCGCGGAGCGGAGTATTCTCTTAGGATGGCTTGAAAATCAATTAACGGGAAAAGCCGCAAAAGCATTAGAGGAGAAGTTAATGCGCTTTGAGTATGGAAATGTTACTTCTCATAAAGATCTTTTTTCTGGTGAGCACTACCATCTAAAGGGCTACACGCTAGACCGAAGGTGGTTGATTAGTGAATTTATATTCAATGAAAAAATCAATCATTTGATCAACTACTATCCATCAAGAATAATTTATGGGAAAAAGTTTACAGTTGAAGGAGATAGCGGCATTCATTGGAGCCCTAAGACTGAGCGTGGAAACAAGTTTCGCCGAACCATAACAAATCCATTTTTGTTACCTGAAAAAGTAGGCGTTCGGTACAGTTCTCAGAAGGGCCTCACTACGGGCCATTTACTCACAATGATAGGTAATGCTAAGCGTGTTGCGGCACACATCACTTCTGAAAAAACAATGAAGTTGTATTACCCGGCAATGTATTCGTTGATGAAATATGAACTTGATCACCGAGAAAAGTTGCGGAGTCGCGAACAGTTTCTCAGGACCTATACTTTTCTTGATCGTCTTCTGAATGACGTTTACGGAAAGGATCATTACGAACTTCTGCCAACTCTTAGAAGGAAGGAGATTCCTTATCCAGGTCCGCCAAAACATTCGAGCAAAGGCATCCAAAAACGTCATGAAAACCTTGAGTTTCTAGACCGCTTCAATAAGGAAGACATTGATGCTATTATGCGCGGGATTGCTACTTACAAAAAGAGTGGTTTTAATGTTGATGAAATTTCTGATAAGTCAGAATTAGACCGTAAAGGAAATCCTGTTTGGTCCCCTTACAGCGATGCCAATCGTAAGGAATTCGATCAGATCATAAATTATTGTGAATCGGACTGGTTCAAAGAAGGGGTGACCAATTATCGAATACAAAACCGTATCACAACCATGAAGTTGTTTTTTGATACATGGGATATGAACAGGGTCTACAATCATATCAAAAACGGTAATTTTGGCCCACCAGAATATTCACCACCCAATGATGAAGAGGCTGCAATAATTACTGAAACAATTAAAAAACATCGAATTAAGGGGGATACTTATAATCAGATTATCGATAAGTGCTTAGCAGATTGGAAAGAATCTTTTCAGGCTGAAGATGGCAATAACGAATCCGCGGTAAGAAAACTAATTGATGAGCTTTATGTGAAGATATTCGAACGCATGCCGACTGACTTAGAGTGCAAGGAAAACCTTGAGCAACTAATCCTCTATACTCAAAAAATTGGACTGCAGAAGGCTATTGGTAAGCTTATAGAGGCTCTTATATTAAGTACAGAGTTTGCCTATAGAAATGAATTTGGGGAGGGTGATGCAGACAAACACGGTCGTCGAATGATATCGTCACGTAACGCGAGCTATGCCTTGGCTTATGCGTTGACTGATGCAGCTCCTGACAAAGAGCTTGTTAGTGCAGTTAGGGAGGGGCGGCTACAATCACGAAAGGATTATGAACGTGAAATTCGACGCATCTTGAAGAGTCGTCAACAATGGTGTGTCATTGACGAAAATGTTCAGGCTATGAACCTCAACGCCAGTGTCACTAATCAACCGATCAGGAAAGTAAGATTCTTTCGAGAGTTTTTTGGATACCCCAAGGCTCAGGATGTCTTTAAAGATGATTCCCGTTTTGGTGCAGGGCGCCATGAACAAGCCGTCAGCCGTCTGATTGATGAGGCTGACATGCTTGTAGAGTATATTCTGGAAAAAGACGAAAGGGTCTTTGAGGAGCTTCTAACGACCGATAAATTCTACGTTTATCATTCGGGTGATAATAGTGAGATGAAGGCCGGATCCGATCAGCTCAAAAAAGTCTATAATTACTTCAATAAATTAGAATGGAAGACATGGGAACCAGACGACATCGCTCCTCATAAAGATTTTATGATGACGATATGGGAATTTAGTAAGACGCGATCAAAAGATAATAAGTCACTCTTAGGTATTTTGAAGAGAATGATGACCGCATTGGAAATTCATTTCAACAATGGTCAGGTTAACGGCATGCCCTATATGAAGATGGCGATGGGGTTTTGGCATGGAGGCAACGTATTGGGCCGGACCGGTCAGCAGATGAGAGGAGAACAGGTCACTACCTACTGGAACATTGATTGGAAAAAATGGAACTACCCACCCATTCAGCCGGCAGTAATCCCAAACCGAAAGGGATTATTGACCCATCCAGCGTGGCTGATTGCTCATTCTCAAAACTTGGAAACAGACCCAATTCAGCGGGGAAAATGGATCAGAGAAAAATTATTAGCGGGAACGATACCGGACGTACCCATCACCGTAGATGCGGTCATTCCTCCGGATCCCCATAAAACACTCCGTCAGCGAATGGAGATACGGACTGGTGATAATTACTGCTGGCGTTGTCATCAAAAAATGGATCCGTTAGGTTTTCCTTTTGAAAGCTATGATGATTTTGGTCGATTTCGAACCCAAGAAAATCTCGAGCATCCTGATAATCTAATCAAAGAGGCTCGTAGAGATGAGATCAATAATTTTGGAGCCTCGCTTCCAGTTTATAAAACTTTGCCGGTTGATTCTCGTGGTGTGCTTAAGGGGACGGATGATACTAAACTAGACGGTGATGTGGAAAACGCATTTGACCTAATAGATCGACTATCAAAATCAGACAAGGTTCGCCAATCCATTATCCGTCATGCTTTCCGATATTTTCTAGGGCGTAACGAAACGCTTTCGGATTCCAAAACGTTGATGAATGCTGATAAAGCATATAAAGATAGTAATGGCAGTTTTGATGAAGTCATTGTTTCCCTTTTAACTTCCGATTCTTTTATCTATCGTAAACCCTATAGCAATAAATAAATAATGTTGATCAATCGAAGAGAGCTATTGAAAAAAACCGCCATGGGAACTGCCGGATTGGCGATTGCACCTTCCTTCGATCATCTCATGGCTGCGCCGACTGGAGCCAGTACTGATGGTCATCACAGATTCGTCTTTATTCGAAAATCAAACGGAAACTTGCCACAACAATTTGGGCTCCCTTCTTTTTCTTCAAAAGATCTAAAAAGGCACAACGAGAAGCAGGCCTTCGAGCTAGACCTATCAAAACATGAGTTACCCGAATGGCTGAATGGACTTGCTGACCACAAGGATAATATGACCATTTTACATGGTATCTCGATGACAGTCAGTGGAGGAGGCCACTATTCTTATTCCGGTTGCATGGGGGCCTACAAGGCTGGTCGTGATATTCTAAGTAATATTAAGTGGGCTACTGTTGATTTTGAGTTGGCTAAACTTTTTCCTTCCCCGTTCGGGCACGTCGAGATGTCTCTTGCCGTTCCTCATGGAAGAGACCATAGAACTGGAATCGTATCAGGCTATTCTGCACCGGCCGCAAAGCAGCGAAATTATTGCTATGCTGATCCGATGACAGCCCACAACGAACTTTTCAAATCTGTCACTAACACAGACGAGGCGGCTTCGGATAATGCTTTGCTCGATTATTTGTACGAAAAGGAAAATCGCAAACTCAAAAAACTTGATGGTGATGAACGCCTCAAGATTAGTAATCAGGTAGATTCTTTGCAGTCGATTCGTGATCGCAAAACAAAGGTCAACTCTCTTACTGATAAAATTAAACAGTACTTACCTGAAATAGATCTTGTTCACGCTAACGGTGGAGAGGATGCGACCCTTCCGGAGAAGCAGGCTGCATTTACTGATGTCATAGTGGGAGCCCTCTCCTCGGGTCTGACTAATGTTGTTACTTACACCATTGATGATCTAGGGACAGACATCACCTCTTTACCTGAAAATAAACAGAAGACCAGTATTCACCAAATTGGTCACGGAGGACAAATTGCCGGTGCTTCAAACATGAGGAATGCTATCAAAACGCACCACATGAAGCAGATCACTACCTTAGTAACCAAGTTGAAGGAAATTCCAGAGGGTAATGGAACAATGTTTGATAATACGACAATTATATATATGCCTGAAACAGGTGCTGGTCACCATGGTCCTGACACTGAGGCCCCGATGGTTATAATGAGTGGAAAGAATTCGAAAATCGATATTGCGGGACGTTATATCCGTCTTCCATTTCACGGCACTGAGGGTCATAAGACTTTGAGTAATTGGTATACAACTTTGTTGAATGCTTATGGCAATCCGATTGAACATTATGGTGATTTGGACTTGATCATGCAACGCAAGCGACTCAACCAGCTTGGGTCTATCAATCGTTTCCTTAGTTAAAAAACGATCCCAGCGAAACGCTGAGATTAAACGAGCAGAAGCTGTATAACTTGTTCATTAGGCAAAGATATCTCCAAACTAAGAGCGATATTTCGAATACAATTAAAGGCTTCCAACCGACCGGTTAACTTTTTATACAAACCCCAAAAAACTCTTATTTAATTTCTGACAGATTGAAAGCATGAATGTGATCCTCCTTAATGTCCTCATTAGCAAAGCGTGATCAATTAACTCGTTTCGATTCATCTGAAACTATATTGGGTAGATGAGGATAATTTTAGCGGTTCAACGCTTTGTATAAAATTCATCATTTTAAAAATATTTTCCAAATTACTTTAATAGTTTTTAGATTCTTGACACATCAATTAGAATATCCAAATATCTTTCTAACTTTCAGCAATGTACTATGTTGGCGAATTGCCAATAGAAAATTATAGCCACCATGAAATTGAACTTTAGCATGTGGGTAAGCTGCTGGGCCTTGATTGGCCTGACGGTCGCTTCGTCAGAATCCGAGGTGCCAGCCTGGTCGGCAAAGCCGGATCGGGAAATTACGATCAGCATGGTTCCCGCAAAGATGGCGTACGACACGACACTTCTTCGCGTCCGACCAGGTGAAAAGATTAAGCTGAATCTTAAGAATCCAGATGATCTCGAACACAATCTCGTTCTTATTCAGAACGATCCCAAGGATCCGCAGGGTGAAAGATTTGCCGCAAAATGCATCGAACTCGGGGCACAGGGCCCCAAGCTTGCGTGGACTCCTGATAGCCCGAGGGTTTTGGCACGGTCCGGTATGGTGGGGCCAAAAAAAGAGTTAGAGATGTTTTTTGAGGCGCCAAAGGAGCCCGGGGATTACCTTTACCTCTGCACTTTCCCGGGGCATTCCAATTTGATGCGAGGGACTCTTAAAGTCGGGAGTATAGATCCCATATTCAGCGACTTGTCTTACAAGGTGTATGAGGGAGAGTTCAGGAAGATCCCTGATTTCAGCAAGCTGACTCCGATAAAGACGGGCAAAGCCGAATGGATCGACGTAAAGACGCTCATTGGTGGTGAGGACGGTCGCGCGATACTTTGGGAGGGCACCTTTGAGGTCAAGACTGGGGGTGAGTGGCAGTTCTATCTCGGATCAGATGACGGCGCGAGGCTTGTTATCGACGGTGAAGGCGTAGCGAATAATGGTGGAAATTATTTTTTCCAGGTAAGAAAAGCTAAAACGAGGCTGGAACCCGGCATCCACACGATGCGGCTTGCCTATTTTGAAGGCGGTGGACCCGAAGCTTTGTCTTTGGTTGCCGACCTCGAAGGTGCGGAGGATATGATATTCACCCCTGATATTACTGCCAAGACTGGCGCCCGGAGGCCCAAGTGGGGGCCGACGATCGTCAAACTGCGGAAGCCTGATGAGGCTTTAGTTTTTAGAACGTTCCTCCGAGGGCGGTCATCGAGGTCGATCGCAGTGGCTTATCCTGGTAAGGTGAACATCAACTGGAGCGCGGACTCAATGAATCTTGATCAGCTTTGGCGTGGAGATTTCGTGAATGCTGCGTCCAATTGGAATAGCCGTGGTGGAGGCAGCCACATTGCCGGTAAAGATACGGTCGCTCCCACCGGTGGGATGGCACTGCAGGTTCTGGCAAGTATGAAGGAACCCTGGATTGACTATTCTTTTGCTAGCTCTCGCTACGAGAAAGACAAGGGTCCGGAGGATTCTAAAGAGCTGATTAGTTATGGAATTCCTCATCCGGACTATGAGTTCAAAGGCTATGATTTAAACGCTAAGCGTTTTCCTACCTTCCGCTACACCTTCAAGGGAATAGCGGTCGAAGACCACTACAGACCTACGAATATAGACGGGATTGAGGCAGTGCAGAGGACTCTGATGATAAGCGATCTTCTGCCTGCAAAAACTTATCTTCTCGCTGGGGTAAGGGGAGATTTTTCTGAGCTTCCAGATGGTTACTACAAAATTAATGACCTGATGGCTATGAAGGTTGAGGGGGCCGTTCCTGTGGTTCGCGATTCCGAGGCGCAAAATGTCAAGCCACCTGCAAGAAAAACCGAACCCAAAAAAGAAGAGCGCAAAGAATTGTTAGTTCCTGTGAAGGGGCGGCAGACGATTACGATCACCTACCGGTGGATGAGCGCCAGACAATTGGACAGATAAGAAGCGACAAGAAATGATGATCAAAAAAATTGTATTCTTTAGCGCCCTTTGGGTGGGCTTTGCTATGGCGCAGCAACCAAAAGAGTCAGATTACTACAAGGTGACCACCTTTGAGATTCCCAAAGGCGAGGTTGTCGAGGCTACAGGCTTTGCCGTCATGGACGATGGCAAGGTGGCCGTTTCTTCGCGACGGGGTCAGATCTGGACGATTGGTAACGCTGATGAATATCCGGGCAAACCCGCTGAGTGGAACCTTTTCGCTGAATACCTTCATGAGCCGCTGGGAATTGCTTTCCACGATGGCTGGCTCTACGCGACTCAGCGTCCTGAGGTAACGCGGATGAAGGACATTGATGGTGACGGTAGGGCTGACAAATATGAGACCGTATCGGATGACTGGGGGGTCAGTGGAGATTATCATGAGTTCACTTTTGGTTCTCGTTTAGATCCGGACGGAAACATTTGGACAGTTCATTGTCTGACCGGATCCTACACCAGTGAGGCGCTCTACCGTGGTTGGGTCATCAAAGTCAACAAGAACGGCAAGGCATTGCCAATTGCTTGTGGTGTGCGCTCTCCGGGGGGGATTGGGGTCAATCTGCAGGGGGATGCTTTTTACACCGACAACCAAGGTACATGGAATGGCTCCAGCTCGCTGAAGTGGGTTAAACCTGGTTCCTTTTTGGGTAATCCCAATGGAAATTACCACTTCAATCACACCGGTGGAGTGATGGGTAAAAGACCGCCGGAGCCAAATTACAGTGGCGATGGAAGGGTGATGGAAGCAAGGAAGCGTATCCCTACCTATGTCCCTCCAGCAGTCGTTCTACCCCATGGCAAGGTCGGACAGTCGCCGACTGCGGTCGAACCCGATTTGAGCGATGGAAAATTTGGTCCTTTTGCCGGACAGATGTTTGTCGCTGAACAGACCTATGGACAAGTCCAGCGGGTATTCCTTGAAAAGGTAAATGGGATGTATCAAGGGGCAGCGTTTCATTTCCTGAAGGGCTTCAGCTCGGGAAACATCGGTCTCATGGTTACCTCGGAAGGCAGCATGTATACCGGAGGTAGCAATCGGGGGTGGGGGTCTTGGGGAACCAAGCTCGACAGCGTGGAACGGGTCGACTGGACCGGGAAAATACCGTTCGAGATTCATCAAATGCGCGCGAAGCCGGACGGCTTCGAGCTCACTTTTACCCAGCCGATCGATCCTGCTTCAGCAAAGTCTGAGTCATTTTCATGTTCGGCATACACCTACCGCTACTCAAAAGGGTATGGCAGCCCCGAGTTGGAGAACGTTGCCCCTGAGATCGAGGTGGCTTCCGTGGCGGCTGATGGTTTGAGCCTTCGACTTAAGCTTACGCCACTCATTAAAGGACATGTCCATGAATTGGAAGCGCCCGGCCTGAGAAGCACGAAGGGTTTAAACCTCTTGCACAATACTGCTTATTACACGCTGAACGAAATTCCAAAGTAGATCGTGATGAGAATTGTGATTAGTAAAATCCTTTTAAATTTTTATACCTAACATAGTAAAAAGCATTTATTATTCATTTGCTAGGGTTGTAATAATCTGTTAACCACTTAGTTATGGATTTTACATCAGCTATCAAGTCGGGATTTAGTAATTATTTTAATTTTAGTGGTCGCGCGAGTCGGTCGGAATATTGGTATTGGGTTTTATTTAGTGTTATAGTTGGAATGGGTCTCGGTTTCATCGATAGAATTTTAGGACTTTATCTTTACGGAGAGATTGGTGGTACGGGCCTTTTATCCTCATTAGCCCAATTGGCGCTTTTTATTCCTGGTTTAGCAATGGTTTGGCGAAGACTGCATGATATTGATAAATCCGGTGCATGGTTTTTCATCATTTTCACATGTATTGGTGTGATTTTTCTTATTATTTGGTATGTCACGAAAGGCACGGCTGGCCCAAACAGATTTGGTCCTGACCCATTAGGATCCGGCGAGGCATTGCCTGATCCTCCAGCACCCGGCGATGGCCCTTCATTAGAAGCTTAGAAATTAACTTCAGATATATTTAAATTTATGAGCCCTCAATTGAGGGCTCATTTTTTGTAATAATATTAATCCAGAGCAAAGGGTTGAGTGGACCTTAAAAAGGCAAAAAAATCTCTCAGTTGAGAATCACTCAATCCATTAAGTAGGTTCTCTGGCATTAGACTTCTACCCAGTGGATTTAAAGATTCGAGTCTGTTTTTCCGAAAGGTCTTATCGAGCCCATCAAAGCTTCTTATTGTTATGGTGGAAATTCCTTCGTCGACCAAAAAACCACTTATGCTTACCCCATCTTCAGTTTCGATAAATATGGATTCATAGCCTTCTCTTATTTCAGCGTTTGGGGCAATGATGCTTGTGAGCATCGTGTCCAAATCATCTCTTTGGTAACTGGTTAGGTCAGGCCCGACCTTTCCACC
>Ga0163111_10001321_pt1 | contig 15188 bp, 11 predicted proteins | sample CRUFie1St18metaG_FD_109645 | JGI IMG/M metagenome (GOLD analysis project Ga0163111, IMG submission 109645) | Marine microbial communities from the Costa Rica Dome - CRUD Field 142mm St18 metaG | ecosystem: Environmental > Aquatic > Marine > Oceanic > Photic zone | place: Costa Rica: the Eastern...
CTCCTGACAGAAAAGATGAAATAATCAATGCATTGAAAGGTCATAATACTTCTACAGAACACCTTAATATTTTTACAATGAATTTAACTGAAGATGCTGGTTGGGATGAAGGAATGGCAGGTTGTGATTATCTACTTCATGTCGCATCTCCAATATCTTTGGAACGAACAGATGAGGATTATTTCGTTAAACCAGCCATTGATGGTGTAAATAGAGCTCTATCTTTTGCTAAAAAACACGGAGTGAAAAAAGTTGTACTAACTTCATCTGTTGCTGCAATTTTCGATACTATGGAGAAAAAAGATATCTATGATGAGTCAGACTGGTCAGATCCTGACAATCCTCACATAAGCGCTTACTCAAAAAGTAAAACTTTAGCGGAAAGAGCAGCTTGGGATTTCCTCAAGAAGGAGAATCATCCTTTTGAACTAGCTGTTATAAATCCAGCTTTGGTCGTTGGCGCTTCAATATCTGGGGATATTGGTGAATCAAATAAAGCTGTTGCAATGGTTGCAGGTGGCAAAATGCCTGTAGCTGTTCCTTTAATGTTTGGTTATGTTGATGTAAGGGATGTTGCTGCCGCACACATTCTTGCAATGCAAACTCCAGCTTCTAATGGAGAGAGGTTTGCTTTGGTTGAAAAAGATTTATGGTACAAAGACGTAGCTAAAATTCTCAGAGATAATGGCTTTAATAAAGCTCCAACATTTGGGGTGCCTGTCTGGCTTGCAAAGATTCTTGCCAACTTTAATAAAGAATTAAAACTAACACTCCCATACCTTGGTAGAAAAAGAAGTATCAAGAACACCAAAGCTAAAGAGATATTGGGCTGGAATCCAAGACCTGCTGAGGAGTCTATTTTAGATATTGCAAATCAAATGAAAGATTTGGGGATGCTTAAATAATTCCTGGGATGATGGCTTTTCTATTTTTAGGATAGTCACTAAATTTGTCGTGATACCATTTGTGATGAGCTAAGGCACGTGGAAATAAGTTTGCAATAGTCCATATCGCAAAAACTAATCCTGAAATACTCCAAGTTAAAACCGCCCATCCTATCCATTCAACAATTTCACCAAAATAGTTTGGCGCAGAAATATATTTATGCATAAATTTATTTGGTATGTGATAGCCAGGTCCTTTCATTTTTCTTAAAGAAACTATTAAATAGTCAGATCTGATGTTAATAAACATTCCAGTAAAAAATATTAGTGTTCCAAAATAAAATATAGGACTAACAATCCAATTATGAGCATATTCGGCAAAGTAGAAAATTCCAATAGCTTGGACATTCACGTTAATAATATTAAAGAAAAATGCAGAAGCAGCTATGCTTATTGGCATTTTTGGATTAGTCATATCGATAATAAATGGATAAATAAAGGATCGATGTACGTAATGAATTAACCAAAATATTAAAAATGTTGTATGTATAGGTTCTAATTGATCTCTTACAAGCCAGGCATAAACCATCATCAAAATTACACATGGTGATTCCATAACAACCCAACCTGTTCGTGCTGAAATATTCCTACCCCATCCTTTTTTTATGTGACGCCCATAAGGAGCATCAACATAAAAGAGATAAATAAAAGTTATAAACGCAACTAGAATCCAAAAAATAATAAAAACACTAAAATAATCCATAACAATTTATTTGAACATGATATTTAAATTTTTCAACATATATAAGTTTACAGTTTCTGTATGAAATCATAAACTTTAGATGGAGAGTTTAATTATGGAAACTAAAAGTTACGATTTTGTTATATTGGGCGCAGGTTCTGCTGGATGTGTTTTGGCAAATAGGTTGAGTTCAAATCCAGACTTCAATGTTTGTCTTATCGAGGCAGGTTCAAAAGATAACGATGTCAGACTTCATGTTCCACTTGGCTTTGCTTTTCTTGGCGATAAAAGTAAATATAGTTGGAACTATGATACTGTGCCACAAAAAGAATTTGAAAAAGTTTCTGTAACAGAACCTGCATCTTCAATTGTAGATTCGGCTGGTGGAGTTCATGAGGTTGAAGCCGAGGTCATGGAACACAGAAGAGGGTTTCAACCAAGAGGTAAAACCTTGGGAGGCTCTAGTTCAATAAATGCGATGTTATATGTAAGGGGGCATGCATGGGATTTCGATCATTGGTCAGAATTAGGGAATACGGGGTGGTCATATAAAGAGGTATTACCTTATTTTAAAAAATGTGAACATAACGAAGTTTTTGACAATGAATATCACGGACAAAACGGTCCTTTAAATGTTTCTAAGATAAGACATAGGAATAAATCAGTAGATGATTTTGTTAAAACAGGAGCTTCTGTTTTTGGTTATAACGAAGATTTTAATGGAGAGAACCAAGAGGGTATAGGTTATTATCAAACAACTCAAAAAAATGGTAAAAGATGTAGTGCTGCAAAGGCATATCTAGTTCCAGCATTAGAAAGAGATAACTTAACTATTTTGACAGATACCTGTGTCAATAAGATAAATATTTCAGATGGAAAAGCTACGGGCGTTCTATGTAAAGACAATGAGGATAATGAGTTTACTGTAAATGCATCTAAAGAGGTTTTATTATCTTCAGGTGCCTTTGGTTCGCCACAAATCTTACTAAGGTCTGGAATAGGTCCTGAGACAGAAATAACTAAACATGGCATCGATCATAAAATAAATTTACCTGGAGTAGGTAAAAATCTCCAAGACCATATTGATTTCATAACTGTTCATAAACATAAATCAATAAATTTATTAGGTTTTTCATTAGGCACTCTTTTATTCAAATATCCATATGAACTTATTAAATATCTCCTTGCTAAAACAGGTATGTTTACATCTACTGTTGCTGAAGCAGGTGGTTTTATAAGATCAAGAAATGATATTGAGATACCCGATATTCAATTACATTTCGCGCCTGGTATGATTGTTGATCATGGCAGACAGCAGATGTGGGGTACTGGTATAAGTTGTCATTCTTGTCTATTACGTCCTAAATCAAGAGGTGAGGTAACATTAAACTCAGCTGATCCCGATGAGGATCCTAAGATAGATCCAAAGTTTTTATCACACCCAGATGATGTAAAAGACATGATTGCTGGTTATAAAAAGATGATGAAAATTATGAATAAAGAACCGATATCAAAATATACAAGCAAGCATGTTTTAAGATCAATTGATTTAGATGATGATAAAGACATAGAAAAAGCGATTAGAGAGTCAGCTGATACTGTTTATCATCCTGTTGGAACATGTAAGATGGGTAATGATGATATGGCTGTGGTTGATAGTCGTCTTAAAGTTCATAATTTGGAAGGACTAAGAGTTGTAGATGCATCAATTATGCCAACTCTAGTGGGTGGTAATACGAATGCACCTACTATTATGATCGGTGAAAAAGCAGCTGATATGATTTTGGCTGATTGGGATGCGTAAATTTTTAATTTCACTAATTACAGTTTTAACTTTTTCAATTGAAAGTGACGAAAATTTAAATGCTTTAATTGTAGACGTTAGAACTCCTCAAGAATTTCAAATATCAAACATAGAAGGGTCTATAAATATTGAGTGGCAAAATATACTAGATATTTCTAGTGTAGCTAATAAAAAAGACTACAAAATTGTATTGTATTGCAGATCTGGCAATCGCTCTGGAAAAGCTGCAAAAATCCTAAAAGAAAATGGATTTACAAACGTTGTTAATGCTGGTTCAATCAATGACGCAAGCAAAAGCCTTAAACTTAAAATTATAAAATAATATTTTGAATATATTTTCTGACTTATTTAAAAATAAAAAACAAAAAGTACCTCAAAAAAAGTTGATATGTTTTGATGGTGGGGGCGTAAGGGCAATTGCTGGTTTGGTTTTTTTAAAAAAGCTTGAAATTGCAACCGGTAAAAAAATTTTTGATATTTTTGATTTTTATTCTGGCACAAGCGCAGGATCATTTAATGCAGCTTGTTTTGCTAAAGGTATTTCGGCAAGTAATGTAAAGAAATATTGGTCAAAAGAATATACGGCTAGAATTATGAAATCATCTGGTTTTTGGGATCCAGCTTCTTTAATTCAAGCAAGACCAAAATACGACAGTAAGGCTAAATTAGATGTTCTATTGGAGATATTTGGTGAGGAAACTATTGGATCTTTGCCAAAACCTTTTTTAAGCCTTAGTTATGATTTAAGCAAAAGATGTCATGTTATGCATAGTTCAATTATCAATCCAGAGTTATTACTAACAGATGTTTTAACAGCTAGCAGTGCTGCTCCTATGTATTTTCCTTCACATCAGATGAAAGATGGCAAATGGTTTATTGATGGAAGCATATCCACAAATAATCCTTCTCTATTAAGTTACTCTTTTTTAAATAAACACCGTCTGATTGAAAATAAAAATGTAAGAATTTTGAGTATCGGTACTGGATATAATAAAAAAGCAATTGATGGAAAAGCATCATCTCGCTGGGGAGGGGTTGGTTGGCTAAGAAATGACATCATTAATATGTTGTTAGATTCTGAAGTTGATAACGTTTTAGCCAAGGATATCTTAAATGAATCTTATTTAAGAATTAATTCTGATTACGGCAAAATTAATAAATTATTGGATGATGACTCTGATGAGAACTTGGAAAAAATTCACCTTTTGGGTCTAGATTGGTGGTCTAAATTTGGAAATGAAACAATAAAATTTTTATTTGACTAAAAACATTTAAGGTATTGCTATTAATTTTAATTTTTTGCTGTAAGATACATGTTTTTTAATTAACTAGATAATATGAATATATACGTTGGAAATATCTCTTGGGGAATGAATGACCAAGATTTAGAAAATCTTTTTGCAGAGCATGGAACAGTAACATCAGCAAAAATTATTACTGATAGAATGACTAACCGCTCAAGAGGATTTGGTTTTGTAGAAATGAGTGATGGTGCAGAAGCCGCGATCGCTGCTCTTAATGAAACCGAAGTTGAAGGAAGAAAGCTTGTGGTTAATGAATCACGACCAAGAGAAAAATAGAAAAACTGTATATCAGATAAGTAGTTATTTAATTATTTAAAATTGATATAAAATTTATATCAAGATATGTATATTTTTTACATTTTTACAATTAAAACTATTTTCTTGACATATTTCTTACTAAAAGGTTTAATACTGACAGAATTGTAACAATAGTTGCAACATTTATTGTTGTAACACTTATTTAAAGGGGAAATCCGTGAATAAATATTTATTATCATTGCTCTTGTTGTTACCAATAACATTTGTTATTGCACAAGACGCAGAAGAAGAAAACGATGATGACGTTGAAGAAGTTGTCGTTCTTGGAATAAAACAAAGTCTTAAAGATGCTATCGATATTAAAAGATCGAACGTTGGTATCGTAGACGCAATTACTGCTGAAGATTTTGGTCAGTTTCCAGATGGAAACCTTGCTGAATCGTTAGCTAGGGTTGTAGGTGTTGCTATTGATAGAAGTAACATTGAAGGACAAAAAGTTGCTGTTAGGGGTTTTGGGCCTGAATTTAACTTAGTTACTTTAAATGGCAGACAAATGCCGACTATTCCTGGTCAATGGGATGGTGGTAGATCATTTAATTTTGGAGATATCTCATCACACGGTGTTTCTGCTGTTGAAATCTATAAATCAACTAACTTGACTCTACCAACAGGTGGTATTGGCTCTACTATTAATATGGTTACAACAAAACCTCTAGACATTGAGGATAGCTTAACATCAATGAGTTTAGCTGGTGTTAATGATACAACTCGAGTTACAGGTATTTCTAATCCTATAGAATTTGATTTTGTGACTTCAAAAAATAATGGTTCATGGGGTTGGGCTATGTCTGGCTCATACCAAACAAGAGCTAATAGAGAAGAAGGCACTCAAGAGAGTAACTGGCAAACAACTCTTCCATACGACGTAACAGGTCCTGACGGATTTCCAATCGAAGGCAATAGTTACCAAAGAGAAAGAAGAAGACTTGATAATGCTGTAATTACAGGAAGCTCAAAGAGAGCTGATGGTGCAATATTTGTTCCTGAAAGACATGGTTATCAAATTAAAGATAACAATAGAACTAGAAAGAATTTCCAGGCTACTTTACAAAAAGAATTTGGTGACAGTGTTGAAGCAACTTTAGATTATACGTATTCTGAAGTTAAATTTGCTACAACTGGTACTAGATGGGGTCAGTGGCTAGCAGGTTGGAATTCAACTGCTTTGACTGTTGCTGATAATGGAGCTGTAACCAATATTACAACTGCATCAACTGATTATGGCCATGAAGCATCATTTGGATCATCAAGAAATCATAACAATTCACTTGGTCTAAACGTATCATGGGATGTTACTGAAAATTTAAACTTACAATTTGATATTCACCAATCAACTGCTGAATTAACTGGTCCTAGTCTTGATAGTGTAATGACATTTTCAACTGGTATAGCCTCTAATAATAGCAATGATTTATTGAACGGAGGAGGTATCAATACATATAGTTTTGATAGAAATTATAGTGCATCAGAATTTGCTGCTGATACAGCAACTATTCAAGACAGAGATTCCTTAAATGATATGGAACAAATCAGAGTTTTTGGTGAATGGATTAACTCAAATGGTTTGTTTTCTGACTCTTTAAGATCTGTTGAGTTTGGTTTCTCAAGAGTTGATCAAGCTTTTACTGATATCAGAAGAGAACAGCTTTATGACGTCACAACATCAACTGCTGCTGATATAGACAGTTCCTTATTTACTGTAACAACATTAGAAAACTTTATGAACAGTTTCAACGGTTTAAAACTAACTGATTCTGATTATTATTTTGCAATTGATAATGTTGGTGCTATGAATGCATTCAAAGCGCTTTCAGGTTCAAACTTGACAGCTGGTGATATTGATACTAACTCAAGAGTGACCGAAGTTTTAGATTCAGTATATTTACAATTTAATTTTGAATCAGAATTTAGAGATAGACCTCTTAACACAGTTTTTGCACTTAGATACGAAGAAGCAACAAACAGTTCAGTTGGTTTATCACCATTACCTAACCAAATTATCTGGGACTTTCCTGGGTTTAGTTATGGTACAAATGGAACTGTTACTATTGCAAACAATGAATGGGATGGGATGGAAACTACTACTGCAGGTTCTGCTCTTCTAACAGATGTTTCAGATTCAACAACACAAAATCTTTTATTGCCAGCATTATCAATGTCATGGGCTATGTCTGAAGATGAAGTTGTAAGATTTGGATTATCTCAATCTGTTGCTAGACCAGCATTAAGAGACTTAAGTTCAGTATATTCATTAGGCGTTGAAGCTAGAACAACTCCAACTGCATCAGTTGGTAACCCTCAGTTAGAGCCAATGAAGTCAACTAACATCGATGTAGCATATGAAAACTATTATAAAGAAGGTAGTTATTTTGCTGTTAACTTATTCCATAAAGAACTTGAAGACTTTATTGGAACTACACAAGTAATGGAAAATGTAAATGGTATTACTGATCCATCAATGTCAGAAAATGCGCTAAAAGCTAAAGCGCTTGTTGACAATTTCTTTGCTTTAGTTGCTTCTAGAAATGCAGCTTGTGGAGTAACAAACGGTTGGGATTATGGTGCAGATTGTACTCAATATGCAGGTGACTCACCTTTAGGTTTAACAGATGTATATTGGCAACAATTCCTAGCATATGATCCTTTCTTTAGAGGACAACAGGTCATGTATGCATGGTACACATGGTTCTATAATATGAATCCAACTTATCAAAGCTGGGGTGGTTTCACTAATCCAGATGGTAACTATGTTGGACCTTGGAGAGCACCTTGGCAATACACTAATGGTGTAGATAATGCTGAAGGTTGGGTTGTACCAGGTTCAGAGTTCCCGATTGTCTCATCAGCAACTGATCCGTTAGCTATGTTTAGAGTTACTAAACCAGTTAACCTTAAAGAAGGTGGTGTTGATGGTCTTGAACTAGCGTGGCAGCATTTATTTGATAACGGTTATGGTATTCAATTTAACGCAACAACAGTTGTTGGTGGTGATGTTGAGCCAGACTTAAATAATCTATATCAACAAGATGCTTTACCAGGTCTTGGTGATTCTGGAAACTTCTCAGTTTTCTATGAAGATGAATCACTTACTGCAAGACTTGCTTTAAACCACAGAGGTGAAACATATGTGGGTGAAGGAAATTATTTCCAACCTTTATATGTTGAGCGAAGAACACATGTTGATGTTGCAATTTCATACAGAGTTGATGATAACTTAGGTTTCTTCTTCGATGCTATGAATATTACAGATGAACCAACACGTCTATTTGCTAGACACAGTGAAATGTTATTCTTATCACAAGATCACGGCCCAGTTTATAAGGCTGGATTTAGATATAAGTTCTAATATTTAACTTAATCAACAAAAAAGAGGGCTTAGCCCTCTTTTTTTTGTAAAAAATAAATGCTATGTATTATTGATTTTTTTTAATCGTATTTTTTTTTGAAATAGTATTTTATAATCTTGTAATGAAAAAATTTTCGATAATATTTTTAAGTATCTTGCTTGCTTCGTGTGGTGGCGGAGGTGGCGGTGGAGGTGATACCAGTGGTGGAAGTACTGGTGGATCAGGTTCTGGTAGTGGAGGGAGTTCAGGTGGTAGCTCTGGAAATGGTGGGACATCGCAACCATTTAACTTAGAGATTGGTTTGACCTCATTTTCAGTCAATGAAGATACAAGTTACACTGCATCATTAAATGCCACTGCTAATCAAGATACAACATTGACTTACACCGTATCTGAAAATGTTACAAATGGTAACTTAAACGTATCTTCATCTGGCTCTGTGTCTTACACACCATCAAATAACTACTATGGAGCTGACAGTTTTAAATACACTGTTACTGCTGCACCACAAAATATTACAAAAGAAGCTACAGTATCTATAACAGTAAACTCAGTTAATGACCTGCCTGTTGTTTCGTTTCAAACAGATTCAGGTTATACAAATGATAGTCTTATTATTGAGGAGAATCCTTCATTTAGAATCAGTGTTTCTGATGTAGATAATCAAATTTCAGAGTTTACATTTAGCGCAACAATCGGATCTGAGGATGTTCCAGCAACATTTACACCTGATGAGGCACCAAACCCAGGGAATTATGGTTCTATGGTTCTTGATCTATCAAATTTACAAAATGCTGGCTTATATCGTGCAGAACTAAAAATTTCAGATGGTACTGATTCTAGCAGTCTCTTTGTTGAAACTTGGTTTGCATCTAACAAAGAAGTTATTACCATTCAAAGAGATGTTGATCCTGAGGATGGTTTTGATGGAACAGAAAAATCTCCAACTGATTACCAAGTCTATTATTTATCAGGTGGCCCATCATCTAAAGGAAAAACTAAATATCTATTTATTGCTGATTCAATTGGTTCCGAGAGCGAACTACAACTATATAGAAGAGCTTTACTAGCATCTGTAAATAAATTAAATAAGTCTGATGCTAAATCTTTTTTTACAAAGGATTATTTCACTATTGCTTCAGCTGAGCCGGTAAGTCCTGATGGACTTTCCCCTGTAGGAATAAGAACTGGATGTTACGACTTTGACCCGGATGTATACTGTATTGAAGACATGGACGTAGATATTTTTGATGATTTATTACCCGGTAATGTTCTTGTGTCAACACTTACCAGAGTTCAAGGTAGAGGAGTTAATTTAGGTAATAGAAATATTCAAAGAATAACTCAAAATGACCCTGAGGATACTAGCAATACATTAATGCATGAGTTAGGCCATGCTCATGGAGAAATGGGCGATGAATATAGAACTAACGATGATAGAGATGTAAGTGCATTTGCAGAATTAAATGTGAATACTACCTCTCAATCAGATGTATCATTGCTTAAATGGAATCATCATATTGAAGATCAAAATAATGTTTTAGGTGTAGATGTTGAAGTTTGTTATAACACTGGTGACGGAAGAATCTATGATCGAGATGCGGGTGAGTATGTTGAAGATGCAGAGTGTGACTGTCTAGCCAACGAATGGGGACCAGTTGAGGTTGATGATAATGGAGATCCGTCATATCCATTCGTTAGAAAAAATCCAGAATGTGCAAAAGTAGGCCTATATGAAGGAAACTATTATGGCGATTTTGGCCACTATAGACCAACTTTTTGTTCAATCATGGACTCTTGTGATGAAGGAAACTATGGAAAAGTGAATGTTGAAGGTTTTGCTATAGGCTCAATTCACAACCAGGGTTTTTATGATGCATTTGATCCTGATGGTAATGCCAAAATAAGTTTTACTAAGGATTCGTCAGATACATTTAATGTCTCTGTAACTATTGATGCGTCAGATACTGAGTATGATACGAACAAAATTACTCTTAAATGGTATGTTGACGGTGTTGAAGACACTTCAAAACAAAATCAAAAAGTAGTTACTTTTGATAGGCCTTCTAATGATGCAGTTAGAATCTATACTATGAAAGCAGTAGACTTAACTGGCGCAATTATTGCAACCGATGATGTTTTAGATAATACAGATTTTTATGAGGGATTATTTCAATCTTATTTTGTATGGAATGATGGATCTAATTTTGATTATGATCCTGATCCAACAACATATACAAACTATCGTTATGGATATATGGATGGTCCATTAGGATTCACCTGGGGGTTAAATTGGGCAGAATGGTAAAAAATAATATATGGTTATTTGTTTTTGCATTTACATTTTTTGTTAGTGCAGATCAAAACATTGAAATTGAAAAGTCTTATCACAATACCTTGCATATTAAAGAGCATTTATCAGTAAATAAGAAAGCCAATATATATAAAGTTATTGCATCATCAGATGATTTATCACTTAGCAGTGTAACAATAGATATGCCTAAAGAAGATAACATAAAGTTTTACAGAACCCCATCTAAGCGAGATAAATATGTTATAAAAATTTTGGATGAAAATAATAGAGAACTTTCTGTTATTGGTCTCCAAAATCCTTTTTATCTTCATCTTCAACATCGTGGATATGAGGACTCGCATGTTTTCGGTGGCTATATTGAAAGGGAGTTTAATATACCAATCCCTCTAGAAATGGATGCAAAGTATATTTCATTAAATTCTCAAAATAAGTTTGGTTTTAAAGAAATCAAAAGAATTAAACTCAAGTAAATAATAATATCTAACCTTTCTTCTATATTGTTAGTATTTTGCTTGAAAGCATGAATTTTAAAGGTTATATTACCGACCAAATTGCGGTACTAGCTCAGTTGGTAGAGCGTCTGCTTGCCAAGCAGAAGGCCGCCGGTTCGAGACCGGCGTACCGCACCAATTTAAAAATGTTTTTATTCAAACAAAAACTAAATCTTATTATTTTTATTTGCCTCATTTCATGTAGTAGTGGACCAGATTCATCAGCTAATATTCAGAATAATATTAATTTCAATCAGTTATATAATTTGAGTTGTATTCCATATGGTACTTATACTCAAAAGTGTAATATTAAGCACAAAAACTTAGACCGTTACTATCTTATATATAAACCATCATCAGTATCAAATGAATCAAATATTCCCTTGCTTTTTTCACTTCATGGCTATGGATCCTCTGCTGAATTTCATAAATCTTATACTGGATATGAATCTTTATCAGAGCAAGAAAAATTTATTGTTATATACCCTCAAGGATATAAACTTGAGACTGCGCTAGCTAATAGCTCTTCACACTGGAATTCTGGCGCATGGACAGTCGGTAGTAATGTAGATGATGTTGATTTTATTAAAACAATAATTGAAATAATCTCTAATCAAAATTCTATCGATCAAAATAGAATATATTCGACTGGCATGTCTAATGGTGGATTTATGAGCTATCATTTAGCTTGTAATTTGAGTCACAAAATTGCTGCGATTGCTTCAGTTACTGGATCTATGTCCAAACAAACACTTAACTTATGCGAACCCAGTCATCCAACTTCTGTTCTGCAAATACATGGGCTCCTAGATTTTGTAGTTCCTTATAATGGTAATAATGCTGTTGGTATGACATCTATAGATGAAGTTCTAGATTTTTGGGCAACTTTTAATGCTTGCAGCCCTAATCCATTGATAGCAGTTAATGATTATTTTAATGAAAAAGGGTTAATTGAATTTGTTCAATATGATTCATGTCTTAATAATGTAGAAGTAAATTTACTTAGACTACCCAATATGAACCATACATGGCCTTCTCTAAATAATTATAATATCTCTGCAACGAAAGAAATTTGGAATTTTTTATCTAGATTTGATATCAATGGGGAAATTAATTAAGTCTTAATTATATATTTAATATTTAAACTTATTTTTTAATTTCTAATCTTATTTAATGTATATTATTAACTTATATTTTAATAGGGAGAAAAAAATGAAAAAATTATTTACGTTGTTTTTTACATTTAGTGTGTTTACTTTTGCACAAGAGGATGTGGAGTACAAACATGAATTGGAAGTTAACAAGGCTGAATATTACATTGGCACATACAATAAGGGCAAGGATGTAGAAGATTTGGCTAATTGGTATGGAAAATTTGCTAAATGGGCGGAAACAAAAGAAGGTGTTTATGATGAGATGACAGTTGCTATTTTACAACCGTATTTTAGTTCAGATCTCGCTATTCATGATGTGATGTGGGTTAATACTTGGCCTTCACCAGGAACTCAGTTTACTGGTTTGGAAACTTGGATTACCCAAGGAGGGGCTGATTTGTTGAAATCTTTACCAGTTACCAATTCACAACAAATTGATACATGGCAGTGGACAGTTTCTCAACCAGCAAGTTTAGAAGCAGGAAACATGATGTATGCAACTTATGCAGACTGCTCTCTTGAGGAGGGCTATACGGCAAGACAGGTTTATGATCTTTATAAAGATTTTGCTATGTATGCAAAATCACAGGGTGATACTGTTGGAAGGAAAATGATTGTTCCAGACGCAGGAGGAAGCCTACCAGATGGAGTAGACTTTGTAAGATTAATGTATACATCTTCAATTTCAGAAAGGGGCGCTAATGCTGAATTATTTTATTCGAAAATTGGGGATTCTGAAGCTGCAGCTAATTTAAAAGGATTTTCATGTAGTAATGCTAGATCATATTTTGGATCAGCTATGAGAGCACCAGAATAAATTTTATATTTTATTGATATGGGGGCTTATGCCCCCATTTTTTTTATTTAATGCATAATTGTTAGATGAATAAATATCAAGATTGTATTGGTATCATTGGTGCTGGTATTGCTGGTCTATCTCTTGCATGCATTTTAAAAGAAGCAAATATTCCAGTTATTATTTTTGAAAAATCTAAACAAGTAAGTGATTACGGAGCTGGTGTTTCAATATCAGCAAATGGAATTAGAGTTTTGAAATATTTAAATATATATGATGAGTTACTTTTAGAATCAGCAAACCCTAAAAAGGCAATCTTTTTTTCTGGAAATAAAAAAATCAACTCTTTTGATGTAGACGTAATTACCACATCACGAAAAACTTTATATAAATCTTTATATAAAAAATATAAAGATCTTAATGGGGAGATTTTATTTGACCATGAATTAAATGATATTGATACAAAAAATATAAAGTTAAGTTTTATCGGAAAAAACTCATATAAGGTTCGCCACATTGCAGCATGTGATGGAATTAAATCTTTATCTAGAAAAACAATAGATCATGGAAAAGATCCAGTTTATAGCGGTTATTCTGTTTGGCGTGCGGTAGTTGAAAAAGAACAAAAAAATATAAAAACTTTCCTAGGTCCCAGCTATCATATTGTTACCTATCCAATTTCTAGTTCAAAAATTAGTTTTGTTGCAGCTTTAAAAACAAGTAAAAATTATCAAGAATCATGGCGAATAGAGGGAACATATAGCGAACTTAAAAAAGACTTAAATTTTGCTAATGATAATGCATATTCTTTTATTGATGATGAAGCCTCACTTTATAAATGGGGTGTTTATATAAGACCAATTATGAAAAACATTACATACAATAACCTAACTTTATTAGGCGATGCAGCTCATCCGATAGTGCCATTCATTGGTCAAGGCGGATGTCTTGCGCTTGAGGATGCTTATATATTTGGAAACTTATTAATTAAGTTTAATTCTGACATTAAGAGGACACAAGATACATATCAGTCAATGAGAATGAATAGAATTAAAAAAATTACCAATCTATCTAGACAACAAGGAAACTTGAATCATATTACAAATCCTGTAATTATCCTTTTTAGAAATCTTGTGATGAAATATTTTTCATCACTTGCAATAAGATCTATTAAATCAAACGTATGGAGCTATGATCCAAAAGAAGATTTAGAAAACTTTACATAAAGCTTTATAGTTTTATCTATTGGTTATTTTATCCATCTTGCTATAATTCTTTGATGAATTTATTTACAAAAATAACCACCTTTTTTAAGAGTCAAAAACAAGATACTAAAGAAACAACAACCAAATCTGTATCTCTAACAATTTCAAACCATTTAAAAGATTTTTTAGAAAATGAAGTCCTTGAGGGTTTAGATATTTCAAAGGAGCATTTTTGGTCTTCTTTTGAAAAAATAGTTAATGAATTCTCTCCAAGAAATAAAGCCTTATTGAAAAAAAGGGAAAACATTCAATCTCATATTGATAACTGGCACATTGATCGCAAAGATGTGGATTTTAATCCAGAAGAATATAAGAAATTTTTAAAAGATATTGGTTATATTGCTCCGAGGAGTCCAGATTTTTCAATATCAACTAATAACGTAGACCCTGAAATTAAAACTATTGCTGGTCCTCAGCTTGTAGTTCCTGTTATGAATGCAAGATTTGCGCTTAATGCTGCAAATGCTAGATGGGGAAGTTTATATGATGCTCTTTATGGGACTGATGTTATTAGTGAAGATGACGGGGCTGAAAAAGTTGGGGGTTACAATCCTGTAAGAGGGGATAAGGTGATAGATTTTGCAAAGAACTTTTTGGATGAAACAATTCCTCTTGATCAAGGTAGTTTTAAAGACATTTTGGGATTTAAATTTGTTGATGGAAAAATTCAAGCACTGCTTCCAGATTTGGGTAAGGTGAGTTTAAAGAATCCATCTCAATATATTGGCTACAAAGAAAATGGTAATGATTCATATGATCTTCTGTTTAA
>Ga0163111_10001322_pt1 | contig 15185 bp, 22 predicted proteins | sample CRUFie1St18metaG_FD_109645 | JGI IMG/M metagenome (GOLD analysis project Ga0163111, IMG submission 109645) | Marine microbial communities from the Costa Rica Dome - CRUD Field 142mm St18 metaG | ecosystem: Environmental > Aquatic > Marine > Oceanic > Photic zone | place: Costa Rica: the Eastern...
TTGTGGTGGAAATCCATTAAAATCACTAAAGGCGTAAGCTCCGTTTTGCCTTAACATACCAGCCGCTACGTCTGCGTGTATTAAAAAAGAACCATCAGGAATAGGACCCCAATCTGGATGGCCCCCAGAGTTCCATTTACCCCAGCTATTTTGTACAAGAAAGGCTGGTTCATCACCCGTATCATCACAGGCTGTCCATGCCATTGCGTGAGCCCATGACCCACTTTTACGAGCGAATCCCTTAGAGCTACGTTTGTTAGAAAATCCATAACCACTACAGACACTTAAGCCATACCCATTAGCCAGTGCATCTCTGGCTTCTTCTACTGTTCGGATTAATGACACTGTTCTAATTTGATGGTCGTCTGCTTTTGCTAAAACCTTATCCGGCACTCCACGGCCGCCCCAGTTTGTGCCTATCTTACTATTATACTTGCTGAAGTCGCCCACCCCAGGATAATTCTTACGCACAAGAACACCGCCTGTTTGACTCACAAATGTAGCAGCACGGCTACAGCTCATACCCTGTCCAGTATGACCTCTAGCACCGTATATTGCTTCTGTAGCACCTCTAGCAAGCCAGCTTTCTTTATCTCCCTTTATATCTATTTCTACAGCTCTAGTTACATCACATCCATTTCGTGTAGCATGTGAAACGCAATCGCCTGTAGTCTGTCGTTCTGTGTAGGCATTTTTGTCAAATTTCAACACAGACTTATATGGTGTTGACAGTTTGCCCTTACCACTATTTTTTATTTTCTTAGCACCGTCTGTAAAGTAGGCATATTTAGATGTAGCAATTAAGTCGTCATAGACATGCTGTTCCCAAAGGCACCCACTAAAACCTTTTTTGTATTCATTGTATAATTGTTCTGGTGTCATTCTTGCCATTATTTGCTACCTTGATAGAATGCCCAGCTTAAAGCCCTGAAAGCTTCAGCAGACTTGGATCTTAAATCATCACTTAACGACACATCATCATCCCCAATAGCAGTAACCACCAAAGACCTAGAGGCTTCTGCAAGGTTAGGATACTTATCTTTGATATCTAATCTCAGCATATTGCCAGCAATAGAATTAACTTGCCTAATAGCATTAGTGTCTTTAACTACCTGATCTTCTCCATCTAGCTCTATTAGTGTTGCTATGTCTGCATATAAAGAAGATAATTTTAAGGCATCTGATTTTCTAGTAGAATCTTCAGATGATTGCAGTATTTCTTTGATTTCTCTTGCTTTTTCTAGTAGATCAGTGTCTGAAGGAGCATCTACAACATATGATTCAACAACAGACACATTATCTGAAGGCGTAAAAATATTACCCAAATCTGGCTTAACTAAACCAAACAATACTAGAATTGCACCTATCGCTAATAATACTTTATTCTGCATCGTCTTGATCTCCACACACTGTTGGGCTTAAATAAGGAAACATAGTATCGGCTACTTCAACAGCTCTTTTGCACCCACTTTTTTCTGCTAAATCTCTGGTCTGCTTCCAAGAAACAACCAGATCGAAAAACAGATTTTCAGTCTTAGCATTTTTTACAACAGATGGCACTTTGACAACTACTGTTGATGAGCCTGTTTTACTTTTAATCTTATCTACTAAATCCATAATAAATTTTTGTACAGGGCTTAGCTGATCCTTAAATAGCACCCATATAATTATACCAGCACCAGCATATAAAGCTAAATCCATTGTGCTTAATTTAGAACTAAATTCATTAAAACTTTCTGTAAAATTCATATCACCCCTCTACTTTTTTCTTTATAAATATTCCGGTTTCTCTAAACGTGGTAACTAACGCATCAATGGTTGATCCAACCAATATCATTAAAAATGCTTTTACAGATTGATGGAATAAAGGTTCTAAAAAATTAGGAATCATAGGTATGTCTACTGACTTAAAAACCTTATCATAAAAATTAGATATAGCATCTAGTGCTACTTTCTTCTTTTCTGGACCACTTAGATCTGTACCAATTTTTTCAATTATCTGAATAATACTAGCTGTGGCTAGTTGTAGAATTTTCCAAGCCTCACCAACAGCAATCCTTTTAGCGTCATTTAAGGCTTCTTTTATATTTTTTGTTAGTTCATCTACTTCACCATGAATTAATTCTTTTTTTTCTTCGCTCATTATTATTACCTTAATGTAGTGTTATATAGGGCTGTATATCTTTATATGTGGAGCCACCAATACCATTTATATCTATCAACTGTTCAACGTAATCGAATCCGTCATTTTGTTCTCTGTATTGCAGAATTTTTTCAGCAATAGAAGGACCTATGTGTGGAAGTTGTATTAATTCACCTAAGTTTGCTGTATTTATATTAATTTGATTATATTCTTTGTCAACTCCTACATAGTCTTCTAGTTCTCTACGGTGTTGTTCTGAAGCCTTTTGTTTATTCCTACCCTGTATATATCTGTAGAATATAGCAGTCTGTCCACCAATCAGTATGACGGACTCTACAGCATGAGTGACAACTGTAATTAGTGTGTCTTTTGTATCACTTTCTGTAATGATACCAGCTAAGAACAGACCACTAAATATAAAGCTTACTAAAGTAAACCAAAATTCACTGGTCTGATATCCTTTAGTTTTCATTTATTTACCTTATGAGGCTGTGTCTCCAGAATAGTAACGAGTATCATCAAATCTATTGGTGTATTTTGTTTCTACATCAGTAGCAACAGGCTGAGTGAGAGGATAGTCGTTACGAGTTCTTTTTACTTTTACATTAGCAAAAGTGTCTGATCTACTAGGTTGAGTAACAATAGAACCTTGACGAGCTGTATTGTCTTGTAATACGTCGGAAGTTGCCATGATAATGCCTCACGTTTTAATATTTAAAAATTTAGTATTTTAATTCTCTAGTGCTTCAATAGCTTTAGCCAGTGTAGCTATCTGTATTTTAAGATCATTCATGACCTCTGTATTCTTTTCCAATGCTCTAAACAAGATATTACTATCTTCTTTGTGCGTATTTAATCTTTCCATAATAAACTGCCTATCTTTAGAATACTGACTTGCTTCTGACTGTGCTGCCAACATTGCTTCTACATCCTTGCGATTCACTAAACCTTTAATGAAAGTTGTCCAGAATCCTACCAATGCTATAATAATACTAAGCATAGACATTGTTAGGTTTTCAAAGAAATGACCTACAGTTGGTTCTGCCATTTTTATCTCCAAGTAAATATAAAAAATAGACCAATAGTTTTTACACCATTGGCCTAATTTAAAACTCAAAAAGCACAAAAATTAAGTAGTCTTAGCTTCGTAATCTACACTTGATGGATTCTTAGCACCAGTTCTGAATGTAAGTTCACCAGCACCACCAGCACCACCATTAACAGCTTGGTCGATAGGTGTATCGCCAACAGTTGTAGGATTGTATGCTGTAGTCACTCCGCTAGGAACTGTGCTAAAGTTACTTGTTTGACCGGATATGCCAAACATATTAAAGTCACCAGCACGAATACGGGTTGTGGTATCAGGTACCTTTTGGCTAACTAGTTTATGAACAGATACGTCAGAAGGTCTAACTGGTGTTTCATAAAGCTCACCAATACTTGCTACACTATTCATTAGAGCCCCACCTAAGCCAAGTTGTGTTACATCAGCAGATGCTACAGATACTGTTGATCCATGTACATCTACTGTATCATCAGATGATTTTAAGCTTTTAGTTATAGGGCTGTCGCTAGATGTAGTTCCGACATTAATAGCAGAACCACCATCATTCACCGTTGTGGTGATTGAGCTATGTGCTTTTCTTGTACTCATTATTAATCTCCATGGTTAAATAGGCATATATGCAATAGTGCTATACCCCAAAATGGTTGATATTGCTAATTTATTATAATGGCCCAGAAACATACTGATTAGTGGTGTTTGCTGTTGTGAACCATTGACAGCTTTGACCAGCAGGCAAACTAGCTGAATGTTGTGCGCATTCTGTTTCATTTCTGATAAAAGATAGTGGGAAATATGCTGCATCAACGACCAAATCAGCAGACCCATCAGGAGAAACACATTCGCCATCTGGACAAGCAGCAAGGGCTTCTGCTTGAGTGTTATAAACCGGACCAGAATAGAAAGCAGTATAAGGATTCGATGGATCACTAGGATCAAAACCAGAAACAATCCATCCTGCACCTTGATAATCTAAATAATCATCTCCTGTAAGATCACCACCAATCTCCCCTACAGGTTGCCATTTCTTTTGTCTACATTCTCCACAAACACCGCAATGCTTAGGTTTACACTGATTTGTTCCACTGGCAACCACCATATTAAGAATGAATTCATTCGCACTTAATCTTGCTGGTATAGCATCTAATTTTCTAGAAAAATTGCTTAAAGCCATAGTTATTGTTCTTTCTCTTATTTTTAGGAAGATTGACCTATACAGTAATTTAGTGTTTTGCTACAATTATTTAAACTGTTTATTAAAGTGTCTTGTTCTGCTTTTGTTAAGTCTTTAATGCCTGCCAATCCACGAGCAGCCTCTATATCTGCATCACTCATTATTATCTTTACTGTACCATTTAGAGTAATAGGATAAGCATAGTGCTTGCCATCCGTCTCGTTAGACTTAGCCGGACAATATTCTTCATCTATAGGGAACCTCTTGTCAACCCCATCTCCAAAAAACACTACACTTTCGCTACATACAGTATAGAGCTGCTTACCAAAAGTACCAGTTGCTGGTGGGTAAGTCTCTGTTACAAGACTCAATGAAGGTATATCTCTATAGGTAATAGTTACCGATTCTTGTATGTGGTCTTTAATTAAACCTATTAGAGATGATTGCACACCCATATTAAAGTCATTTTGTAAGGCACTATTTAAGTCACCAAATTGTGCCAGGAATTCTTGCTGTTCTTTAATTACTCTCTTTTGTTCCTTCTCAATTTCTGTAATTTGTTTTTTTATAGCTTCAAATTGGACTATCATTGCCTCTGTCTGTGTCTTATATTCTTTTATAGCATCCGCAATTATTTGATTGGCTACAGAATTCAGTCCGCCAGAGGATTTATTTCCTAACTGATTTCCACATGTTCCTTCAGTCATAACAAACTTTTTTGCTCCAGGCTGGAATGCAACTATTTTTCTAATGAACTGATCCTTCTCTTGAGTGCTTTTGTATTTATTACGCAACTTGGTTTCAACGTTATTTTTAGCTGTCTCGACAGCTTGTGCTTCTTGCTCAGAGTAACAATTAAAAGTCAAGCTAGGTATAGTTGTTACGCCACTACATTCAGGTATTGTCATAATTATCGGATCTGTAGGGCCAGAAGACTCTGCAATAGAAGGTAGTTCAAAACCTAAAATACTTGCAAATGTGGAGGCACTGGTTGCAACCTCCACAAATTTATTTCCCCATGCTATCATTTGATCGTCTGATAGTGGCCCCTGAAATTCGATAGTGCCACTTGATGAGGTGCTCGTTATTCCTAATGCATCACAAGCACTTGCAAAAGCACCTTTCCAGGAATTAAAAAGCTTTTCCTTTTTACTGGATACAGTACCATCTGTCCATAATTTTGCTGCCGCTTGTGCAGAGTAAAACAAATCCCTTTTTGCATTTCCGCAGGCTTGTATTTCGTTCTTACGGCTAAAGGCTGCTGCTAACAGATTGGTTAAATATATTTTTTGTGTTTCAAGATCGCAGCATTTCTTGCTATGGGTCTTATGGTTGTCGCAAGTTAGTGATGGTATAGTAACACAATTTAAAAAATTTACTCCTGCATTGCTACAATCGGGCCCAACCTCTTCACAACCTGCTCTTGAGTATGAGTTTACTAGTGTTTTTAATGTTGCGTTTGATGAGTCTATGGTTTTTTTGGCAGCGTTCATAGCATCTTGTATTTGTTGACATGGAGTACTCATGCCAAACCAACTTTCTTTGCAATTATTATCTTTAAATTCTTCGGTTTTAGCTATTTGTGTAGCAATTGCAGCGTCTCTTTGTGCTTCTGCCGCAACGATGTTATTTAATATGGATGCACAACTCATTTTTGTTTGCCTTTACTTTGATATTAAAAATATGTAACATAACCACGAAAATTAGCACTATAGAGATACTGCACTGTAGACTCAATGCCGAATATAGTATAACCAGGATAGTTGTTGTCACTAACAGGATATCCCATAGTTATTGTTTGATTTTGTTCTTTTACCACAGCATCTCTAACTATACTGCGACCATAGCTTATGGTTGTACGAGAAGATTTGTCAGAAACTCTTGAGCTTCTAACCCCCAAAGTATTTCCTCCAGTAAAATCAAATCCACTGGGAGATGCAGTAAAGTTGGATACCACTACTTCTGGATTACCGCCATCACTAAAAATACCACTACCTACATTGATAGTAGCCTCGCTTGCTACAGCTTTATTTACGTCAGTATTTGCAGAATGTGCTGTAGTTAAAGCAGTAAACTGCTCCAGCGTATAATTATTAAATCCTAAAGAAAATGTTGCCATCTTAAAACCCTTAAGTAGAATTGTGTAAGCTTACATCTTTCTATACACAATTACTACTCAAAGCCTCTAAAGTAAGGATATTATTGGTTTTATAGCCATATATATCTGTTTTTTCAATAAGACTGAGCTGCTTCTCATTCCAAGCATTACCATTTACAACAACATTAATATAAGGTACTTTCTTTGCAATCATCATAGAAGCTATCAAATTGTCTACTATATTATCTAACATATAGTTATTGGAAGGATAAATTGTATCAATCTGATGTGCTGCAACCATTGTAGTAATTTTATAAAGCATATATTCTGTATATGTTCTATAATCTATAATATATCTAAGCTCAGCATTATGTCTATCACAAAGAGCTTTTTGTTCATTAATATCTTTTCTAAATTTATCGTACTTTTTATTACACAAAGCATGATTGGGTGCTACAAGTTCTATTATTTTAGCCCCGGCTTTTAGTGCGTTTTCTGTCTCCACCCTTCTTGATTCTATAGAAGATAGACCAAAAGGATAGTCTATAACAGTAGAGAGAATAGTCTGAGAGTCTTTTAGAAGATTCTTTATAGCTCTAAGATAAGACGGCAATACAGACACCACATCGACAGACAGCTTAACTGCCTTGGCAATATTTTGTTTTACTTCTATATCGTTGGCTGCTACGTCGTAGTATCCATATTCTAAAATATTCATGATGCTATATCTTTAATTGACTTAATATCAGGATGTTTTCTATCTCCTAATACACCATCAGCAAACCCATAGTTGACAGCTTCTTCTGCATTAATATACCAATCTCCTTGTTTAAGTTTTGTATTTAAAAAGTTTTTAACTTTAGTTGCCGTTAGCTTATCACCATACTTATCTTTGAAGAATTGTCCATTTGCACATTGACCAGCATATACATCTAACATAACGCTACATATATGCTTTTCATAAGCTACCCAGTTTTGCACACTAAGGTATTCGCCGCCAGCATCGGTTGATCCATAATGACTCATAAAATAAGCGTTAGGCATCATTATTCTAGTATCAGCAGCTTGTAGAATAATACTACTCATGCTTTCTGCTTGACCATAAACCAAAACACTTACATAAGACTTGCAATTAATGATAGCGTCATATATAGCCATACCATCTGACCATTCTCCTCCAACACTTTGCATGTGTATCAAAATATGATTGTGGTTGGTATAGTCCAACGCTCTTATGTTTTTAATAAAAGTATTAGCCATCCTATATTCTACGCCAGGATTGCCATCATCTGCTACAAAATGATTGTGTAAAAATATCTCTCTTGTTTTCATACTAGATGAATAGTTATGTAGATCAAAAAGTAGATCATTTTGCTCATTGTTATTCATGCAGATATATCCCTACTAGTTTATTGACCGTATTCATTACATTTCTATCTACAAAGTTTTTACCTATCGCTATTCTAAAACGATATCTAGTGAATATATCTAAAATTTCAATACCATCAGTTTGTTCTATGATATTAGATACTTGATTAGTAATATTAAAGTTGGTGTGACCTACCCAAAAATTAAATACTTTACTAGGTGCGCTATATTCATTATAAGGAATTATGCCCATAGGAGAAGATATTGCATACATTAAATGCTTTTGCACTTCTGCATCTTGAGATTCCTCATCTTCATCTAAATGATTTTCTTCATTTGCATTTTCTGGCCATACTGGTTCTTCGTAATTTGGTAAATAGGGGTCTGTCCATTTTTCCCATATGATTTTATTCTTCATTTTTATTAATACTATAACTAAAGTCAGAAGGTCTGACAACGGGTGTTTCTTTAGATGTTTGTAGTTTGGTTATTGCTTTTAAGTTGAATAGTGTTTGTCTTATAAATTTTTCAGAATCTTTATCTTCTTGCATGGCATTGGACAATATATCTATAATAGAATCACTATAGTTACCATTATTTATATTATATAAAAGTGTAGCAAGCATGACGCCAATAGAGTCTTCATCACTAATCCAATCTATAGTAACGTCAACTTCATTAAAAGGATCTACCTTAAACGTGACAGTTGCTACAGATTGGTCTTCTAGTTCTAGATTTCTTTTTTTAAAAAAATTAAACATTTATACTAGATTTTTGATATTTTTTAACGCTTTATGTATATTTTGCCTAACGGCCTCTCTAGTTATATTAAAGCGTTGTCCTACTTTTTCAAGTGTATATCCTTCAAAATAATACAACTTGATGAACTCTCTTTGGTTGTCTGTCACTAAATTAGAGTTTAATATATTATATATATCATTATTAAGAATATCTTCCGATTCTTTTTCTATAGCGATAGCACAAGGATCCTTCTCTTTAGATGGTATAGTGTCCTTAATATTTGAAGAATCTTCATCTTTAGCAAAGTCTAATGAAGATCTTTTAGGGGCTTTGTATTTTTTGGTAGCATAGGTCTGGATTGCCCAAATAGCACATTGGTTTCTATACGAATACCTAGTCTTTTTTTGACCGGTTTTACCAGTTCTGTTTGCATCCCACTTCCAATCTCCTTGCATAATTGCACTAGCAACATCAGAGATAGCATCTTCACTCTTCAGCATTTCTTTAGCTAAGGAGCCTCCGAACTTATTGATTGTTTTCTTAGCCAAGTTTAAATATATCTTCAGATCATCAAATTCAACATTTTCCATTATCAAAATCCTTTGGTTCTAAATTAATTATTTACTTTTCTTCTGAGCCCTTTTCAAAGCTTCTGGTGATGGTCTGTCCTTATCTCCAGGTTTAGCTGGTCTATAATTTTTACCTTCACGAAGCTTTTTCTTTCTAATGTTCTCCCACAAACTTGCAGGAGACATATCTTCTTTATCGTCAGCAGAAGCACTAGACTTTACAAAATCATGAATAGTTTCCATGTAGTCTTCTGTTATAGCAATTTTACCCTGTAACCAGTTGGCTGTCAAGTGCTCTTTTACAGAAGGATCTTGAACTGAATCCAACAATGATTGTGCTTTAGTAATAATAGATTGTAGCGATTGTACATTAACTGATAAAAAATCCTGATTATCCTGTTGTCGCATTTGAGACTTAAGTTCTTGTTCAACGCCGGAAAGAATATCTTTATAGTTCATAGCCTACTCCTGTGTAATATTTTTTAAGTTGAGGGTAAATTGTTTTTATGATTTTTTTAGATGCTGTATTATCACTAGGGTAATGTACACCTTGCAATTCTCTAGCCTCTCCACATAAAGAGACTTGTTTTTCAAATTCTTGTTTGTGCTGTGGATATTTGTCAGATAATATTTCAGATATTAAAGCAGCATACATAGTGTGTCCACTGGGATATGCGGGTGTTTTATGAGTTTTAGTTATAATTCTATTAACCCTTATATCATAATGTCTAGCAAGCTGATATGGTCTTGGTCGATTGTAGAAAAATTTTAAGTGATCTACAATAGCTATAACAGATGTGTAATAAACAGCTTTAAAAAAATTTGTAGGAAAGTCTAAATTATACTTACTGACTAGTTTTTTGAATAGATGCATAGGGTCGTCATCTATAGTATGAATCAATTCCATTTGAGACTTACTACGACTTGTTGTAATTCTCTGTAAGTATAGCAATTCATTTCTGGTAATATCACTAGAGTTCTTAGGGGGCTCTGGTGCTATATTAAATAAATCTATCCCACCTACTTCTGGGAAATCCATAGAAGCATAGCGAGAGTTTTTATATTCAAAATTATCAACGTATGTAATTTTGTCTATATTTATTTGATTGTTTATTTTTTTGATTAAATTAGTCATATTTAAGCATTAAAAGCAGGAGTTACTTTGATTGTAAGGTTTTCAATAGCTATAGGCGTAACCATAGCAGAGAATACATAAGGAAACTCTAAAATTTTATATCCTTGCCATTCTCCACCATCTAGAGGTCTGGTAGACGTATAAGTAATACCAAAAGACTTATTATAGTATTTGTGTCCATATTTAACCTGATCGCTATCTGTAGTTACAGTAATATTAAACTCATTAGGTGGCGCAAATGATTTAGCTATAACTATTTTTTGATTATTTATAGCTCTTTCTATTCTAACAATCAAGTTTCCGGTAATACGAATTGTAGGTTGTTCTGGCCCCCAAGTTAATTCTGATCTAGATGCACTTGTGAGTAACTCTTTGTGAGCAATCATTCTATGTCCACGACTAAATAATGTTCTGTGAACATTAACCGTCCAAATTTCTGCAGGAGAGAAAGCAGAAAACGGCATCCAATTTACTTGTAATATAGAATTTGGTGTGCCTGCGCCTGTGCAAGTATACCCATCAAAAAAATCGTTATCCGCTAATGGAGAGCCTTCGTAATAAAATCTGTTACCTCTATTTGTTTTGTAGCTGTTAGGATTTTGGCTAAAATATTTATTTGCTTTTGATGTAGGTGTAGTCAGTATCTTTTTTTCTGGATCTATATCATTCAATGCACCTAATTTAGAAACACATCTACCTGTTTCTAAATCTCTAACAAAAGCAGGAGGAGACTTTGTTTGAAAACCAGGACTATCATAAGCATATGTACTTGCCTTAATCCAGCCGTTCCACATTTTTATACGGATACCTTTACCTGGTATTCCACCATCAATTATTTGGTAAAAATCTGTATCTAAACTTACAGCGTCTGTATTTGTCGCACCTGTAGGCGGTGGATCAGGAGGTACTGTAGGTGGGGGAACAAAAGGTTCTGGCGGAGGTGGGCCTTTTTTTGGTGGAGGATTTGGTAGGGATGGAGTCGTAGGATCAGGCAGCTTCGGTGTAGGTGGTACATGTGGTGGTTGTGGCAGAGGAAAGTTTGGGAAATCTTCCTCAAAGTCTTTTTTAGTTCCTGTAGGAACAGGAAATGAAATATCATCTATTGGCTGATGTGGCGGACCAACTCCGCAAATTCCTGATATCTGTGGTAGAGTTGGTTTTGGCGGTTTAAAATCATCAGGGATAAGACCCGTTGGGTATGATGCCATAGTGGGGTCCTCTTTACGCCAAAGCTCTCCGACTCCCCTCTTTTCAAGCTTTTTTATAATTATATCTATATTTTGTGTCGGTTCATATGCCGCCGTACGCTGTTGACGCATCCTATATAGAAAGGCTAGGTAGCCAGGACCATCAAGGGGCTGTGACATACTTGTAAATTTTGTATTTTTTAGTATTTTGTTATACAGATCTTTATTATTCATAGTAAAAATTAGTTACATATACGGGAGGAGTAAAGTTACCACTACCATGAACGGTATAGTAAAATTCAGGAAATGTAGTACGAAGACCTATGTTATTAAACTGGGGAAAATATAGTTGAGCATCAGTTAATGTATTGACTAAAAAGGTTGTGTTAAGTATCGTAGGATGAAAAGCCTCAGGGTTGCCGATATTTGGCGTGGGTCTTAGTGTGCTGTTTGCTTCTATTTCATCAATATCTGTACCAGCCTTGGCAGAGCGAACGTCTTCTGTTTCTACAACTACAGAACCTGAGTTTACATACTGTTTTCTTGTTCGCTGTTTAATGTGTAGACCTTTATTTATTCTGTCTCTATTCAATCCAATAAAAAGGTCATTTTCAGCAACTGCCTTGTATATCATTATGAATACCACTCAGGAACAGCGTATGTAGTATAATTGTTCACCGCAATTGGTGCTATATGATCTTTATTAAAGTCTAATACCCTCATCTCCAACTCGTTTTGGACCATACTAGCAGTGATAGTCACATTGTTAAAAGTTCTGCTATATTTAAAGTCCTTCACACCAATTTCTGCATTAGACAGTGTTTTATCTGAGCTAGTGTAACCAATGAGGTCTTGATGTTTATAGCCATCTGTCTCATAAGTAGCAAGTACAATTCTTTTACTAGCACCAATCTTTGGAAGTGCATAATAGAAAAGATCGCCTTCAACATGTACTGTAAGTTGTTTCGGTGTTCGCTGATTATTACCATTAGATTGTTTGACTAAATGACCCCCCTTGCCAAATGAATTTTTCATTACCTTTTGATGAAGGAATCGTTTTTCAAACGAAAAAGGTATATAGTTTACATTAAGCTTACTACTCTCTGTACCCAAGCCCATAACATTATATCCACCTCTAGCAATTAGACCATCACTATCATAGTCCGTAGCCTCATTACCATCTCTTAACGGAGATCCAACTACATCGCCCCAACTTCCCTCTTGACGAGTGGGAAAAAGAATTTTTCCAAAACCAGATACATAGTATTTATTTATTGAATTTCCGCCAATATACATGTTGTCAACAAAATTAGTATAAGCAATTTCATGGTGAAAATTAAATCCGTTAATACATCTTGCTGTTCTTAAGTGTGCTCCATTATCTAATATTGCCATACTGTCTGGAATTGAATAATCTCCTGGTGCAATCCAACCATGATACATATTGGAGGGCTGCTTGCTGGTATTGCCTGCTGTTCCAGGATTTATCTGTCTGATACTACTGTAAAAACCACCTGATAATGTTAAAGGGTCTGTAATAGGATCAGGCATAGACACAGCAGCACTACCTACGGGATAAACCTTGGTTGCAGGTGCAGGCTGATCTGGATCTTGGGGTCTATTTGGTGATGTTGGTGGGTCAAAAGTTTCAGTAGGAGGGTCTTGTGGAGCCGGTGGTGCAGGAGGTTTGTTTGGAGGAAGTTCAGGATCTGGTTCTGGTGCTGGAGGCTTTGGCTCTGGTGGAGGATTTGGAGTTTGTGGAACATCTGGTGCTGTAGGACGTTCTGGTCTTGGTGGATCAACAGGATCTTGAGGGGTTGGAGCAGGAAAATTTGGACCAAAATCGTCTTCAGGAGTATAAACATCTGTAGGAGGCCATCCGCTTAAACCTACACCACATACACCACCTTTGTAATCCAACATATCCTCTACAGTAGGTCTGAACCATTTATTTATTGATGGCCTACCAGCCGCTTCCCACGCTAGTCTTCTTGCTTTATCGACAGGATCTTCTGAAACACCTGAAGGATTACCACTGGTAACGAAGTTAGTTGGATTTTCTTCAAACCAGTAATCTGGTATGCTGCCTGATGGACTACCATAAGGAAAATCAGGGTGGCCTGACGCTACAACACATCCTCCATTTTCAACCGCATCAAGCCTTTCCTCTTTATTAGGAAAAAGACGGTCTTCAGGAGTTTCTTTAGGTCTCAATCCTGGACCATATGATGCAGTATTATACTGTCTGGTAAATGTTTTAGACAAACTTGTAAATACAATATTATCATCTATATCATTTAATATTTTGTCAAATATATCTTTGTTAGTCATGATATTCTAAAAATTCGTTACATATATTGGGGGTGTGAAATTACCGTTACCATGAACTACATCATAGATTTCTGCAAATGTTGTTTGGTATCCTACATTACCTAAGAGAGGTAAATATAAACCCTCTTTCATTAATCTATTAACTATGAAGGTTGTATTTATAGAGGCTGGATGATATGCATTTGGTCGTAATGTATTTAGCGGTGGTCTCATAGTGCCTGCAGCTTCTATTTCTGGAATCTCAACGCTATCATCTGCCCTTCTTACATCTTCGGTCTCTACGACAACAGAACCAGCATTTACATCTTGCTCTTTGGTAAGCTGCTTAATGTGTAGGCCGTATTTAATTCTTTCACGATTTAAACCTAAATAAAAACCGGTACTGGATCTAGCTTTATTTATCATTTACCACGCCTTACAAGACCAGTATCTTGCCTTCCACTTAGGGCCTGGATTAGAACAATTATGTCTAGCACGAAAACTTTTACGTCTTGCTGGATCAGACTTCTTGATCTTCATATTAGGATCACCAAAATTTACTTTGACAACATTGCCTTTTTCGTTTTTTACATATACACTACGTTTTTTTGGTCCGTCAGGAGTTAAGAAGGGTTTATTTAGTTGAACTTTTCTACCCTGATATTCTGCACCCAGAACTTTACCTTCTTCGTCATATATTTCAGAGGCTTCAATTTCTGAAACATACTCATTCCACTCTTCGTCCCAATGGCACTTAGTAGAAAGCAAATTTGCTTTTATTTTTTCTATTAATGACATTATACATATTCCTTTACTGGGTAGGATTGATATACTTATTTACACCAAATTCATCGCATAAAGCATCTCCTGTGGCATATACACCTTCACACAACCCAAGTCTACCATCTCCTTTAGGGTCTGCAAATGTAGTTAGTTCAACATAAGAAACTAGACTTCTGAAAGCTGGCGTGAACAGGAAATACATATATCCGATATCTCCATCATTGTCTCGGGCTAAAGTAATAGTAGCCTCTCCAATTTTGTATTCATTATATGGTCCACCAAATTCTACATATACATCTTGATAATCTGGCCTAATGAGCTTTTGATGAATACTATAATTGCCATAAAGAGGATCACCAGGATTACCAAAAGAGTACATTTGTATTGGTTCTTTAGTGTATTTATGTTTATGTACATGAGATTTGCCGACAGCTATATATCTTTTACCTGTAGTATAATTAATACTAGATATTTCACCAGCAAACATTCTACTATATCCTGGAGGTATTAAGTATTTAAATCTTATTTTTGAAACAAGCTGAAGGGCTATCCTATCATATGGTAGAAACACTTGTCCGTCTACAGGAAAATCTCTGGTTAAAGGTCTTTTGAAA
>Ga0163111_10001323_pt1 | contig 15182 bp, 10 predicted proteins | sample CRUFie1St18metaG_FD_109645 | JGI IMG/M metagenome (GOLD analysis project Ga0163111, IMG submission 109645) | Marine microbial communities from the Costa Rica Dome - CRUD Field 142mm St18 metaG | ecosystem: Environmental > Aquatic > Marine > Oceanic > Photic zone | place: Costa Rica: the Eastern...
GACGATACGATTGGGAAGAAGATTCGTACGCATCGTAAGATGCGTCCAGCCTACATGATGATTCTTGGTGATGGCGAAATGAACAACAATTGTGTCTCTCTACGTTCACGAACCGGTGCTCAAATTTCTGACCTACCTGTCGAAGAATTCATAACGAGTCTCAAGGATGAAATTGAGAACAAAACTGCTGAGCCTGGCTTGGTTCCTGAACCTAGTGAAAACTGATTTCCTAACCACTTCGGTTCGCATTCCATAAAAGCAAACATGGTTTGGGAAAAGCATGAGTGGGCCGGTGATTGTCGAGGGTTTTGCCTCCATCGCCATTTTGCCATTGATTCTGGCGGGCATTATTGCCCTCTTATTTTGGCGAACCGTTGTTCCTCGTCAGTTACGTGGATTGCAGGTTGCTTTCGAAACGGGACCCAAACGATATGAGGTTCACACTGTTACTGAATCCTTTACTGAAGCACGTGATTTGCTTCGAAGCAAAGGTATGAGATTTGGGGTTGCAACCTACTTGTTCGCTCTTACAGGAGCCCTGTTGTTGTTCTTTGAATACATCATTTATGCACAAGGTGGAAGTGATGGGTTCCATGCTCCAAACATTGCGCTTGCATTGATTCTCATCATCCTTCCAGCCATTATTTCATCCGGCTCATCGCTTGGAGCACAAATCATCAAACCGATTGGTCATGGGAAAGCCAAATTGCAAGAATCGAGTCGTGCTCGAAACACTGGATACATTGCACTTACCATCTTTTGGTTCATCGGTGTCGGCGTGTTTTATTCCTTCTTAGGTTCATGGGACGTACCCTTTACCCATCGCTTGAGTGGCTCACTTCTTCTCGCATTCTCACCATCGATTGTAGCTTACGGGCGTGTGATGGGCACCTCTTGGCAAGCACTACGACAATCATCTGCGCAAATCGCCCGTGGGAAGGCATCACCGTTTCACAATCATGCGCCCAATGCTCGACAACAAGTGATTGCTCGGATTGTTCACTTGAACACCTTAGCCATGCCTGTTGTTGCCATCAACGCTTTCCTATCATTGATTGCTATCGTTGTAGCACCTGATCTTTTCACACACTCAGAGCGCGTGCTCGACCTACCTGAGTATCGGCCACAAGCAACTATCATGGAAGAAGGAGGCGTACTCGGCTTCTTCCTCATCGAATTGTTTTCTAACATCCCTGATCCTGGTTTGCGCGTTCCACTGGTTACATCGATTCTGTTGTTTTTGTTACTCAACGTCGCTTTGGTTGGTTTCCTCTTCGTTTACGAAGTTGCAAGAATTCTCTTCCTCGATGTTCAAGATGTGTCTGGACGAGGTGGAATACGTTTAGCAGATAGTCGATTACTTCGGGCTGAGCGTTCTCAGCAAGCAAAAGTTCTCAATTTCTGTTTTACAGGATTTGCAGGCCAATCAATGCTTCTTCTTGCTCTCGCAATGATCACCTTCTGGGATTCGAGTTTCCTTCCACAAGGAGGAGCCTGTGGTAATTGGGAGAATACGTTGTGTATCTATGTCGAAAAAGATGCAATGGAAGAATTGACCTGGATGCTAGCCTCTGGTGGTCAGATTTGTTTCCTTTTCGTTTGGTTGACCTCGCTTCAAGTCGGTTCAAAACTCGATGACATTACCTTTGATGCAAGCATCAGTGAACAACGTCAAATGTTGACACAAATGGAAGACATGATCTACCTCAAACAACGTCCATTCACAGAACTCATCGCTCAGGACAAATGGACACGAGCTATCGAACATTATGATGAAATTTTGAATCCAACTGAATCTTCGACACAAGGACTGGATTTACTTCGACAAACTGGCGCCAAAATGCAGTTGTTTGCAGGTTTGAATCGTTGGGAAGAAGCTGAAGAAAATGCTGTATCGTTGCTTGCATTACAAACCGGCCGAGATGCCCAAGTTGCACGATTGATTCTTGCTGCCGCTAGCCTCTGTCAACGAGATTTACCAGAGGCAGCACCTCGTCTTGCATTGTTGAACAAGAGTGATATTGAGGCGGCACGGTTGCAATGGTTTGCAGCAGTTATCGATTCGAAACGGAGTATTCCAAGTGCATCGCAACCTGTTCTCAGTATCGATCCATTGATGCGTCGAAACATCGATTTGCTCAAGCGAACCTCTGAAGGAGAGCCTCGAGCGAATACCAAATATCGAAACAAGCCTGCAGACCGCCTTATGTTGCTGGGTGATTGTGCACGTATGCGTTTGAGTGGACGTAGTGAAGAAGCTCTATCGATGCTTGAATCTTTCATGAAGAAACACGAAGAGCATTCTGAACTACCGACAACAACATGGTCACAGGGTCAAGTCGTTGCAGCATTGCTGCATCTTGATGCAAATCGACCGAATACTGCAGTTCGAATCGCTCGTGAATTGCGAAGAAAAGAACCTCGTCATCCACATGTTCGTTCATTGGTTCGTATTCTCAACGAATTGGGGCTCCTCGATGCGATGGCAACCGAACCAACAAAGATGACAATGTTGATCGATTCAGCAGGCGACTGGATGCGGGAGTGGCCAATCCTCCATACGGTTCACGTCTCACCACGATTGGGTTCTACTCAGGCACGGAAACACGCAGGTCGAGCCAATGCCTGGATTGTTCACTCAAAGGAGCAATCCGTATCCAAATACTGGATGAAATCGAATCTATGGAAGAAGATTCCGTACAATGGAGAACAACAACCTCCGCATGGACTCTATTTGCACCTCTATGGAGTGATTGCGACGATTGCTGGTATGCCTGTTGATCTAGGTTTGCCAAGTGGCATCAATTACAATGACTTGATGCTACGAGATCTTGTGTGATTAGACACGTCTCCGTAATCGTTCCATCGAAGCGTCTGCTTGTCCAAGTTGTTCAAGAGCAGCCTCAACTTGTCCCCCATTCAGCCGTTCTTCTGCTAGCGAAATAGTCGCCTCAGTTTGCTTCATATCCTCATCGGTTACAGGAATACTGGAAGCAGTACATTGGTTTCTCAAGACGTTCCACTCTTGTCGAACGAAGTCCAACAGAGCTTGTGCCTCAACTTGTTCATTCCCAAGGGCGTCAAGATCGATGGTGAGTCGTTCAAGCAACGTTGCAGCGTGACTCCACTGGCGCTCATCTGCTGCTTTTTGGACTTGCTTGAATCGATCCATCCATGCATCTGAATCATCAAAATTATCGAATCGTTCAATGATCTTCTTTCGTTGACGTAGGGCGCGCCGTACACTGTCCATCGCCTCACGTTCAACTTGAATCACACGAATGACTCCTTCTGCTAAACCGATGGATTGGCCCGTATCGCCTGCATCAAGCGCAGATTCTGCTTGTTCGAGCCGATGTTCAAGTTCAGAGGTATCAAATCCATCCGCAGCTTTGAGTGCTTTCGCAGCATCACTCAAGACTTCGACTGCACGTTCTTTTGCATCACCATCTGCTTGAAGTTGGATAGGGATTACGCAAGCCAATTCAAACGCTTTCTTCGGCGCTTCACGATCGAGTTGTTTCTTTGCATCACGAACGATTTGACGTAAATTGTCGATGGTTGCACCCGATTGTCCAGTGAGCAATGCTTCAGCTTCTCGGATTGAGGTTTCAGCCTGTTCCCACCAGGTGACAATCTCTTGGGCTCTCCGTTTGGCTTGACGAAACAATCCTTCTGCTTCACGTAGCGAGCCAAGCGTAACTTCTCGCTCACCCATTTCATAGGATTTTCGAGGTCGTTTTACGAGTGGAGCCAATTCTTCTGCATGTTGAATAACAAGGAGAGCCTCACTTCGTACAACATCGACGTCCGTTGCAAGGGAAAGTGAGCGATCGATATCTTCCATGGCCTCTTTGAGAAGACGCATGCCGAACGATGGGTCGATGTGCCCTTCCTCTTTCGCAGTCATGACAAGGCTACTTGCTTGATCGACTGCAGCACCTTCTGAACGGAGGACTAAGAGGCGGTTTTCAATCGAATCGAGTTCTTTACGAAACGCCTTTCGCTCCTCGCGCATATCATCGCCTGCAAACCATAGATAACACACATGACCAATCATAAACACAGCCAGAATCGGATGCGCCCAATCTTCGGTTTCAACAATCCACGTTTGTCCTGCTCGATCACCAACCAACATACCGAGCACCGTCAAGGCTCCAATGCTGGTCATCATGGCTCGGAAACGCAACACATCGATGCCTCCTCGTAACGTATTTGCTGAGAATTGGTACATCGCTAACCCCAATCCTGCGAATAATATAGCGGCGAGTAGTTCACTCATATCTGTTGAATATGCACGAATGGAAAACATCAGCAGAACGGGCCAAACAATACTTGTCGCTGCACCGATTCTTGTTCGTGCACGCGGGTCATCGAGGATGAGATCCTGAATCGCAATGCCCCATAACAAGACGAGAACAGGCATGCCGAGGCCTGTGAGTAAACTTGCATCACCAACAAAGGCATCTTTCAAAGTTGGCCATGCCAACCATACTGCTCCACTCAAGCAAAAAAGAGCACAAATGGTGCTCAATCGCTCGATTCTTTGGATGCGAAGCAAGCGCTCGGCTTTGATGGCCTCCTCAACATCCCCCCAGAGCATGATTAACCCAGAGAAGGTTTTGATGAAGAAACCACCGACTCTTTGCATACTGTTTGGCAACAATGTTCAAGGGTGTGTTTGAATGGTTGGGAAAGAAGGGGACATCCTATGAAAGGACTCATCACGATGGACGATTTGACCAATGACGACATATACAGCATTCTTTCTGATGCTGAACGGCTTCTTCCAGTTGCTCGAGGTGAACTGTATCTACCGCTTCTACAAGGAAAGATTCTCGGCAATCTCTTCTTTGAACCAAGCACGCGTACTCGAATGTCCTTTGAGACTGCAATGAAGCGATTGGGCGGCGATGTTGTCAACCTTGGTGATGTCAAGACATCCTCTGTCGTCAAAGGAGAAACACTCTTCGATACCATCCAAATGGTCGATGGCTACACTGATATTATCGCCATGCGTCATCCTCGACAAGGTGCTGCACGATATGCTCAGGATGCTGCACGAGTCCCCATTCTGAATGGTGGCGATGGTGCAGGTCACCATCCTACTCAAACCATGCTCGACCTCTTCACCATCCAACAATCGCATGGAACGCTGGAAGGTTTGACCGTCATTCTTGCCGGTGACCTTCGCTATGGACGTACTGTCCACAGCCTTTCACATGCCCTTGTTCGATTCGGTTGTCGCTTGATCTTTGCATCACCTGAACTCTTGCGTATGCCAAATGAAATTGTTGAAGATCTACGCGAACACGGTGCAGATGTGACCGAAACAGAAGATCTTCTCGGTAACATCAATCAAGCAGATGTCGTCTATATGACACGAATACAAAAAGAGCGATTCGCTGATGAGGATGAATATGCTAAGGTCGCTGGAGCCTACAAACTGCATGCTCGTGACCTTGACAATGCCAAATCGGAGATGATCATCATGCACCCATTGCCTCGTGTTGATGAGATTCATCCAAGCGTTGATGCGTCTCGCCATGCACGTTATTTTGAACAAGCATTCAATGGCGTCGTCGCTCGGATGGCACTCCTTTGCCGATTGCTTGGCATCGAAGTTCCTGCTAAGATCGGTGGAGGTGATGCTTGATGGCTGAAGAACATAACATGCGAAGAGTTACTGCGATCAAGAACGGTACGGTCATTGACCATATTCCAGCAGGTCAAGCCCTCAAAGTGCTTGAATTGCTCAGCCTCTCTGGTGACACATCCGTCCCTGTCTCCTTGGTCATGAATGTCCCTTCAAAGAAAATGGGTGGAAAAGACATCATCAAAGTCGAAGATCGTGAACTCACGCAATCTGAACTTGATCGACTCGCCCTGGTCGCTCCAGATTCAAGCATTGCCATCATTCGAGCCTATTCGGTTGCAGAGAAATTGAATGTGAACTTAGGAGAAGAAGTCCGGAATGTAGTCCAGTGCACGTTCTCTAATTGTATTACACAGAATCTACGTGAGCCATTACCACATCGATTGAAGGTTACGAAAACCGATCCCTTGACGCTACGTTGCCATTATTGCCAGCGTCCTCAAGACTTGGATGAACTAATTCACAACCTACTCTAGATCAATATCGAGAAGGTCGCGCATGTCGCATGCTTTGCATGTTGCTCCTGAAGTTGGTGAGCCACAACGTTCACATTTGGTTGGGTGTGATTGAACAGAAGGCGTTCCTTGTCGAGCAACCTGTTTGATGTTGTCCGACATCCGTACTAAACTATGCCTTGTTCCTGGAACATCTTGCTCAAGTTGAGCAACGATGTCTCGATATCGCCAACGTAGTGCTCCTTGCGCATATGGACACTCTTCATGATGAAGCGGTAATTGTTTGTGCATGGCGAGAAGATGGATTTCTTGTTCAGGAATCCAACGTAATGGTACGATTCTTGGCGGTAAGCCATCAACGGGAGAATCGGTATGTGGGGCGAGTCGAAGCGTTCGGTCAATGTCTCCGTTGGTCATGTTCATCAGGACTGTCTGAGCCATGTCGTCTAAGTTGTGACCTAGAGCAACGACATCTGCACCCACTTGGCGTGCTAACGCATTGATGCCTTGCCGGCGAAATACACCACAGTAAGAGCAAGGCATCATCGAAACACCTTCGCTTGATTCCGAGATTACTGGTAAGCGTTTCACAACCTCATCCATATCATGGAAGTCCAGGTTTTCGTAACTGGTTGAAATGAATTCAACATCGAGCGTTTCGCAGAGATCAATGGCACATTGCAGCGAGGGTGGCCGATATCCCTCAATGCCTTCATCAACGCATCCTGCAACCAAACGAACATCTCTTCGCATGCCGATAAGCTCGACGAGAAGTGTCAACAAAACGGCTGAATCTTTACCTCCAGATATGGCAACAAACACCGTTGTTGGTTTCGATTTATCCAAACGTAATTGCTTGCGCAGTTCCTTACCGACCTTCTTACGGATCGATTTCTCAAGGTGATGTCCACACAAGATACGGCCGGAATAGGCTTGTTCAACAACTGCATCCCTCCCACATACATCGCAGGCAGGTGCCTGGAATGGGTTTGGAATTGCCTCGGCCATGGCGAATCGTCACATCACCTCCATTAAACGCCTCCGATTGGACTATGTTCTATTGTAAATATTCCAATTGAAAATTAAAAAATCCAATTGAAATTTTGAACATGCAGGCTCTATTTTCCATCTAGCAAGAGCGCGGAAAATGATGTCCTCTTAGCCCTCCGCGCTTACTCATCTGGAAATTTGCAGTTGGAATTTTGATTTGGGTTGCCAAATCCCCCTACGGGGGAAGAGTTTCGGGAAAGTTCTTGAATGGCACGTAGTTGTCAAGAGGTTTGGGCTCCTATGCTGGACAGGTTATTTTCTCAACTTTGCGAACTCGATGGAGTTCGTCATGTTCGATTAATTGATCAATTCGGCAAAGAGATTCTTAGCACGAAGAAATGGCCAGAATCGGTCGAAGAACAGCGACGGGAATGGGCACATTATTGTTCATTGAGCAAACATCTAGGCATCCAACCACTATTTGAAACTTGGATTGAAGGTCGTCGATTGACACTCTTCGACCATTTTGACAATGATCTCTTCGTCCATCTTTCCGGAAAAGATGGGAAAAAAGGCGTATGGCGATACGAGTTGGAACGCTTGCGACAAGAATGGAATGCGAAGCAACCTGAGGTGTTATGATGTTTGATTTACCACATATTGAACGAATTGATGATGATGTTGATGTGTCCGCTGGGACCATTCAACCGTTCGAACATGGATACATCACGACATGGGTGGGGCGACGAAAAACGCCCTTTGGCCATCGATTGGTGCGTGCCGGACGCATCGTTGGATGGATCTGTGAAGGAACGAGTGCAACCAAACTCCTCGGCGGAGCTGATGCTCGTGAAGCATTGGAAGAAGCTGAAAAGAATCAACATCGATTGATTGCTTCGAGTTGTTCGATGCATGGTCTTGCTGAATTGGCTGCACTGTTGCCTGAAGCGTTTGAATTCCAAGCAGATGCACAAGGACTTGGGGCGAGCAACACCCTAACTGAGCGACTCTTTGCACGAAACATCTCCGCTGTTCTACAAGCACTCTCAGATTACGAACATGTACAAGGTGCCTTGGCTGCTGATCAAGGTATTCTCATCGATAGCATGGGCGACCTACCAGGAAAGGCCGAGGAATTGTCTGCAGGTGTTGCTTCGCTCTCCGATGCATTGAATGCTCAACAAGACAACCTTGGCGGTAGCAACGGTTATGCTTCATTGAACAGAGGCGATGCATCTCTCCTGCTTGCTTCAAGCAGCACCATCGTTCTAGCCATTTGGACCGAACTTGATGCGAATCACGCTCGCTTGCTAACCGATGTTGCAGCCAAACTTGATGGCGAAATTGGAACCTATGCAGAAGGGTCTGCTTCGCTTCCTGATGGATTCGTTCTTCGTGAAGGGAAGGGGGGTTCTGATGCCGTTATGTCCATGCTCACAGCAGCGCTTGAAGAACGGGTTACGGGGCATCTCAAAGCAGGTGCAAGCGACAAAGCAGTATCGCTTGCACTCAATAACGGTCTTCCCGTAGCAATGGCAGCAAATGGGCAGTCCTTCGATGATGCAATGCTTGGCTTAACCGAAAGCAAACGTGTCTTGAAATTGCATCGGCTTGCTTCAGGCACGATGGTCTCGTCTTCAACTGGTGATGTTGAGGATTTCTCACTCAAACAATTTGTTGAGGCGCTTTCATCCGTTCGTACTCGTTCTGAAAAGCGTCGAGATTCGATGATGCATCGATTGACAACGATGTACGGCTTTGAAATCGGCCTTGCTGATGTACGGATTGTACGATCAAAATTGAGCATCCATGTTGGCGGTCAAGAAACGGCACAAACCCTTCCAGATGCTGCTCCACTTGCCGGTGTCGATGCTGGATTGCGTCGGCGTCTCGAGGAATCGGAACGAAGAGCGGATTCATTGATGCGAAGCAATGCTAGCTTGACAACACAACTGCAAGAGGCAGAAAAAGAACGTGTTGAAGCCATGGTTCGCCTCGGTGAAATCAAACAATCCTCTGGCCAACAAACAGAAGCCATTCAATCAAAGAACGATGAATTGAATCGCGTTCAAGTGACAGTTTCCGAATCTAGGACTCGGATGGAACAAGCAGAAGAGCGTGCAGATCGCCTCCTGCGCCGAGTGAGTGAACTTGAACATCAACTGAGTGAACGTGCATCTGAACTTGCGAAGGCGCTAGGAAATACGGAAAGCAGTGAAGCATTACGAGATGAACTTGAAACCCTCTCAAAACAAGAGGCGAATACACGTGCTGAACTTGAATCCAATGCAGGACAATTGTCCTCAATACGCGAACAGATTGAACTTGAAGAACGTCGATTGCGTACACTCGAAGAACAGGTTGCATCACTACGTGATCGTCAATCGGATGCACAATCGAAGAGCAATGCCTCTGAAGAGAAAATTCGTGCTGCTCAAGCACGATTGGACCAAATCGAAGCTGAAACGCTCTCGAGTCGACATCGAGCTGAAGAAGAACGGCAACGTCTTGCTGAAGATGAAGCACGACGTATGCAACTTCATTCTGAAATGCGTGAATTGATGGGAGAACGAAAGGAACTGCTTACCGAACTTGGTAATCTTGGTGCACGTCGAGGGAATGCGGAAACCGAACTCTCTGGACTTATTGCACGTGCAGAAGCGTTAACGGATGCGCACGAAGAAGCCGTTGCCGATATTGCAGAAGCTGAACGACTCCGTGCTCGACTATCAGAAGAACCACTTGCTCAAGCATTACTCAACGATGATGCGACATTTAGAGGGCTTGGTCCTGTCCTTGAGCGCCTTGAGCATGCTCGAACATTGGGCTACTCTGTTATCCTCTTGGACCGTGCTGTTGAGCGAGCATTGCAAATTGTTCAATCAACGGTTGACCACATCGCTTCAACACCTCGTCATTTGCTGAGCAGTGAAGTCATGACGCTTCTTGAACGGCAAGTTCCTCAAACAGCGGGTGCTGTAAGAGGATTGGCTCGATGGTCCGTTCAACAACGATTGGAAAACCAACTTGGTGAAACCGTTGGCCATCTTATCATCGATCTTGAGGGTATTCTCGAGGATTATGATCGCTCGATTACCATGCTTCGAAGAATGCGGAATGTTCTCGACCAACTTGGTAACTTTGGTGCTCCTCTAGAGGAGGTTGAGGCGTTACGAATGAATTGTATGCGTCCTGAGGCGTTGCCAAGTGTTGCAGTTGAAACACGACGCTTGATTCGTGTTGCTCTCGATGACATCTATCTTGAAGCCGACCAACGTGATGCTGGGGAGGCAATTGCACTCGAACAAACCGCTCAAGTTTTGGAAGAATTGCTTACACAAATCGATGCATCTGGATTAACCAAAGGCGTACCTCGTGGAGCTATGTGGGATTTCCAAAGAGATGGTTTCCTTCCGTTTGAACGTACATCCATTCCAGTCGGCCAACGTACACCAGTGATGGAGGATATGATGGAACATATTCAACCTACGTTGGTTGTTGAAGAAAGCGTTTCACTTGATACGGAACCCATTGTTGAACTGGTCGATGAATGGGAGGAAATGCCAGGGCCTGATGATGCCGAGCCAGAGGCTGCAGTTGTTGAAGAAATCCGTCAAGTTCCAATCAAAGAGGACCGTGCTGATCTCGAAGCTGAGTTAGCTCGACTTGATGCGGAGCGTCAATTACGAATACCGGAATCAGAAGAACCGAAGAAAGATCCTCGACTCGAAGCGTTGCAAGATCAACTCTCCGAATTGGATTTCTGATGTGATCGTATGACTGATACCCTTCTCTTAAGGAATGAAATCAAGGGCTCTGCATACCCGATGATTCTGGAAAAGATTGTGTTCATTGCAGCCATTGTTGCTTTTGTCTATCTCAATCAATACCTATGGTCATCGACCGATGAGATCGTGTATCAATGGGTTGGAACAATCGGATTAGCACTCAGCATGCTCATTCTAACCGAAATCATTGGCCGTATAATGCAATCGATTCGAGCATCAAAGTGATCAATATTCTTTTTCTTGAACAGGTTCAGGCGTTCTGTTGGTCATTGATTCAATCAATCCCCAAACACGCTGCCACGGAACAAAGAATCGCAGAACTGCGACGAGACTTAGGAAAAGAAGTGCTGAAATGACCAATCCATAGGTCAGCGATAGTTCAATCGATTCAGAGACTTGAGCAGCCCATTGGCTTCCTGTTGATGCTCGAACGACTTCCAGCAATACGCTGTGGAAACCGAGGGCAACCGTCGTTACCAATCCCGTAATGGTCAGGAATCCTGCAGTGTGGCGCAAATGGCCATTCAGGACGTTGTCCATTTGACGAACATATTCTGGGTCTCGCTTGCATGATTCAGGAAGACGGTAGGCGTATTCGAGGTAGCGAATTACACCAAATCCAGACTCTTGGAAAACCATGATGAGGACTGCGATGAGAATCAGTGAGAATTGTTCAGGCGTAACCAAATCGAATCCAAAGATTCCAACGGTTGGATCACCTGCCTGTGATTCCAGTGAAATGAGGTTCGACCCCCAATCACCAAGTTGCGTTTTAATCAATGGGAATGTAAGAATGGCGTGGATTCCTAAGAACAACAAGGTGAACCCAATTGCCCAGCCAATGGAACGACGTGAGAGACCCCATATGCCTCGTGTCCCCATAATCACTGGAAGAAGATAGATGAAGAGGATGACCAATGAGAGAATCATAAGCAATGGCCATTCAAGGGTCTTGAGTTCACTCTCTGAAGGCGGCCTCAAATCCCATGAGAAAAGCATGGAAGGAATCCAAGTGAGTACCAAACGGCCAATTAAAAGCGTCATGAGTGTAATGATGAATCCCAATTTGATTCGTTGTTGAACACGTGGTGATTGGAATGCCAAGACGGCCATTGAGCCACCTAAACTAAGACCCAAAACGATTGGAACATAGAAACGAGCAAGTCCAGTTCGACCTGAACCAATCAACCAATCTCCAATAGGGACCTCCCCCACGAGCTGTTCAAGAGATTCGAACAATATTGTATGGTCAATACTGTTGACAACATAGGTCGAGACGACCTCAAGATACATCCATACAAGGGCGATTGTTGAGACGACTTGTAATGTAATGATTTGCCACTGCTTACGCAAGGTCTTGAGATGGAGGGTGCGGGCACGACCTCCCATCAAGGATACATCGCTTTGTGGATCGACTTCACCTGCCATCTAATACCCCCTAACCTGCATAATGGCTTGCGATAAATCCATGTCAGGCATCCAGTCGATAACCTGTGCACCAGATCCTGCAAGTGTTGTAAGTCGATTCTGACGCTCCAATTTGAGGACTTCATAGGACATCCGGGGAATGCGTGAGACGAGCCGCTCGAAGTCAATGCTTGAAGGTGAGAGAACTGTCACCTCATGTCCACGTCCAACCAAATCTCGAACTGCTGCTGGAACGGTGCCATCACCTTCACAGGATGAGATGATAAAAACGGGACTTCCTCGACTGAATCGGCCACTAAGCGAGTTCGTTACTGCTTGCAATGGCATGCTACCTTCTGGCTTCACACCTGCAAGGGAACTTAGAATCTTGAAGTACTGCTTATCACCTGTATCTGGCGGGAGATAAGCAAGTCCATCTCCGTAGATTCCAAGTGCCACGCTATCTCTTCGTTTCAAGAAGAAAGCAGCAAGGCTTGCAGCACTAACTGTCCCCATTTCAAGTGGGTTTTTCAGGACTGTTCCAATACGAGAAACATCTCTTGAATCGAGAAGAAGGTAAAGATCAGTCACTGCATCTCGACACTTTTCGTTAACCATCAGATCGCCAGTTCGAGCAAAAGCCTTCCAGTTGATGTTCTTGAACGGATCACCGGGTACATATTCTCGAAGTGAATAGAATTCAGAACCTTGACCAGGCGTACGAAGCGTTGTTGCTCCTGTATACATTTTCGGTGTTCGAGACCGAAGGAACGCTTCCTCGACTTCCTTGATCTGCGGGAAGATGACAATGTCCGAATGGTGGTCGACATACATGTCTTCGATACCGAGATTGAAGGTGTTGCGGACGCGAAGTGAGACAGGGCCAATCGAATAGTGTCCGCGAAGAGGGCAACGTAGAACATAACGAATACGAGCACTTTCACCGGGACGGAGATTGAGACGCATCTGATTCAAGCCACTTCGAAGTTTCATTTCGTGAGGAATATTATCGTAAACATCCAACAATTGCGTACGTCGGTTTGATCGGTTGGTAACGAGAAGTTCGACGTACAGGTCATCACCTTTGTACAAATTATCTGCGGAAAGTGTACGCTGAACCTCAATATCCCCATGACCAGATACCCATGAATTAACGACGATGAACGTAATCAACGCCAATCCAAGAATCATCATCTGATTATTGGTGATCATCATTCCAATGAGAATGAGGGCAATACCCCCAGTGAACGTAAATGCTGCTTTACGGGTCCACATAACCGTCACCTACGCCCCCATGCTTTGATTCGTTTGACCAATGCGACCGATTGTTCTAAGGAATATCTACCAGGTTCAATTGCAAATTTCGCAAGAACGGGGTCCTGAATCAATCCAACCAATTCTTTTGCCGACATTGCATGGAATTCTTCAACAGTTAATCCATTTTGATTCCGTACCTTTGACAGGAATACCTGCCGTATTTTTTCGGTTTTCGCATAATATGTGTACCGATTAGCATCTCCAAACCCATAGTAAATGATGCTGAAAACGTGTCGCCACGGTTCAGGATCTTTCTTCTTGAGAAGGACCGCTTCGAAGGTGATGAACAGAACGACGAATAGAACGAGCATTGCAAGACCTTCGCCTGTGAAGTAGACGAGGAGGAAGTAAACGGTGTTGTAGGAATCAGCGAGCAATGCATTCTGTGGATGGCGACTTTCATCAAAAATAACCAATGCATTCTCAGATGGTTGTCCTCCAAAACCTTCGGTCGTGCTTATTGCTGCTTCCGCAATGACATCAAGTGCCCATTTGCGGTTGTCATTGGCAGGAATGAATTTGTCCGTTTTCCCGTATTCGCCATCATTGAACCCTTCATAATCGTAAATTGCGTTGATGAGAGAGCTACCGTCTGCGATAAAGAACACACGACCCCCTTCATCTGGATCGCAATTTGCAGAAGCACATGCTTCGATCGAGAGATTGAATTGACCCCAGATATCGGGCGTTTCGCTTGTTTGTTCATTGCCCACCCAAAATTTACCATCTCCATTGACGTCAACGGTTGCTTGGTTGCTTGTAATCGCCCGAACATTCACATCTTTGAGCGCTCCTCGAACGCCAGGTACAATTTCAAGGCCTGTAACATTGTTCAACAACATCGTATAGGTTGAGTTGTACTCGATCGTTCCAAAGTCACCAGAACTCTGCACCCAATGGTGTGAACAGACACCAGCCTCTTCTTTTGTCATCGTTTCTGATCCAAATTTTGAACAAGGATGGGCTCCAATTTCAGACGACCAGCGTTCGTGTTCTTCAATGGTTGAAGAGTCCAATTGGGTACCATTCATGCCACAAGAGTTTGCCTGCATGCACATCCAAATGTAGTTCTTATCAAGTTCGTTAACGTAATTGGTATCATAGAGTTGGTGTCCTGTATATCGAACGCCGTACGCTTCGCCAATGCTGCCAGCATAACCAAAGTCTTCGAGAACAATGACCGTCCCCCCATTATCGACAAATTCCACAATTGCATCAACTTCAGAAGGCGAATACCCATCTTCCGTGGAAATTGTGATGAAACCATCTTCATCAAATTGTGGGAAGGAGAGCGTGTCTCGTTCAACACCCGCTACGACAAACGTTGTATTTCGAGGATCTTCGATATCTGCTAAAAGGAGCGGACTACTGACCAGCGATTTGGTTTCAACACCCATGGCGTTGATGTCTTCTCGGAACGCGGACATATCGTCCCAATCATCATCGTAAGCTGACAGCTGTGTGGTCTGACTCAGGTTGATGAAATTCTGTAGGATGGTGAGCAAGAGGATGCCAAGAACAGCCCAAAATGCCAATTGGAGACCAATTCGCTTCAGATTCTTGTTTCGC
>Ga0163111_10001325_pt1 | contig 15174 bp, 8 predicted proteins | sample CRUFie1St18metaG_FD_109645 | JGI IMG/M metagenome (GOLD analysis project Ga0163111, IMG submission 109645) | Marine microbial communities from the Costa Rica Dome - CRUD Field 142mm St18 metaG | ecosystem: Environmental > Aquatic > Marine > Oceanic > Photic zone | place: Costa Rica: the Eastern...
TCGTCACGTCGCGCCGATACACCAGCCCCACCCCGCCCGAAAACCAGCCCACGGATGGCTGCCCACACGGGTATGCTGACTGGTGCTTGGCGAGAGAAAGACTGTAGCTAAGTAAAGTACTCCCCTAGGGGCAGTGAGAGGACCCGATCACTCCATGACCTCGCGTGCATGCTCCCGAGCCGAGCACTCGAACTCGCTCAGCACGCAAACACGTCGATCGGAAGGAGCTCGGCGTACCCGAGCATCCACATCACTTCATACGTGACCCAGCCGCCGAACACAGCGAAGAAGACGAGGGCGGCCAACGCGCAGCAGCAGCGCGAACGGCGGCTATCGTTGAAGAAGAAGGGCGACGTCTGGAAGACGATGCTTGACTGCACGCGGTGCGGCAGCCGCAGTGCAGCAAGGAGGAGGAGGGGCGCGACCTGCACGGCGCAAAGTGTGTAGTCGCGCGCGCGGTGAAGCGCGCACAGCGCGCCGCGACAGCCTGGGACGTGGCCCTGTGCGAGGGCAAGCCCGCAGCTCAGCGAAGAGAGACCGAAGTGAAGGGCGACGAGGTGCGTGAAGAGGCCGGGGACCGCGTAGAAGGAGCGTCTCCAGCCGACATGATTAGACTCGACGACGCCGGTCTGCGTCACGTACACGCCCCAGCCGACGGCTCCGACGGCGAGGCCGATGGCAACGCGGAGCCGCCGCCGCGCGAGCGCCGCCGCCGCACGGCCGCAGCCGCCCGGCCAGCCGGCGGCGGCGTCCGCGGCGGCGACGGCCCACACGGGCGCGAGCGGCGCGGCGGCGGCCGAGAGCAGCCAACCGTTGACGACGCCCGAGCCGCCAGAGGCGAGCTCGAGCGTGCTGTAGCTCACGTACGCGTACACCGCACCCATCAGCAGCTGGCCGAAGGTCGCCGCGCTCGAGGTGCCGTACTTCGCCGCCGTCGGGGTGCCGCAGTCCCACCACGCGGCCCATGCGTTGGCCGCCGTCGCTGTCGTCGCCGTCGTCGCCGTTGTCGCCGTCGTCGCCGTCGTCGCCGTCGGCGTTGCCGACGCTGCCGCTGCCGTCGCCTCCGTCGCCCCTGCCCCCGCCCCCGCCCCCGTCGGCGGCGGCGGAGAGCCGAGATCAGACGCAGGTGCAGCAGCGGCAGCTGCAGCGACGGGAACGCCCTGCTTCTTTGTCGCCGCCACCTGCGGGGCGCCCTGCATCCAGGCCGTCCACAGGTGAAGGTCGCGACGCAGCGTGCGGAGGTGAAGGGCGTGCGGATTGTACACGAACGGGACGTAGAGGAGGGCAAGGCAGATGAGCCAAAGCATCCAGACGAGGTTGGCAAGCGTTGAAGGGGCGTCGAACGACTGTGCAACGAACAGGAGCAGCAGAATATCGGCAGCCGGATAAAAGTGCGAGCGCGCGTACGACATCCACACCTCGTGCAGCGGCATGTGTGCGATCGAGACAGCCCTGGACGTCTTAAAGTAGTCGGCACCACCCCAGCGCGTCGTCCGCGCGAAGTGGTACGAGCGCGTCTGCGCGATGAAGATGTAGTACAGCGGCGCAAGGGTGAGCAGCTTACCGAAGAGGTAGTTGACGGCCACGCGCATTCCGCGCTCGTGGGCCACCATCAGCGCGTCGGGCACCATCAACACGAGCGACGCGAAGGCAGGCATCCAAACCGCGAGGTTATTCAGCGTGACGGGGGTTCCCGAGAAGTAAGGCAGCAGGCCAGACAGATTTAGAAGCGCGAGAAGGTACGCGGTGAACTGGACGAGGTGCATGGTCACCGCGTTGATTAGGTAGAAGCCGAACGCGCCGTGCATCGTGGACAGCTGGCGGTCGATAGGCAACGCCTTGCAGAGACGGTACAGGTCGCGAGACATCACCTGGCATGCGGCGCCCTGCGCGAGCTTGCCAAAAAACGCGGAGATCTCCGACAGATTTGTCATCCGACCTTTTCCGAGCTGGTGGTACTCGCGAAACACGACGCGGCCGCCGTGCAGCGTCGTCTTGTATCCGGCGAAGACGTCTTCAGAGAGATTGATCTCCTTCGAGGCCTTCGAGACGCCGCCGCGCGTGAGGAAGTGAAGCTTGTCGAGCAGGTCTGGGTGGCCGTAGTGGAAGCGCACATCGAGTGGGGCCGCGAGCACGCGCTGGAAGAAGGTGCCAAAATACCGCTCTTGCATCGCCATGAAGATCGCCGTGACAAATCCCGAGGACTGGGTGAAGCTGCGCCGCGCCAATTACACGCACTCAGACGCGGCCTCGCAGGGCGGCGGCTGGTGGCAGGGCTGTGGCAGGGCTTACATGTGCTCGGGGAAGCCCACGATTGTGATTGGCCGGGGGTCGCGCTTCGCCGTCCCGTTCGCCGCCCCGCCGCCGCCCCCCTCCTCCGGCGCCTCGAACTCTTGGAGCAGGTTGCGAATTTTCAAGGCCTCCTCGAAGTACTGAGCCGCGCCGTTGGCATGCACTCGGACGCGGCCTCGCAGAGCGGTGGCTGGCGGGCTGTGGCGCGGCTTACGCCGTCTTGATTCATGTCCACGAGACAACAAATTTCCCCTCGCGTAAACGGGAGCCCAACATTCTGATTCTCCGGCTTACCCTCGCCGAGGATCGCGGGACCCGGCAGCCGCACGCGTGCAGCCTCGGCCACCTCACCATTGTGGCCCGAGCGGAGGAGCACCGCGTCGTGCTTCTCCTCAGCCTCAGCGTCTGCCGGCAGCTGCTCGAGGTAAACGACCTTGAGCCCAGGATAGGCGCGCAGTAGCCAGTCGACATCGTCTGCCGCAGGGTCCGCACGCCGCCGCTGCGCACCGAGCAGCTGACAGCAGACGACGTAGTCGAACTTCGAGCAAACGAGCTCCGCGACGTCCGCGCCGTCGAGGTTGGGCTGCTCGAGTGATGCCTGGAGCCGCAGCGCCGCGTCGTATTGCATGATCCCGCGCACTGTGCGCGCGAGCGTCTGCCCGCGGAAGGATGCCCAGAGGCGCACCGATTGCAGCACGCCCGGCGCGGCAACCAACAGGTCAGCAGCACCGAGAGAGGACGGCACGCCGCGACGCTCGCAAAAGTTGGCCCACTCGTCAGCGTACAGCTCCTGCAGCACGTCGAGGAGCTGGCGACCGTCGGGGCCCGCCGCGCAGAGCTCGCCGAGCGAGAAGATCACAGTCTCGGCGTACACTGGCGTCAGGAAAGAAACCGAGCGCATGCAGGCGACGGGAGGCGGCGCAGGCATTGGTAGCGCCAGCGAGCCAGCGAAGCTTTTCAGCCGCCGACGCGCCTCGCTCGAAGTTGGCTTTATCAACCTGCCGGTGGCGGTCGCGGCGAGTAATGTAGCGAGGGCGCCAGCCCACCGCTGCCCTGCCGCGTCGGAGCGCAGCGCAAGGAGTTGCCGGCGGGCGAATGCCTCATCCGTGAGGAAGGCGCTTGCACGCAGCCTCCACAGCGCGGCAGCCGCCGAGGCGCTCGCGGCCTTTGCCGTCGACGCTGACGGCGGCAGCGCCGCGGGAGCACCGGCGGGTGAGTCGGGAAGGATGGTGCCGAGAGCATCGAGGAGCTCGAGTGCCGCTCGCGCCGCCGGCGCAAGCGTTCCTTCGGAGGCTGCGTCGGCGAGCGCGTGCGCTGCGCGCAGTGCGCGCGGCATGCCGGCTCGGCGGAGCACATCGGCGGCGGAGAGTGCCCGCAACGCAACGCACAGGGTTTCGAGGGCACGTTGCGCGCCACCAGCGCCGACCAGCCGCGCGGCCACCGCGCGCAGCAGATTCGCCGCCGCCCGTGCAGCGCGCGCCGCCCCCTCGGCGCCCCCCCCGTCGTCGTCGCTGTCGAGCCAGCGTATGGCGAGCTCGGAGACCGCGACAGCCTCGCGGACCGAGCCGAAGCGGTTGGCGGCCATGAGCGCGGCGCCACAGGAGAGGATCATGGGCGGTTCGTAGAGCTGAAACGCGCTGAACTGAATGTGGGGCGAGGAGGAGGCAGCGGCAGGCGACGCCGCCCAGCCGGGAGTCGCGAGGTGGTGTGCAGAGCGAGGCAGCCGCAGGAACTGCAGCGCAGACGCCTCGGCGTTGGAGAGCAGATCGCTCTGCCGCAGCTCGTGCACCAGCGCGTCCCATCCGGTCGCGAAGAGCCACCGAGCTTGCGTGCCGGCGCCGACGCCATCGTCGTCGCCGCCATCATTCACATCGCGCGCGTCAGCCTCGGCGTCGGCGTCGTCTCGTGCAGGCGTTGCCGCTTCGTCCAGACCGCGATCGAGCGATGTATGAGCGGGCGACGGCGTCGGCATCGGTGACTCCCCGTCGGAAGCGCCGGCGCGGGGCGATGGGCTCCCGAAGCAGGCGGCTGGTGGCCGTTGGGCATCAGCAATGAGTGCGGCGGCGTACCGGCGGCCGACGGCGTCGAAACCGCGGACGAGCTGGCGAAAACGCGTGAGGCGGCCCAGGCCGAGCTGCTGCGCCGAAAGCCATGCGACGGCGGCGAGGAGGACGGTGAAGAGGAAGTCGGAGAGGATGAGCGCGAAGGGGAGAAGTGGGACAGCAAGAGATACGACAAGTAGAGCGAACTCGGAGGGTGACGCGACTCGCTGCTCGTACAGCCGCGCGAAGCCGGCGTAGCCCTCGGCAGCGGGGCGCGCAGCGAGAAAGTAGCAGGCTGCGGACCACACCAAGAGAAGCGCCAGCCAAAAGGCGATGCCGCCGTGCGCGCGGGGGTGGTGCCGCGCATAAAACCGCTCGCCGAGGCGTTCTGAGCGGTACGGCGTCGTGAGCAGCCGCAGCGCGGGCACACGACCGACGAACGCCGAGTAAAGCGCGTACGTGCCGAGCTGCACGCCGCCCGCAGTCCAGAAGGCGGCCCACAGCGGGAGCGACTCGGCGTGGCCTTCAGGACTCAGCCCAGAGGGAGGCACCACGCCGGCACAACCGGCGTAGATGCGGCGGTCGTGTGCGGCCGAGCCGGGCTTGCCATCGGGCAGGGAATCGCAGTCCAGCGGCGAGAGGGCGAGCAGCCCGAGCAGCCCCACGACTGACGCATACAGCAGCTTCGCCACGGCGCGAGCCGCGCCAAGGAGAAGCGGCGTGGCCGGCGGCTTTCGCGACCACCACTGGCGTGCGTTGTCGTTGCTGGCGGCCAGACGCAGGCCGTCGAGGCGCGGCACCGCGAGCGCACAGTGCGCCCAAAGATCGAGGAGCTCCTTCGCGAGAGAGTACATTGCGAAGAGGTAGAGCGAGAAGGAGGCGCGCGCGAGGGCAAGCGCGAGCGAGGAGCGCGAGCTCGCCGAGTACGCAGCGGTAACGACGAGATACAGCAAAGAGAAGTATAGCCACAGAGGCTTGAGGAAGGTCTGCGCCAGGTGCAGCCACGAATTGCTCTCCATGTGGGTCTTCGGGCATGTTGCCAGGGCATGCCCCACCCACGTGAGCTTCAGCCCGTCGCCGCCGCCGCTGCCGCCCACAAAGGGCGAGTACAACTCGCAGCGCGACGACCAGAACAGCTCGTTTAGGTCGTCATAGGTCAATCGCGAGGGCGCCTTCATGCGCTCGGCGGCGACGCGATAGATCGGTTGAATGACGTCGTCGAGGAGCGACGCGCAGAGCGAAGAGCCGCCGCCAACGGCACCTAACGTCCAAGCAGAGCGGCCACCGAGGAGCGAGTGGAGTAGCCAGCACAGCAGCTCCGGCATGTGCCGCAAGTTGGCAGCCTCTGCCCACACGCACAGGTACAGCACCGACTCCTCGACGATCTGCGTTGCGCACGGCGTTCCTTTGACGCGCGCCCCACCCTCGGAGTGCAGCGCGGAGGTCGCGGTGCGAGGCGCTAGTCCGAGCTTGCGGCACCAGTGAATGTACGCCCCGGTGAGAGCACCGTGGACGTCGCAGGCCGCGGCGGCGGCCGAGCGGCGTGTGCGTCGTGCGCTCTGCTGCAGCGCGATGACATGCGCCGCCTGTCCCGCGGCCACTGAGGACTGCAGACCCACAGCCGCTTGCAGGCGCTCGGCCGCCGCGATCGCCGCCACTGTGCCCCACGCCGTCTCGTCGTCTTCCGCCACCGTGGCTCGCGCCGACGCATTCCCCTCGGTGCGCGACGCCGACGGTTCTGGCGACGCCAGTCGCCCCGCCCGAGCCGGTACGTTGGCCACGCCAAAGAACAAGCGCGCGGCGGCCACGCCGAGGGTGCCGCCCCCTTCGAAAGAACGAGCGAGGTCCCGGCCTAGCGACGAGTACCGGCCGTTGCCGGGGGAAGGCAGAGTCTCGGGTTCGCCTCTCTCGCCGTGCCACGGTGTTCCACCCCGGAGTTCGCGCACAAACGACGGCGAGTCGCCTTCATCCCCCGCGTGCACCGAGTGCAGCGACCCTACGGGCTGCGTCGGTGTCCGCCGCCCCGCTTCCAGCGCGTCTGCCGCCACGTCCGAGGTGTCGTCCGCCGCCGCCGCCGGACGGAGCGGCTCGCGTAGCGATTCGACCACGCCGTGGTGCGCGTTTCTGTGACGGCGGGTGGCAGCAGCGCGCGGAGGCGCGAATGCCCCGCCGCGCGCGAGGCGAAGCAGCTGGTGCATGGCTCCAAGGATGCCCACGACAGCGGAGGCGGCCAGAAGCGCACCGGGCCGGCAGTTCTGCGACGGGGTGAAGGTGCCGGCGTCATCAGCAGTCGGAAGACCCAGCGACGCGGCCAGACGCGACACCCACGCGCAGTCGAGCAGCGCGCCGAGCCCAAGCGCGGCCTCCTGGCTCCCCGCGAGCGCGACCGCGCTCACGGAGGCCGTTCGCCGCAGCCGTGGCCCGCCAGCAGCGCCGAGCACGAGCAGAACCACAAACACGGCGCCGAGTGCCGCCCACGGCGCCGTGCCGCCGACGCCGGCACGGGCGGCCTGGCCGGCGCCGGCGGCCGCGTCCTCTTCGAGCGACTGCACCTGCACGACGACGAGTGCGGTGGCGGCGGAGGCAGCGGCAAAGAGCGGTAGCGTTGGCATCAGCTGGGCGAGCGCGGCGGCGGTGACCGCAGTCTGCAAGTAGACGGGCCACAGCAGCGCGCCGCCGGCCTGAGGCACAATCGACGCGCCCGAGGTGGAGGAAAGGGCGAGCCAGACCGGACCGCAGGCGACGAGCGCGCCGTGAAGAGCGGCGCCGACGCGCGAGAGTTCGACGGCGCCAAAGAAAGTGAGGAGGAAGCCGAGCGTGACCAGCGCGGCTAGTGCGATGCGCGGCAGGAAGACGAGCGACGTCCCTGGGATGCCGTAGTCGAGGTGGTGGCCCTCGATCCACCGCTTGCTCGGGAAGTCGGGCGTGTCGCATCCAAGTGCGAGAGCGCCGTCGGCCTGGTAGAGACGGACGTAGTCGACGAGGAAATGAAGCGGCCAGATATCGGGCCGTGGGACGCCCCACCTCTGCGGAGAAACTTTGAGCTCGAGCAAGATGTACATCGGTTCGAGCGGCACCAGCCGCTCTGGCGTGTCACCGAACGCGCCGAATGCGCCGCCACGTACACGCGTGAGCCACACGTCATCCTTCCACCACGTGAGCAGCGAGCCATTCCGGCACGCTGCTCCCTGTTTTGCCGTCCGCTCACCGACGCGCCGTCGATTGACAAAGTGCGAGCCACACTCGGGCGCTAACTTCGCTGAGAAGCCGACGGTCGAAAAGGTCGTGTACGCCGAGTCGTTGAGCAGCGTGATCGCGCCGAGCGTGTCGAAGTCGTGCATGCCGTAGAAAGCTGTGTTCTGCACAGTCACGTTCGGTTGGTAGGCGACCCACTCGGAGTACCACGGGTGGTCTTCGCTCCTATAGGAGCGGCCGGAGGCTTTTGTTAGTTGGGCACAGGCCTGGGCACGCAAAGCGCGGAGGCCGCTGCGGCGCGCGGCGTACGGCAACGTATACACCATCGGCCGCCAAGACGACGGCAGGCGTGGCGTGAGCTGAAGTGACGAGATCAGGCACGTGTCGTTCCAGACGGCACCGAGCGTCCGGCGTAGGTGCTCCGTCATCTGCCGCGTGCACATCGTCGTCTCGAGCAGGTCGATCTCAGGCGCGCCACGTCCCTGGTACTTGTTGAGCCCGTAGCGTGCCGGGTGGTCGGCGCATGCTGAGATGCGCTGCTGCTGCCCGTACTTTGCCTCGGGGCCCGGGCACTTGCAGCGATCATACGAGAAAGGCCACACGTTGTCGACCGACGATGGGAAGTTGTCGCGCGCGAGATTGCCGAGCGTCCAGATAGCCGGCCAGATCCCGAGGCCCTCGCGCGGCCTGCCCGGCATCTTGTAGCGCACCTCGAGGTAACCGCCGGTGTAGCAAAACTTGTTCCACGACGTGACCTGTGCGCCAGTGTAGCCTGCACTCGCGTGCCCCTGGTCGGCCGCCGAGAGGTTCAGCGAGCCATTCGCGACGCTCACCAGCCGCGGGCTGAGGTACGTGTCGCCGTACGTGTCGGTGTCAATCGCCTCGGTAGGGCTCCACTTGTCCAGATCGATCCCCGTGGGTCCCGCGTGCGCCGTCTGGAACTCGTCGCTAAATACGAGCTGCAGCTCTTCGCCGTCAACCACCTTGCAGTGGTGGCGTTGCGGGGTATCTTTGTCGACCCAGCGGCTTGGTCGGGGTGAGCAAGCCAGCGAGAGGACGGAGGAGAGGTATGGCACGAGCGCCATTATGACCGGAGGGTGGGAGAGGCCGCGAAGGGAAGCTCGCCGGACCCTTTTCCGCCTCCGGAGCGGCCGGAGCGGAGCGGCCGGTGGTACCTCTTGGAATTCCTAGCTAGGAGGTCCTTCAAAATAAGAGGGCTACGAAGCTCAACGAATGGGGAAGTTGTCCTCCAGCATCAGGTCGTGGTCGTCGTCGTCATTGTCGTCGTCGGTCGCGATGGGGCCGCCCGGGTTGTCCTCGAGGACGCAGGCACTGCCGCCGCCACCGCCGCCCCCGTTCACGTCCACGTCCTGCGACGGCACCTGGACGGTCTCCGCTCGCATGACGAGTGGCGGCACGCTGGCTCCGGTGGGCGCCGCCTGCCGCGCCTCCTCGCCGCCCTCCTCCGCATGCTCCTCCTCCTCCTCGCCCTCGTCGGTGTCGAGCGGAGACGGAGGCTGCTGCAGTGGCGGCGGTGGCGGCGCCGTCGGGTCCACGTCGAAGCACATCACGCGGCGATCGGCGACGAGCTGCGGGCATCGGCACTGGATGAAGCCGGCGTCCTGGATGTCGATGAGCAGGTTGTCGGCGACCTCGCGCTGCTCGACGGCGACGAGGCGCCCGCCGTCGGCGAGCAGCGCGCGCAGAGAGCACGCCAGCCCCTCCCGCTCGCCCTCGCCGACGAGGTGCAGCACGTCGCACATGAACACAAGAGCGGCGCGGCGACCGCCTGGCAGCTCAGGTGCGACGCTTGGGGGCATCCGCATCGGGGTGACGCGATCCTCAACGCCGGCGCGCCGTGCCTTGCCGCGGATCGTCCGAATCGCGTCGGACCGCACCTCGAGGGAGAAAACCTGGCAGTCTGGCAGCTCGGCGGCGAACGCGAGTGAGAAAATGCCAGTGCCTGCGCCGACATCGACGATCGTCGACGACGGTGGGAGTGTGCTCCCGAAATACGCGGCGAGCGTAGCCGGGCTCAGCGCATCAACGCGTTCGCGGCGGTCGAGCTTAGTCGTGAACGGCCGGCCGCCGGGTCGGTACTGGTCGACGGACTTCCCAAGCGTGCGCTGCTGCTTCAGATTCTCGAAGGCGTTCATCTCGTTGACGAGCGAGTAAAGCTTGCCTGAGCCAACGCCGAGCTTCTCGAATACGGGTGCCGCCGCCTCCGTCCACGAGACGTCGCTGATGAGTAGACGCAGCGCCTTGCACGCTTCGTCCTTCGCCGCGTCGGTCCTGCCGCGAAAGAGCGGCACGAGAATGTCGTGGACGTCCTGCGCACGCACCGCGGGCTTGCGTTTTCCCTCGTCGTACTTGAGCAGATAGCGCAGGCAGTTGAGCCCGCCAAGCACGGCATCGTCCGACGGATTGCCCGCGAGAAGCGCGAAGAGGCGCTGAAGAAGCTGCGGCGGGACGGCCGCGGGGTCTGGCGTCAGATCTGGGCAGTGCGGTTGCGGTGAGTGCGGGAGTTCACTCCGCGGCGCGCACGGGCGCTGCCTCGTGCTCGTCTACCATCGCGTGGAAGTGCTGCTGGTTGCCAACGAAGCCGAGCACTTGCGCGGCATCGTCGCGCGCCAGCTGCCCGAGCAGCGTCGTGCGCACGTTGGCGTTGAGTTCCGCCGAATGGTCGGACTCCTCGCGGCATTGCAGCAGCGACGTCCCGACTGCGAGCTCAAGGCCAACGTCGACGACGTGCTGTGACTGCGACATTGAGACGCGCACGAGGCGAAGGGCGGCGGACGACAATGGTGGACGCGCGAGGATCGCCGGCATCACGCTCGAGTACGCGTTGAGCGCGTGCAGCGCCTCAACCAGCCTCGCGTCCATCGCCGCCTCAGCGGCGCACCCTGAAAACAGCGCCTCCAGCAGCTGCGCTGACGACGGGCTCAGTTGCTTGAGATCGCGCACCGTGTACGCAGCGGTTGACGACGACGCGCCAACGGCTGCCACGCCACCTCCACCGCTCGCCCCGTCTCTGAAGTGGGGCACCGTCGGAGGGGACGGCGCGTCGGTGGCGGCGGTGTCGTGTAAGTCACCATCTTCGGCGGACGCATAAGTCTCCATCTCCGGTCCCTCCTCGAACACCGCCCTGATGAGCTTGGCGACGCGCTTCGCCCGCTCAAGCATCTGCATCCGCCTTCGTGTCTGGGGCGCGCAGAGCGCGCGCGCCACGAGCGAACGCGCCGGGATCCGGATTGCGTCATCGCGGGAGGAGGACTCACGCCTACAGAAGGAGAGAGCGGGAGGGGGTGGGGAGCTGCGGCGGCGGATGCGGCGGCGGCGGCTTCTGCGGTGCGAGCGGGTGACGCTCACCAGAAGACGTCGGCGGCGCCTTCCACCGATAGCAGGTTGCCCAACGTCGCGAGATCGTTCATCTCGTGGATCGCAGTGATGATGTGCGTGGCGGGCCGCGCCTGCGACCCGTCCGGGTGAGACAGCACGTACATCAACCCCTCGGCCGACCCCGGGTCGTGCATCAGCCGGCGGGCGGAGGCGCGGTGCGCCATCGCGCCAAGTAGCTTGACCGCAGCGCGGAGTACGTCGAATGGGAGCTGGTCCTTCGCGCGCAGCAGGGGCACCACCTGCGCGATATACTTGTCCATCGCCACCTGGTTCGTGGCGCACTCTAGGCAGCTCGCCGCGAGCGTCTCGAGCACCTCGCGAAGGAGGTCGGGCTGTTTTGGCATCGGGTGCACGAGTGGCGCGAGCAGTGCGAAGCCATCGGTCGCGAGCCGGAGATAGACCTGGGCGTCGTGGTTTGGCGCCGAGACATACCCTCTGCCGCTCGGGTCGTTCGGGTCGTGAACGAGCTTGAGCGCCGTCAGCAACGACGGACACTGCTTCAGGATCGCCAACACGTCTTTCGCGGAGCTCCTCTTCCGGACGAGGAGGCGCAGCCGCCCCGCGAGCGCCGCAAGCTCTGAAAGCGTTGCGTCGCCGCCCTCGCGCACGAGCTTCCGCACATGCTCCTCCTCGAGCAGAGCAAGCACCGACTTGTTCCCGGGGCTCACCTCGAGCGCGTCGCGCAGTGCCGACGCGGCCTCCTCCCACTGCTCGAGCCCGCGAGACGCACGCGCCTTGCGCACGTACGCCTTGACGAAGCACGGGTCGGATTCGATCGCGACGCCGGCGTCAGCCGCCGCCTCCTCCCACCGCTCGAGCTGCAGGAACGCCTCAGCGCGGTTGGCGCGCAGCTTGCCAATCAGATCGTCGTCGAGGCCGTGCGCACCCGTGCACTTGGCCGCGATCGCGATGGCCTGCGTGTACGCGCGCGCCGCCGCCTCCATCTCGCCCGCGTTGAACGCCGCATTGCCCGCGCGTTTTGCGCGATCGACCGCATCGATCGGCTCGATCGCCTCCACCCGCGGCGCTGGCGCGGCACCGTGCTCCTGAACGCTCCAGTTCTCCTCGGGAGCCACCGTCTCCTTCGTCTGGTACGCGTACGATGCGCGTGGCGCCCGACCGAGGATCCATCCCTCGCTGCCGCACGCGACCTCGCGCGATAGCGTGTGCCCCGACGCCGAGCGGTACGAGCGCGCGCCATTCTTCCGCGCGTCGCCGTCGCGGTGATACTCGCCATTCACCTCCGCTGATCCAGCCCCACTGACGATGTAGGCCCACGCGTCGGAGCGCGCGGTGCGCTCTAGCCGCGCCCTCTCCGCCACCTCGAATTCCCGTTTCACCTTCGCTGCATGCTTGGCATTCAGCGCATCGTTCGCCGCCTGCAGAGTCGCCATTATCTCCGTCTCGCCCGCATCCTCCGGGACGTTCAGGTGCTTGTACTGCTGGATGCCCGCGTTCGTCTCGAGCTCAAAACTCGCCGCACCTTGCATGATGGCGGGAATGAGCCCGGGATGGACGTCGGGCATGTGGAGGAGGAATGAGAAGCTGTCAAAGGTCAAAGTCGTGGTGCCAACTTCGGCGCCGCAAAAGGTTCAGACGTGAAGTAGGAATTCCTACGGTGTGGGTCCCTACTGTATCCTCAGAGCAGCCCTCGTAGCACTCGGAACCGAGCGCTATGCCTCCCCTCCTGCGGCCGCTGCGCCGCCTCTCGGCTGCGAGCCGCGCGTACCGCGAGCTGCTCGTGGCGCAACGGAACCTGTTCGCCAGCGATGTCGACGCACGTGCGCTCGCCCGAGCGCAGACGCGCGGGCACTTCCTTGAGAATGCAGCAGCGACACGCGAGCTTGCGGAGCAACTCGTGTCCGACGCGCACGCGTCCGCCGCGTTTCTCCGTCACAATGTGGGGCAGACGGTGCGCGACCAGACCTCGGGGAACTTCGTGCTCGTGCCGAAGCCCGAGCACCTGTCGCGAGAGACGGCGCCGCCACCGCCCTCTGACGTGAACCCATGAGAAGAGAGAGGCGCCTCGAGTGCACTGTGCCTCTCCACGATACGCCTCGTACGGATGCGGTTCTCAAAGCGCTCTCGACATGAGCGCGGCCGTGGACCGACGTGGCGGCGGCGGCGGCGGCGGCGGCGGCGGCGGCGGGCGGCGAGGTTTTGGCGGCAGGAAAAAGAACCAGCATCGGCTCCGAATACGGCGCGGCATCTCGACGCGGTCGCTCACGCGGTGGCGACCCCGACGCACCTGACGGCCACGGCACCGCCCTTGCCGGCGCGAATCGCAAAGCGCGGATGTTAGTGTATGAACTCGAAGGTGCGTAGAGCATTTCTGTACTTTCACCGTGCCACGGGACCGCTTCTTCTGCAGTCCTAGGGGCCCAGGAAGTCCTACAACAACCTGCTAGATGGCCGTCAGTGTCTTTCGGCCTGTCGATGCGGCGCCACTCTCCGCCTTCCGCGCCGTATTCGGAGCACTGATGCTTGTGCACGTTGCCCGCCTGCACTTCCACGGCATGTACTGGCGCTCGGTTGTAGCACCACCCTTCCACTTCACTTTGAGTGGTGTGCAACTGCCCGTGCCGTCAACTCCGCGTGCCGCATACACCCACCTCATGTTCCTTGCGCTGTCGGCCGCCGGCCTCGCGCTCGGCATGTGGCCGCGGCTGTGCGCTTCGGCATTCGCAACGGCGTACGCGTACTTTGTGCTTTGCGAGCGCACGATGTTCAACAACCATTTCTATTTATATGCCATTTTCGCGGCGCTCCTCGTGCTCATCGGCGGCCCGAGCCGTCGTGCGTCCACGCTGTGCTGGTGGCAGCGCGCGTTGCTCCGCGCCCAGCTCGCGCTCGTCTACGCGTACGCCGCCGTCGCGAAGCTCAATGAGGACTGGCTTGTGCACGGCGAGCCGATGGCGACCAAGCTCGCGAGCGAGAGCGCGTTGCACGAGCCCGGAATGCGCTGGACCCTTGACGCGATGCCTGCGCTCCCACTTCTCGTGTCGTGGGCAGGCGTCGCCGTCGATGGGCTCGCACCGCCCTTGCTACTTTGCAACCGAACGCGGCCAATCGGCATCGCGCTCACGTGCGCGTTCCACGTCGGCAACGCCGCACTCTGGCGGCTCGGCGACTTCCCGTGGGTGATGCTCGCCACGAGCCTCATCTTCCTCGACGCCCTTCCCGGCGGCTCCGCTCCGCCAAGACCGCCGCCGCCGCCGCCAGGCCGCCCGCAGCTCGCGAGGCTGGCGGCGGGCGTGGCGCACCTGCTGGTGCAGCTGCTGCTCCCTCTGCGGCCGCTGGTGCTCGCGGGTTTCGACCCGCTCGACGCGGTCCACACCAAGGCGCACACGCTGCTGTCGTGGCGCTTCATGGCGGTGTCGACGCGCAACTTCTTCAACTTTTCGCTGCGGTCGACGCGCCTCGGCGCCACCTTCGTGATGACACGCACGCTCAACCGGCTCCACCTGGTGCACCCCGATGGCACCGCCAGGCCGCTGCCGCTCGCTCCGCCGCTGCACTCGCGGCAGGCAGGCTACATGCCTTATTCAGCGCCGATGCTCGCGACATTCGCTCGCGCCGCGGCCGAGAGGCACCCCGGCTACGCGGTGCGCGGCGAGCTCTGGAGTTCGATCAACGGGCGGCCGCTTCAGCGCTTCGTCGACGCAGCTGCGGATCTCAGCGCTGTCGAGGTATCCGCGCTCAGCCGTCCGCCGTGGGTGCGCACGCTGCTCCGGCGCTTCGGGTCGCCCGTGTGGCGCGCTCGATTGCGGATGCTCCGCACGCGGATTCGTGCGGCGGGTCATGCCGCGGTCATCTTCGCGGACGCGCCGGGTGGGGTGCGCATGCACGCCGAGGAGCTGCGCGGCACCGCGCTGTTCCCCGTGCGCGCACTGCTTGTGCCCCTCGCCGGCACGCTCCGCGTCACGACGCCCGCGGGCGCCGCCGAGCTCGCGCCACCCGCGTGGTCCGAGGCACCGGACGGCCAGCCCGAGCTGCGCCCGCGCGCCGCGCCTGCCGAATTGCCCCTTGGCGAGGCCCACCGCGTGCGGACGACCGGGAGCGAGCCTAGCTGCTGGGCGTATGTCTTCGGCGAACGCCCGGCGGCGTCGTGATTTTTCCCGACAAAACCGGGACCCTACGTCGGTCGCCCAGGAATTCCTACAGTACCTTGTAGGAAGCTTCCTACACGCGGTCAGTCGAGATACAGTAGCACTCAGAGCTTCAGAAACACACGTGTACGGGAGCA
>Ga0163111_10001326_pt1 | contig 15168 bp, 19 predicted proteins | sample CRUFie1St18metaG_FD_109645 | JGI IMG/M metagenome (GOLD analysis project Ga0163111, IMG submission 109645) | Marine microbial communities from the Costa Rica Dome - CRUD Field 142mm St18 metaG | ecosystem: Environmental > Aquatic > Marine > Oceanic > Photic zone | place: Costa Rica: the Eastern...
AGTTTCAGTGCCGAGAGCGGAGTATCGCTGGCAGGTTTGAGGAGCACGGCGTTGCCGCCGGCAATGGCTGGCCCGATTTTGTGCGCCACGAGGTTGAGCGGAAAGTTGAAGGGCGTAATCGCCGCCACGATGCCGCACGGTACGCGCAGGGTAAATCCCAGTTTACCGACACCGCCGGAGGTGGCATCCAACGGCACGGTTTCACCATGCAAATCACGCGCGGCATCGGCGGATAAATCAAGGGTCTCCATCGCGCGCCCGGCCTCGATGCGGCCCTCAGCCAACACTTTGCCTTCCTCGCGGCTGATCAGGCGGGCAAGGTCCTCCTGTAGTTCGGCCATGAGTTGGGCAGTACGCCGAAGAATCTCCACGCGACGGTGGGTCGGCAATGCGCGCATAACCGCCGCGCCCTGTTCCAGACAGTCCAAAGCCGCGGTGATATCCGCCGGAACCCCCACCGGCACAGTGTCGAGCACGGCGCCATTGTAGGGATGAACCACTTCAACAACCGTCCCGCGTTCCTGCCATCGGCCCTGGAGAAACATCTTCATGCGCCCATGAGTGTGGCGGATTCACGGCGGTTTGTCACACAAATGACTTTTGACCGCGCGCCAGCGGCGGGGCACACTGAGGTATGGCACGAATTGTTTATGGGTTGTCCGGCGAAGGCTCGGGACATTCTTCCCGATCTCAGCAAATGGCACGGCATCTGGTGGCGCAGGGGCACGAGGTCAAGATGGCTAGCTATGATCGCGGCTATCGCAATCTCAGGGAAGAGTTTGATATGCTCGAGATCGAGGGCCTTGTGATCGCCAATGAAAACAACAAGGTTTCCAAATCCAAAACACTGGCTGCTAATTTGGGAAAACTGAGCGCCGGCCTGAAGACGTTTCGCCGGTTAAAGAAATCGTTGTTTGAGAAATTCCAGCCGGACGTGGTGATCACAGATTTCGAGCCGATGACCGCTTATCTCGCCTACACGAACGATCTGCCGCTGATCACCATCGATAACCAACATCGCATGCGCTACATGCAATACGATGGCCCAGCTCACCTGAATACCGACCGACGCCTAACCAAGGGCGTGATCCGCGCGATGGTGCCGCGGCCGGATGTATCGCTGGTGATCACCTTTTACGAGGCGCCTGCCACCAACCGCCGCACGCTTTTCTTCCCGCCCATCCTGCGCGATGAAGTGCTCGCAACCCAACCCGCCGAGGGCGATCACATCCTCGTGTACCTCAGCTTTGGATTCGACGATTTCATTAAGCAGCTCAAACAATTCCCCAACGAAACCTTTCGCGTGTACGGCTACGACCGAGAGGCGCAGGACGATAACCTACATTACCGGCCATTCAGCAAGGAGGGGTTCATGAACGATCTTGCCTCCAGCAAAGCCGTAATGGCCACGGCCGGATTTACCCTAATGAGCGAGGCGCTTTGGCTCAAGAAACCCATGCTCGCCCTACCGATGGCCGGCCAGTTCGAACAACAGCTCAACGGCCATTGCCTGGAGCAAATGGGGCTGGGCAAAAACGCGCCAGAACCCACGCGGGAAGCCGTGAGCGATTTCCTCTGTCGCCTGCCCGAATACCGCGCCGCCCTAGCCCAACACGAGGCCCGCGACAACACGGCGATCCTCAATAAACTAGATGAACTCCTCGCCGACGACTGCGCTCTGGCCCGCGAATTTCACGCCAACCGCAAGTCCTACGCCGCGCCGGAATCCGCCTGAGCCTCAAGGTCAAGGCTGCAGCAGTTCCACCATGCCCTGCCCCAGCGCATCTCCGATCAAAAAATAACTCTCCGCATTTCCAAACCAATGATGACCGTGGCCGACATTGGGCGATTCATCCTTGGGCCGGGCAAACGCGGTGGTGGAGATGAACTTCACGTTTCCCTGCAGCTCCGGCCGCGCCGCCGCCGCCTGTTGCGCGAAGCGAATGGCGAGCATCTTGTCGCTCGCTTTCGGACCGCCGTTGCCAAGCTCGCCAATGATCACCGGCAGACGCGGCGTGTTGTATTCCGCGCGCACATCCCCGATAAGATGCACGAGGTTGTCCTCGTATTGCGATCGGGCATCCTCGTCGTACATGTCGTTCCAGCCCTGAAACCACACAAAGCCGCGTACCACCAGCGGGCGACCGGCGAGTTGAGGAAACTCTTCCGGCACCGCATCAAGCGCTTCGTTTACCTCCGCCAGCATCTTGGTATAAAACTCGCCCGTCTCCCCACCAGCACTGGGAGGCCTGAAATTCTTAAACAAACTTTTACCGCCCCACGCCGTTTTCACCAGTAACACTGGCGCCTCAAGCGCATCGCCCAACCGATGGCCGATCTGCAGTTCCGGCCCGATATGATGCCGACTATCCATCGAACCGTATCCGGTGTAGCCAATCGTCAAGCCGCCCGCCATCACGCCCTGCCGGTTACGAAACCGCACGTGTACATCATTGCGCACCACCCAATTGCCATCGGCATCCTTCAGGTGCGCATACCGTTCCGGTGTCGCCGCCATCGACTGAAGCAGGTTGCCCTTGCCGCCGTTGTAATAGCGCGGGTGATCCATATCCACCACGCCCTGCCCTTCCATGTTCGATTGACCGGCCAGAATAAACACATGCACGGCATTGGCCGGCACGGATGGAGAGGATTGGCATCCAGTGAGCACCGCGGTGCCCACGGCCAAAACGCATAGAAGCATTCGCATGAGAAACGTTACCCGCAGAAACAAAGGCGGCACAGGGAAAAAACTCTGTGTCTCCGGGTTGAGAATAATTCTAGCTGATCAATTCCGGCAACGGCTTGATGCCGCTGTCCACGAGATAATGCGGCCGGCCCTGCGAATCAAGCACGGTGGCCGTGGCGGTATCGATACCGAGGCTGTTGTAGAGCGTGGCGAACACTTCCTGGAATTTCACCGGACGATCCACCGGCTCATTGCCGTGCTTGTCGGTAGCGCCGATGACCTGACCGTGGCGCATGCCGCCGCCGGCGAGGAACGCAAAGTTCGCCCGCGGCCAATGGTCGCGGCTGTTGTTCTTGTTGATCTTCGGTGTGCGCCCGAATTCACCCCACATCACCACGGCCACATCCTTGTCCAAGCCGCGTTCCTTGAGGTCCATCAGCAAAGCGGACAGGCCTTGGTCGAGCAGCGGCATTTCCTCGCGCGACCGCGGGAAGTTCAGGCCATCGCCGCCATGCCAATCCCAGCGACTGTAATTCAGCGTCACCACGCGGGCGCCGGCCTCCACTAGACGCCGGGCGACGAGGAAATTACGAATCATCTTCGGCGCGCCGTCCCGCTGGTACTTGGGAATGTTCACGCCATAGCGCTCGGCAATGCGCGGATCTTCCTTCGAAAGATCCAGCGCATCCATGAGACCGCCATTGGAGAGAATACTCAACGCCTGAGCGTTATGCTCATCGAGCCCACCGATCTGCCCGGTGGCATCGGCATCACGCCGGAACTGATCAATGCCGCGCAACAGGCTGGCGCGGTCGTTAAGGCGGTTGAGATTGATGCCCTCCAGCACCAAGCTCTGCGGCTTAGCCAGTGGATCCTTCTGCACCAACTGCATCGGCGTGTGGGCCGCGCCAGTGAATCCGCCCTTGCCGGCCTCGCCCCAAGTGCGGTTGCCGGTGGGATACATTAGACTCACATTCGACGGCACGCCGCCGTGGTTAGGCTGCAGCTTGGAGACCCACGATCCCCAGCTCGGCCAGCCGCCCTGCGGTGCATTGCGCTTCTCGCTCTGGCGCCGGCCGGTCATGCATTGGTAACAATCGTGCGCACCATCCGAGTCGGCCAGTGAACGGATGATCGAAAACTGATCGGCCATCGTGGCCAGCCGCGGGAACATCTCGCAGATTTCGACGCCGGGCACGTTGGTCTTGATCGGATTAAACTCACCGCGAATTTCCTTCGGCGCATCCGGCTTGAGATCGAAGAAATCCAAATGCGATGGACCGCCCGGCAAGTAGATATTGATCACCGCCTTGTGGGAACGGCCAATCTTTTGCGCGGCCTCCACTTCCATCAGTTGGCCTAGCGATAAACCGCCCGCGGCCATGCCACCGATCTTCAGAAAATCCCGCCGCGAATACCCATCGCAATGAGTGCGGCCATTGTCTCGGTTACCAAACAGGTCAATCATGACGATATATAACTTATGACAATCAACAACCCGAGGCGAGGAAGAAGTTCAAATGTTATCACAACCTCATCAACAACACGCAGTTACTCCTGAGATTCGGTGGCCTAGATACCAACTAAGAACGCGAAAACGATGCCTTGTTTTTTGAACATGCCGTCACTATCGTTCGTTAACGGGTAACGGTCGTGCGGCGGCAGGCAGTGGGGCGGTTCGTTTAACATATCATGAAAAAAACTCTTATTCTCATGGCGGGTTTTGCCACTGGAATTCTGAATGCTGCTGACCTCAAAGTCGGCGATGCGGCTCCGGATTTTGCGCTGCAAGGCAGTGATGGGCAAACGTACAAGCTCTCAGAATTCCAAGGCGAACAAGCCGTGGTGATCGCTTGGTATCCCAAGGCGTTCACCGGTGGCTGAACAGCTCAATGCAAGTCGTTCCGTGCGAACGGCAAGGAGCTGAGGAAATTTAACGTCGCTTACTTCACGGCCAGTTGTGATCCGGCCGAAGGCGCCAAGGGCAACATCAGTTTTGCCAAGTCTCTGGAGCTAGATTACCCGATCCTGAGCGATCCTACCAAGAAGACCGCCCGCGCCTACGGCGTGGTGACAGACTCGCGACCCGTGCCGTTTCGGTGGACTTTCTACATTAGCAAGAATGGTAAGATCCTGAAGATCGACAAAAAAGTTCGGGCAGGTCAGGACGGCGCCAACACCGCCAAGACGCTCAAGGAACTGGGCGTGGAAGCCAAGTAAGGATCCACAATTCAAATTAAAAAGGCCCGCCATTTTGCGGGTCTTTTTTTTGCCCAACCGGAATGGATTGTCTGCATCTTATCCGTCCATTAGCCTCCGGCCATGAAGCATCGGGAACTGAATCATGTGGCGTTGCACGTGAGGGATGTGGCGAAGAGCTGCGAGTTTTACGAGCGCGTGCTGGAGTTGCAACCGATTCCACGACCGGCGTTTGATTTCCCCGGCGCCTGGTATCAACTCGGCGCTGCACAAGAACTACATCTCATTGGTGAACGCGATCAGCCCGTGCATTCGCATCCTAAGAGTACCCATTTCGCGCTGTTGATTGACGATATGGACGCATGGGAAGCCCACTTGAAGGCGCTGGGGGAGGAGTACTACGAACGCCGAATGCGGCCCGATGGCGCGTTTCAAATTTACGTCACCGACCCCGATGGCTACAGCATCGAGCTATGTACCGCGGCGCCGGCCGCCTAGCGCTCACAACGAGTCCAGGCCGCGCCTGGGGTTTCCACGCGGAATTGCACCAACCGTCGGTGTTCAACTTCGGTGACATACACTGTCCGGCCGTCCGGCCCACCGAAGCAGAGATTACTCGGACGCGCGCCCAGCACATTAATCTCCCGCAGGACTTCACCTTCCGGCGACAGCACGGCCACGGTGCCTTTGCCATAGCGTGTGATGTACAGGTTACCGTCCGCATCACAGCGCATGCCGTCAAAGCCGTGATCAGGAAACTGCCGCAGCAGTCGCTTGTTGGCCACTCCGCCGTCCGGATCAATTCGCCACAATTAACCGGTCTTCGCGACCCAGTTCGGATCACTGGCGTACAGCGTGCCGTTGGGCACGATGGCGAGGTCGTTGGGTTGATTCATCATCGGCTCATGCGCCAACACCTCAACGGCTCGCGTGCCCGGAGCAATCAGCGCCACATTGTGCCCCACGTAATCGGCCACATACATGCGCCCGGCGCGATCGAAACGGATGCCGTTGCCTACGCTGTCGTTGGGCAGCATGACAAAGACCTCCGACTGGCCGGTGGGCGTGGTGCGGCCGATGGTTTGTTGCTTGACGAAATTAACCGCGAAAATATTCCCCGCACGATCACTGGCCGGCCCCTCAATCCCAGCAGTAAATGAATTGGTCGCCGTCAGGGGCATAGCCAGATAAAGCTCTTCGGTGAAAGCCGACGACTGACATCCTCCGGCGGACACGGCGAACACCGCCGCTGCTAACGCGATTAGTTTTCTCATAATTATTCCTTGGATAATTCCGCTGCCAACCAACGCACAGCGTTTTCAATGACGAGCAAAGGGAACTTTTCCTTAAAGACCGGGTACGTCTCGTGACCTGGGCGAAAGTAAAACACTTTTCCCTTCCCGACATTCCACACGCTGCCGCTGCGGAACCACTCGCCGCCGGCAAAGGTTTCCTTGAACACCACCTGATCCGGCTTCGGCACATGAAACGGTTCATCGTACATCTCCGTTTTGGCGATCGTCCATGTCTTCGGTAGGCCTTTGGCAATCGGATGCTCAGGCAACAGCGTGTGCATCGTGCTGGGTTTGCCATCCCCGCGATAGGCTGGGAAGCAGCAATTAGGCAAATCCACACGCACGGTGGTCACCACCCCACGCCGCTGCAGCGCCAAATACGCCGGCGTCACCAGACTATTGCGCGCCGGCGGAATGCGGCCGGTGAGCGGCACGTATTCCACCTTGAGATTGGGTGACTTGGCGTTGCGCGGAAACAGACGGGCGACATCCTCTCGGGTGCGCGCATTCATCGCCTCCATAAACGGCGTGGCCCAGTGCGCTGAGTGCAGCGCCAGAAACGCCAACTTGCCGGCCTGAATCCGATCGATGATCGGCTTGCAATCCGCGGACGTGACCTGCCCCTGCCGCACGTGGCCCCACCAGATGAGCACATCGCAGTTGCCAAGCACATCGGCGCCGATGCCTTTGTTCGGGTCATCCTGCCGCACCGAGCGCACCTTCAGTCCTGGCTGGGTCTTGAGATGATTGGCAATTGCGTTACCAAGGAAATTCTCGTACGCCGCCTTTTGTCGGGGCTGTTGCTCGTCCCAAACCACCACACGAATGTCGGCGGCGGCCACCGCAAGCGTGGACAGGAGAAAAAGAAAAACGAATTTCATGCGGCCCCAGTGTCGCGGGCGCGCGGTATTTGGCAACGCCAAATCAGCCGTTGGCGATCAGCAACGGTTTATTCCCGCGCTCAATCAGATCCTTACATAGGCTGCCAGTGAAGAACTCCACCACGCCGCTCTTGCCATGCGCACCCAGCACCACGAGATCAAATGGTTTGCAATAATCCGCAGACATCACATTCCGGATATCGCCGGATTCGGTGCGGGCTTCCACGTTGGCAAATCCGTGGGCCCGTAGGAAGCCGACGGATTTGCCGAGCATCTCTGGGGATTGATCCGCCGCGTCGGTGCAGTGCATGAGACTGACCGAAACCTGTGTGCGGCCATACAACCGCGCGAACTGCCGCAGCGCGCGCATGGAATGCGGGCTGCCATTGTGCGCGATCAGCGCGCTGAAATGATCGTCGGGCTTCCAGTTCAGCGGCACGGCAAACACCGGAGCAAGTGTGGTTTTCATAATCTGCTCCAGCGAATCGCCCGGCTCATCATCGGCCGTGCCGTACTCGCCATCCTTGCCCGCGCCGCTTTCGTAGGTAAAGAAGGTCCGCAAGCCCACGACCACACAATCAAAGTAATTGGACTCCTCCAGAATGGCTTCGGCCGGCTCGCCCTGCATTTCGAATTCCGTATGCCGCACACCGGCTGCTTCGCAGCGTTCAGAGAATTTTTCCAGCAACGTTTCCATCAACTGATGGTAATTCTCCTCCTTCGCCGCGATACTAGTCTTGGCGAACTTCATTGCCCCCAAGGGCACGGCACCCACAGACCTTTCAATGCCCTCCACATCCAGCACCACCAGACCTTCCAGCGACGCGTCGTGATGCCGGGCCAGCCAGCAGGCGTAGTCAATGGCCGCATCGGTGTAGGTGGATTTATCGAGACAAACGAGAATACGATTGATCATGGCAAGCAACGGGCCGCGCCCGACGTTGCCTATAAAAACCACATTAATTGCCCGAAGACAACGCCATTCTCATTGCATAAATTGCGGATCGCCCTGATCGTGGAACCACTGGTTTAAACTGCGGCGCATCCGATCAAGGCGGGCTTTGCGAACCGGTGACTCAGCCAGATCGTTCAACTCGGCCGGGTCATCCGCCAAGTTAAACAACTGCGTGCGGTTCAGTTTCGGATAATAGATCAGCTTCCATTCCTCCGTCCAGATCATGCGCTGCACATTGCGGAAATACCCGACGGCAAATGGATGCACGTTATGCTGCTGCCCCTTCAAGATATTCGCCAGACTTCGGCCCTGCACCGTTTTTGGAATCGCAACGCCCGCCATCTCGCAAACGGTGGGATACAAATCACGCAAGTATCCAAAAGCCTGCACGCGCCGGCCCGGCACCACGCCCGGCCCGGCAATGATAAATGGGACCCGAATGCTGTGATCGTACATGTTTTGTTTCCCCATTAACCCGTGACTGCCCAGCGCCAAGCCGTGGTCGCTAGTAAAGATCACCACCGTGTTGGCCAGGCGGCCATCAGCGCGGAGTTGATCCAGCATGCGGCCAACCTGGCGGTCAATGTGATCCACCACTGCGTAATACACCGCCAGCTCCCCCAAAACCTCCTCACGCGCTCGCGGCCAAGGCAGCAGTTTTTCATCGCGGCCGGTAAGATTGCCGTGATCAAAGGGGTGCCGTGACAGAAAATTTTCCGGCAACTTCATTTTGGCCGCCGTGTACTTTTGTTCGTAACCGGGCGGATAGATCAATGGATCATGCGGTCCCGTGAAGTTGACGTGCAGAAAAAAAGGTCGCTCCGTTTTGCGTTTCAAGAACGCCACGGCCCCATCGCCAATATGGTGATCGGTCAATGGCGTGAGACCGATACCCTTGGTGAGATCCGCCTTGCCCTGCGCATCCTTAAATGTCCAATTACGATAGCCCGTAATGGGTCGGCCTTTGCGCCCGCGAACCACCTGCTCTTTTTTCCACGTACCACCACTCGCGCTGAACAACGCCTGCGTTTCCTGATAACCCCGCGTGGTCGGTTGGCCGTCGTTCATCCATTTGCCGCAGTACCATGCGTGATAGCTGCCGGCCGTCATCGCCGCGGGCCAGAGAGTGAGCTTGGGATCCATGCGCTCCCCACTCAGGCCCAGCACGCCGTTGCGAAACCCCGTGCAGCCGGTGAGAATCTCCGCCCGACTTGGTACACACAGCGGATTGGAACAAACGAAGTTCGACCACGATTGCCCGTGCTTCACGAGCCAATCCAGATTCGGCGTCTCAATCCGAGGATTACCCAGGGCCCCGATGGTATCAGGCCTTTGGTCATCGGTGACAATCACCAGAAAATTCGGCTGGGCCACGACCAAAAAATCCGCTGCAAACCAAAACGCCCCCAGCAGAAATAGTTTCCGGCAAAGCATGGGCATCAACTTTTCTTTGGCTCAGTCCATTGGCGCACGGTGCCCAACGGAATCTGCGCCCAAGCGCGCTCATGAAAATAATAGATCATCATCTTTGCCACCACTTCCACCGCGCCGATTTTGAGGGCATCGCTGATATCGCCGATTACGATGTAGGCAATCACCATGGTCGTCAACGTCGCCAGCACCCGCCAGCTCACAGCTTTGAGCACGCTGCGCAGGGGCGACTCGCGAATGACCTCGGTCTGATTGGAATCCGTTGTGTTGGGTGTTTGCGGGGGCTCGGCGTCCATGCCGGAAAGCTACGCCAAAACGAAGTCCGTGAAAATCTCCGTGTTGGATCGACTTTGCAAAACGCGCGCCAAGGGGGTGTCGCCGGTGGGCTCCAAGGAAGCCTGCAAAGCCTCCTTCTTGCCCTCGCCCGATGCCAGCACCCACACTTCCCGGGCGGCAGCCAAGGCAGGATAGCCCAGTGTGATCCGTCGCGGTGGCGGCTTGGGGCCGGTGACCGCCCGGTACACGGCCGGCGTTTCCAGTGCCTTGGTGTCTCCGGGAAAGAGCGACGCCACGTGCCCATCCTCGCCCATACCGAGAAACACCAAGTCCAACTCCGGCTGACCTTGCACGTTCAGCTCCGCCACCCGGCAAATTTCCGCCTCCGCCTGCTGTACCGCGAACGCCTCATCGCGCTCGGTGATCATGCGATGCACCTGACTTTCAGGAATCTTCAGCGCCAGAAACAACGGAACTGCCGCCAAATGATAATTGCTCTCAGGATCGGTTGGCGGCACAACACGTTCGTCGCCCCAGAAAAAATGTACGCCCTCCAGGGAATCGCTCATGACCAACCCGGCAAAGGCCTTGTACAAGGCTTTTGGAATACGTCCGCCGGATAACGCCACGGTGAAGGGCCTAGCCGAATCCCGTTCCAGCAACGCCGTGCGCCATCGTTCGGCCGCAGCCGCGGCCAGTGTTTCGGCGTCCTCAAAATGATGCAGGGTATAGCTCATAATGCGGGTTGCGGGTCATGCCACGTATAGCCATCCTGCGCCAAAAGATCCTCAGCAGCCACTGGCCCCCATGTGCCGGCCGCATAAAACTCGTGGTTTGTCAAAGGCTGCCCGCCCCAGGCCGCGCGAATATCATCCACAATCTGCCAGGCCGTTTCCACTTCATCGCGCCGAATAAAGAGCGTGGCATCGCCAGCCATCGCTTCGAGCAACAAACGTTCGTATGCCTCCGGTGTGTAAGCACCAAATTCCGAGTCGTACCCGAAATGCATTCGCACGGGCCGCGAGCTGATGCTGTTGCCGGGCACCTTGCCGTTAAACCGCAGCGAGATGCCTTCATCCGGTTGCAGCCGAAGCGTCAGTGCGTTGGGCATCAAATCCAAATCTCCCTGCGCAGCAAACAGCACATTGGGCGTGGGCCGAAACTGAACGCGCACCTCGCTGGCGCGCAGCGGGAGATTCTTGCCCGTGCGCAAATAAAACGGCACACCGCTCCAACGCCAGTTATCAATGAAGAGCTTCAGTGCCACATAGGTTTCCACGTTGCTCTCTGGGTTCACCTTCTCCTCCTGCCGATAGCCGCTGCAGTTTTTACCATTCACCGTGCCGGCAAAGTATTGGCCGCGCACCACCTGTTGGGCTACGTTTTCAGGTGTCATGGCGCGAATGGATTTGAGCGCTTTTACCTTCTCATTACGCACATCCTCCGCGGCCAAGGAAGGTGGCGGCTCCATGGCCACCAGCGACAGGATTTGCAGCAAATGATTCTGCATCATGTCCCGCATCGTGCCCGATTCCTCAAAGTATCCTCCACGGCTACCAACACCGACGGTTTCGCTGACCGTGATTTGCACATGCTCAATTGCCTCGCGGCTCCAGAGCTGCTCGAAGATGGCGTTGGAAAACCGGAACATCATGATGTTCTGCACCGTCTCCTTGCCGAGATAATGATCAATGCGAAAGATCTGCCGCTCGCGCGCGTGCCGCAGCAAATGATTATTCAGCAAGCGGGCACTCTGCAAATCGTGCCCGAACGGTTTCTCCACCACTATCCGCTGCCAGAAAGAATCACCTTCTTCACAACGCCGCAGGAGCGTGGCTGCGTGCAATTGATCCACGACCTCCCCAAAAAGGCTCGGCGAGATCGCGAGATAAAATACCAGATTATTGGCCAGCCGTTCATCGCCGTATTCTTTCAAACGAGCGGCCAAATCCGCATACGCTGCGGCGTCCGTCAGGTCGCCTTGATGATAAGCCAGGTTTGCAGCGAACTGCTCCCACTGCGCGTCATCCACCGTCTTGGTGCGAGAATAACGCTCGAGCCCCTCGCGCATTTCGGCGCGCCAACTCGCGTCGGTCTTTTCCCGACGGGCAAATCCCACTACCCGAAACGACTCCGGCATCTGTCCCTCCTCGTACAGATGAAACAATGCTGGAATCAACTTGCGCACCGTCAGGTCACCACTCGCGCCAAAAATCACAATCGTACAAGGCTCATCCGCCTTACGATCCATTTCCAACCCCGCCAACGGCGGATTCAATGGGGAAGCATCCTCTGCCATGGGCAGCGAAAGTAGGAGGAAGCCCTCGTTAATTCAACCCACAAAACTGCGCGTCAACCACACATTTTGCGTAAAAATTCACTCCATGAACGCCACGAAAAATATTTTCCACTCAAAAACTCATGTTTTTTCAAAATAATCAAAGGTATGAAACTTGCTCTTTGGAATCGGATTAGGCAGAACAACCCCCATCCATGATCATGAAAAGAATTCACTCAAAGCAACAGGCATTCACCCTGATTGAACTATTGGTTGTCATTGCAATTATCGGCATCCTCGCGGCTATGCTGCTCCCAACCTTGGCTAAGGCAAAAATGAAGGCCAACAAGATGAAGAGCAAAAATAATCTGAGCCAAATACAAAAAGCACTCTCCATGTGGAGCGGCGACAATGAAGGTTATAATCCTGGGTATCGCAATCGGGCAGGCGATCCTGGGCATGTCCCGAATGCCAACTGGGACGGAAATTTCTGGTATCATAAGGTATTTCAGTACTCCGGTGATGCTCACAAGATTCTCAAAAGCCCTGCCGCAGCACCACGTTCTGGAAACAACGTTCAATGGGGTAGTAACCGCTTATGCTGGAAAGGCTGGAATAATGTGGCAACTGTGAACAGTGGCAAACGCGTCGACGGAAGCTATGGATTTAACGGCTGGAACCATTTTGACATGTACAATGAAAATCATGCCAACTGGTACAAGACGTATCAAACCCCAGAGGAAGGCCAACCAGACATGGCTCCAATTTTGGCGGACAGCATCTGGGTGGATGGCTGGCCAAAGGAAAACGATGCCCCCCCAGCCTCCTACAAAGGATCCAATAAGGATGCTGATGGGAAATTATCAAGCATGGCCCGCTTTTGTGGGGACCGACATCAAGGCCGAGTTCTAGTCGTCTTTAACGACTCTCATGTGGAAGAAGTTGAATTACCAAACCTTTGGACCCTTCACTGGCACAAGGAATGGAAAACTCCGGCAACCCTGCCTTCCCCCCCCACCGAGTCCGGCCATTAATTTTCATGAAAAAAAATACTGGAACCCAGAATATAGGGCTGACTGTCAGTATCGCCCTGTTAAGCCTCATGGCAGCCTGTTCCAAGGAAGATCCGGAATCCACCCCAATGGATAGTGAACCTGTGCCAGAACATAGCCAACCGGACATACCGGAATAAAAAATTACTACTCAATGCTGATAAATCGGCAGATAGTGGTACTTCACTGAAAGGCTGAGCATCGCCAAAGCCGTGCAATAGATGCGGCCTGCGCTGCGTTCCATGCCGTCGTGGCCATCCCAGGAGCCGTCGGCGCGCTGAAGCTTCAGTAATACATCCTCGGTCACCTGTTTGGCCTTGTCGGCCACAACCGGTTCGCGTTTTTGCATACCTTGAGCGTAGTAGTACATGCCGTAGTAAAACCACTGGAGCCGCGTGCTGACTTCCTGACGTGAGAGCCAGGCGGCACTACCTTTAACCTCCGGGGATTCGTATTCGCCGCACACTTGCAAACTCAACAGGCCCGCGGCCGCCGTGGAAAATTCCGGCGGTTGACCCGGCAAATAACCGCAACCGCTCCGCATGTTCACCGGCATGCCGCGCCCATCGCGCGGGGAAAAGTAACTACGCTTGAGATAACGTACCGCCTCCTCGATCGCTTCCTTGCCCACTTCCAACCCCGCGTTCTTCGCGGAGCGCAGGGCCATCAATTGCCAAACGGAGATCGATAAATCCGAGTCATGCGCATCGGGCGTATATCTCCAACCGCCTCGGTACTTGGGATTGCTCTTGCGAACCCGTTGCGAGCGCATGATCAGGGTGACTGATTTTTGCGCCACGGACCGAATTCGCGCCTCCTGCCGTTTGCTCACAGCCATGCCCATCATCTCCGTCAGGCACAGGGTGGTAATGCCGTGGCCGTACATACGTGAACCATCCGATCCAAAATACTCATACTCCCCGCGCCTCGGATCGTTCCGCAAAATAAAATCCAACGCCCGCCCCATGGAGGATCCAATCTTTCCAGGATCCGATGGCTGGTGGCCAATGGAAGCCAACGATAGCAATCCCAGAGCCGTCATGGCATATCCGTTGCGGGCCGATTCGCGGGCTTTTGGATCGTTGAAGGCCCCGTTGACCTCTTGCATTTTCTGGATAAAGCCCGCCCCTCGATCCATGGCAATGTCCACGCGATCCATCTTCGGAGGCGCACCTGCTCCGGCCCAAGCACAGACCGGCACAGCGCCCATGCCCAGCAGCCATTGGCGGCGGTTCAGGATTACAGCACTCATTTTTCCTGCGCAGGCGGCGTGGCGTTGCGCCGGCCGCGTTCTCCGATGATACGGAAGTAATTGTTTATTTGCTGGCGAAACTCCGGCGACATGGCCTCGCGTTGACTTTCCAATAATTGCTCTGCCACTTTGGGCGGCAGCTTAGCCCAGTCCTCGGCACTCATGCGCTTGAGATCCGGCAACTCCCCAAGCTTCGAAGGATCTCCCGCCTGGACCAGTTCCTGCGGCGGCATATTGCCACTGCCTCCGGGAGCGGGTTGGCCGTTATCCACCGGTTTCTGGCCGGGCTGCAAACCGGCGGCGCGGGATTGTGCCATGGCTTGGGCCTGCGCCTCCGCCGCCTGCATCAATGCCTCCATCGCTTGTTGCGCCGCACTGCCTTGCCCGCTAGGTTGGTCACCTCCGGGCTGGCCGCCACTACCCTGCCCGCCGGGTTGGCCACCCTGTCCGGGTTGCCCCGGTTGATTGCCGGGCTGTTGGCTGGGCTGCCCTGCTTGATTACCGGGTTGGCCCGGTTGTTTTCCAGCCTGCTGATTGGGTTGGCCTGACTCAACTGACTGGCCGGAAGGGTTCCCCGGGCGATCGGGTCGGTCAAAACGTTGCGGTTGATTCATGGATGCGTCCAAACGATCCAAGGCGCGAGCCAACCATTGAGATTCGGTTTCCGAGGGCTGCCCAGATTTGCCTGCATCTCCTTTACCTTCTCCCTGCCCTTTGCCTTGGCCGGGCTTTCCTCCTTCTTGGCCGGGTTTGCCTCCTTCTTGGCCGGGTTTGCCTCCTTCTTGGCCGGGTTTGTCTCCTTCTTGGCCGGGTTTGCCTCCTTCTTGGCCGGGCTTGCCTCCTTCTTGGCCGGGCTTGCC
>Ga0163111_10001329_pt1 | contig 15159 bp, 34 predicted proteins | sample CRUFie1St18metaG_FD_109645 | JGI IMG/M metagenome (GOLD analysis project Ga0163111, IMG submission 109645) | Marine microbial communities from the Costa Rica Dome - CRUD Field 142mm St18 metaG | ecosystem: Environmental > Aquatic > Marine > Oceanic > Photic zone | place: Costa Rica: the Eastern...
AATCAACCTCGAATTCTAAAACCACTACAGCGGGGCCTCCACTCTATATGCCCACAGCGGGGCCTATGCGATCTATTGCTTATATACAGAGAAGAGCATAGCGAGACTCTATGCGAGTATACGAGCATATAAGGACCTCTTAACTCTGATCTACGGTTTAATCGTTGCTATTGTCGTTATCGTTGCTATTCAAGTCGTTATTGCTTACGAGTGTGAGTTTAGGCTTGGAGTCATCGTCACTGTGTATCTTTATCACTATTGAATGATCCTGTTCGCATTCTTCAATCTCAAATCGATGTGTTGGGATGTCAAATAACTCTGCCACAGCCAAGATCAACTCTCTTGCGTCTGCCCTTGCGTCATCGTCCATTTGATTATCTGCGGTCATCTCAGCAAGGTTTAATACTGCTGACACGAGTGATATTTGGTCGTCTGTGAGTCTTATGGTGATGTTCTGCTCCTAAGTGGAAAAAAATTGCTCCGCAACCGCTTCGCGGTATTAAAAATTTACCGCTGGCGCTTCGCTTGTTGATCTGCTTGAAGTTTCCTGTTGGGACTCATTGAGTCTTCATGATATTCATCGGTTATGATGGTTTTCTTTAATTTAGGATCCCAATATGCTTTACGTCGGCCCTGTGTTTCGGCTCTTGCTGGGGGATCAATGCCTATTGCGTTCGCAGGCATTTCCTTGTTGTCGTTGTATTCATCAGTTCCCCTTGCGGCCTTGGCTTCTTCCATTCTGCGTCTACCTTCTTCGGTCCATTCGCCATCTCGCTCCATTCTTTCCTCACACCACCAGTTCGTAGGGTCTGGAAAGCCTGTTGGGCTCTGTAGCCATACATCTCTATAGCCTTGTGCTTTTGATAAATCCCAGGCGTATTCTCTGGCCTGTTTTAGGTGATGGAATACCACGCCTTCCACCCTGTAGGGCCAATCGTGATATGATTCAAATTCGTTCTCCACATAGCAATCTGCATAGACTTCTCCGTCTATTGGGTCTCTGCCCAGCCATTGTCCAAGATGTGCAACAGGAGGTTCACCCATTGCAAGTTTCATTTCTGGTGTTAGGCCCGGGTCCTTTACAAATGATTGTGATTTGGATCCTGCGTCTTCTTTCATCATAATCTCCTATAATATACTCATATTTATACGGGATGGCCTTCGACCTCTTTTGGAAGTGAAGAAAGTGGATCCTCATCATACACTTCCCAGGGCATACTATCATCGTCCACGAGTGTCCAGAACTTGTCTTCTACCTCTGACCATTCATCAAGTAATTCCTGCTTGGTGTATTTGTGAAAGCCTCTGAATCCGCCTTCGAGTATGTAGGTCAGGGTTTCTGAACTGGGCTCTGTGCGGATCTCCTCAGAGATCTGGCTGTATTCAACCTGTAGTAGCCTTTCAGCCAATACATAGTGGGTCAACTCCAGTCCCCTGCTATCTTTAACGATTATTTCCTCGTTGAACACGTCTTTTCTGTTTGATGGTAAGTTATCAGCCATTAGTCCTCATCCTTTAGTCTGTTTATCACATAAAGGCCCACGAAGCCTATCACTGCCATTACCACTATGCCCACGAATAACATACCAAAGCCTGTGGCTACCGTAAATGTTCCCATGTTAGGCCTCCACCTTGTCTTTGCTCGTTCCGTTTACGGCCTTGCCTTCTACCACAAAGTCGTGTACCTTTTGGGCGTCTTCGTTCATTTCTTCTTCGATGTATTCACGTCTTGATTCCGTTAGTTCAAGTTCTGTATCAAGCCTGTCATATAGATCTGAGCCTGAATCGTTGCCCTTGACCACTTCTCTTGCATAATCACCTATGCCTTCAAGATAGTCATCATAGCCATCACAGTAATGTCCTGCAAAGTCCATGCCACCCTCTTCATAGAATGATTCCAGTGAACAGTTGTCGTTGTCATCACAGAATGTGTTGAATGCTTCTGTTGGGGGTGACCAAGCAGAGTCAAAATACCCTACGATTGAGGCCGTACCATCTCCGTTGTCCGTGTATTCAAGACCTTCTGAATCGACGTCCCATTTGGTACCCCAGTTCTCAACACGCCAGTCATACCAGTTGTCAAAGCCATCTATCGTAGGTTGCTTCTTGTCCTTGGGTGTGGGTGACGTGGTGTCTTCCAGTCCTTTTGGCATCGGCTTCATCGCTTGAAGCAGGCCTGTTTTCTTTGTTTCTTCCCACAAAGGTTTCAGTGTCTTTGTAGGTCCTTGAATTGATAATGTGTTATTGCACCAATTTGGCATATTACCCTCCTTTTGTTTAAGTTCTTGCCCTTATTGTTCTTACAGTATATAACCTTCTACCCTGAAAGTCAACACCTAATTTATCGAAATAAAACCTGTAATCAACATGGTACCTATAACGGCACCCGAGAATCCAAGTTCAACCAAAATAGACTTTGATTCCAAAATCCGTCTTAGCATTCTACAGCCTCCAATCTTTTGTGAGCCTCTACCCTTGTTTCCTCAGGGAGCTCATCAAAATAATCCATCAAAATGTTATAGGCCACTTCATGCTTGTTCTCGCTCTTGTAGCCTGTTTGAGGATCTACATTCCAAACCCTTGCTCTTTTGGTGACCGTCATGCAATCGACATTGTCGTAGTCTTCAGTATCAAACTCAACCTCGTCCTGCCAATGGTTCATCATTTGGAATAGATATTCGTTGATATGATCGTAGTCGTCACCAATCCAATCAAATTCGTTCTTGTGAACATAATCACTCAGTTCATCATAACTCATTCTCATCAGCAAGGATAACTTCTGCTCGTCATTGATTTGGTATTCACCCTTGTCATCAAACTCTATGCAATTATAATACCTGTTTGACTCCTGACCAAGTTCCAGTTGCTTCTCGCCCTGTGAATAAGGATCACCTGGATCCATTTCAATAGTTGCTAAGATGTATCTGATTCTCTGTGCATCAGCCTGATACCAATCTTGATTGTTATAGGCGTAGTCGTCAATGTCTTTAACGTCGCTGACGAATGCTTTTTTGATTTGTTCTTTTGATATATTCATTTTGCCCTCTTATTTGTTATTATGTTTATAATATAGCACCTTAGGAGTAAAAAGTCTACCCCTAAGATCACCAAATTATAGTTCACCCTAAGTTGTTGAGGTGTCCCTGCATCCAGGCTCCCAACCTATGTCTCGCCTTGTTCTTCTAACCGAACTTGGTCTACATAGGCAGTAGGTGAAACTACCTCGCATCGTTATGGTTTATTCGAATCTATGATTCTGGGGAAACCGTCCGCACCGGACGAAAACCTACCTGGGCATCTATGTTAGATTCAATGCCCAAATTCTATAACAGAGCAAAGTCCTTGCTCATATTGTTCTTCAATTCTTTCATGTGCTTCAAGGCTTCGTCTTTTGCATTGGCCTTCAAGTCTGCAAGATAACCACCCAAGCCTTCATTGAGTGCATCTTCTTCCCATTCTTCATAATAGTTGCCACCAATGCTGTCTGATCCTACATTGTGACCCTTATAGAAATAATCAACGCCTGCTATGAACCATGAAGCCTCACCCTTGTCAGCCTTCTGCTCCATTTCATCTACATTGTTCACAGTATCATCAAACAAGTCTCTGATAGGAACAAATTCCGGAGAATACCATACCTTAACCTCAAATGGGCCGTCAGTATATTCTTCGTGGTTAGTCTTGTGCATTGAAACCCTCCATTGTGTCTTGAATCATCTGTTCGAGTTGTATCATGTTGCCGATACTCTGAGCCATGTGTGGCCATTTCTTAACTAATGTTTTAACGAACTGATCTCTTTGGTTGTGATCCATACGAGCGAAAGTCTCTACGACCACATCAATATCAATCTTTGCCATTACGCCGCCTTCCTTTCTTCCATCATTTCAAGATGTCTTTTCAACATATCAATATGCTCTAAGATAGCATATTTTTCTAATGGCTTCATGTCTGCGATTTCTTTTGCAGGATTGTTGGCATCAGTATAAAACCATTCACCACATTCCTTACCAAGATAATCTTTCTTGCCAGTCTGTCTATAAACATAAACATAGTCTTCACCTGAGTTCCAACATTCGTCTAATAGGCATACGCCATTCAAATGCTTCTTAGGTCCAACATCTTTCTCACCACGGTCTCTGCCGTAATAACAATTCTGAACTTCGTGTAAAGGATTTGATCTGTCGTCAAAGTCGATCTTTTGTCCGACCATGTATCTCCAACTTGAAGCATCTCCTAATTGAATTGCTTCTTCGATCTTGTCATAGTCATTCCAATGATCGATTAGTGTATAACCTAACCCACCTGGATAACCGTCCCAATGTTGATATGATGAAATGTATGAACCGTCTTTTAGTTCTAAACCTATTCTTGCCCTTGTTGCCATGTTTGCCTCTCTTTGTTAGTGCCTTATTATGTTTATACTATAGCACCAATGCCCCTAAAGGTCAACCCCTAATTTACCAAATAAATTGGTTCTTTGTGCTTCTACAAAGGAATCTACAGTTTTATCTTCTTTCTTTTTGCGACCTCTTTGAGGCTTCCACTTATGCCTGATTTCCTCTGGGGGTGTTCTTTCGCATGATGGACATATTGTAATCTTTCCGCCTCGAGCGAGAAAAGATTCGACTGTTTCAGTTGTGCCTACAGGCACTGGTTTCTTCTTTGCCAATTGATTATTCCTTTATTTGAGATTGTGCTTGTTCTAATAGAATAGGATCTGCTGAAGTCAACTCTGCAAGAAGTAATCTTTTTTCTTCCAAATAGACTTTCGCGAACTTAGGATCGTATTCTACAATGGTAGAGGTGTTATCTATCATGTCAGCAACCTTTACGGTCTGCACCCAACCCGGAGCCTGAGATAGTCTTTGTCTGTCCATCTCTTTTCTTCTTGCTCTGTTAGGGCCTCCTTCTCTTGTAGGAGTATCAGTCAATAGGGCCACACCTTGTTCTACCTTAGGCCCGAATACTTCTCCGATGGTATGTAAATTAACATCAGTATCTTCAACCACGTCATGCAACAAGGCCACGGCGAAAGCCTCTTCAGGTAAGGTATATTGAACCCCCTGAAGTATTTCAGCCACCCTCTGTGGGTGAGTGTAATATGGCTCGCCGGTGTATTTTCTTTTCTGTCCGATGGCCTCATGTGCCGCCATTGAAAATACTTTGGCCTTGTCGTATAAATTCATATTAAGATCCTGTGACCAATGTTAATTCGTTGCCTTTGATTTCAAAGCCTTCGATATAAATGTGATGCAAGTCTTCTGACTCTACAATGGCCTTATCTGCGGCCGCCCATATATCACCCCACTTTTTACCTTTGACAGGAACTGTGACGTCATATGGACCAAAGACATCGCATTTATGTCTAATAACTACATTCTCTCCAAATGGATGATCGTTGCCAAACAGGATGCCTTCGTCATAGATTGACCAGACAGTCTGTGCACCAAAGCCTTTACCATAAGTTGAAAAGTAATCCATCTGTTCGAAGAACTTTTTATCTTCTTCAGTGGCTGTATTGTTCTCTTCTAAGAACTCTGCGGTTGTTTGAATGTTTTCCATGTTGCCCTCCAGCAAGTTAATTTCTAATTATGTTATTAGTATAAGGTCAAACGAAAAGAAAGTCAACCATAAAGTTCACTTTCTTTCCAAAATATTTTAGTGGATAGTATCTACACCCGGAATAGGATTTTCGTGTTCCGTAATGCTTTTGATATTCTTTGGCTTGACTTCTGGACATTCTTCTTCCAGGGTGATACAAGCGTCTTTGAAGCTCATAGCAACGACTTCATAGATCTCGTTAGAGTCTAACTCAAAGTGAAATAATTTAGGCATTTAGTAGTCCTTTCATTGTGTCGATTGTAGTCATTAAGTCGTCCTGTGTCAGGAAGCCTTTCACAGTATCTCCTGGTTGGGTGACCCCAGCCAATTCCTTTTGCTCTCCATCGGGACCAAAGACAGCGATTTCATAAAGCCCCATCTTGCCACCATAGGACATCTTGTGCTTTACAATGCTCAACTGATGATCTGCGATTGGAACCATAGCCTGAACGCCATCATACAATGGCTCGAATTTTAGGTCTGCGAATTGCATTTAACTTCTCCCTCTATTTTGATTTAGCCTTTTTCTTCTTCTTAGGCTTCTTCATATTATTGTATTCTTCAGAAGTCATACACGGTGGAAGAACTTCTATCTTACCTCCGTTTTTCAAAAACTCCTTCATCTTCTTTGCAAGGAATTCTTCCCTTCTTGTCTTATCGTCTGTGCCGTCATATAAAAAATTATTTGTCATAGTTTGTTTATAAAGTCAGACATATAAAAAGTCAACCTAAATGTTAACCAATTATTTGTCAGTGAGATCTTTCACAATCGACGCACCTGAATTGATACCATCTTTAATAGTTCCAATCACTTCGTCCTGCGATCCTGGATTGAAATAAAGATATGTGCAGATAACACCAATACCTATTCCTAATAGCAATCTCATTTCTTACTCCTTCTTTTTGTTGGTTGACGTTTATTGATAGTGGGAACGATCTCCCATGCCGCAATCAATCCTTGCATTTGGCTTCCGCCTCTTGCTATGACTTCGTCATACTTCTTATGACGAGCCTCGATAACCTTTTGCATTGGCATCTCAATACTTTTCATTCTATTCGACTTTCGGTTAGGGTCTTTGAAGTCCCAGCCGGACTTGTTCTTTACCTTACCCATAGTCCCTTCTTTAGTTTTTGATAGATTTTTTTGACTCTGAAATTGTAATGGCTTTCGTTCAATGCCAAGTTCTGCAATTTCTTTTCCCACATAGCCTTGTAGAGTGGATCCAATTGCGGATTGTCATCAAGCAGAGCCTTGATAGACTCTGCTCTTTGAAATTGCTTTTCTTCAGAGAAAGGACCCATTAAGCCTCTTCTCCAATACCTAATTTGGTAAGGTGATTACCTGGAACTCTCCATTGTCCGTCTGTTCCACAATCAATAATAATATACTTCTTATTGATCTTTTTAACTTTACCTGAAACCTGTTTACCAAACTTGCCCGTGAATCCGACAATGTCGCCAACCATAAATGATCTGACAGCCTGTGTCGCAATGTGATTTCTTTTAAGTTTGATTGCCTCAATAACTTGATTGAGTTGATCGTTATCCATTTGATAGATAAGTTCGCTTGCCTTTGTTACCAAATTGTTATTCATATTTTTGTGCCTCACTTTTAATTGTTAATATGCCTTATTGTCTTTACAGTATATGGCCTGTTGATATAAAAGTCAACCATTAATTTACCAAAATCCTAATATTCTTCATCATGCTTAATAATATCAGCATTTCTTTTGGTTCCACGAAACTTCAAATATCCCTGATCAATAAGATTCTCAATGCAATCTGAGATACCCTGTAGCCTACCACTGCCTTTACCCCAATAATAACCAAAGGCTGTTCCAACTACATAAGAGATGACTATAAAATAATTTTCCATATTAAACCAACTTCATTAAGATTATCACTTGTAAAACTAAAACGGCAATCGGCACAATAGTTCTAACCAATTCCATTGTGTGATTATATTCGTCAAGTTTCCTTTCAAGTTTATTTCTTTTCTTTTTCATATAGCCTCCTACTTATAAATGTCCATGGCCCATTGGTCCCATGGCTCTGTTTCTGTTGCCTTCAAACAATTGAAGTCTAATTTATATCCAGGTGAAAGAACTTCGTTCAACATTACATCTTTTATAATGTCCAAGTCTTTTTGATCGTTGGTGTCGATATACATCGTTCCGTTCGTCCACGAAATTGCAGGAGGTGTCAAACCTTCCTTATGATATCTTTCGTGTATTTCTACCTTTGAATGTGTTTCTAATCCCATGCCATTACTCCTTCCACTTGTTTTAAGATTTGTTCTGAATGCTTACATCTGCCTCTGAAACTGAATCCAGGGCAGGTGCAAGTGAATCCTTTTTCTGTCAAGTCCACATCATATTCATTACCCTTGCTACCTTTGACAGGCCATGTAATACCTTCCCATGGATGTCCTTTAGGTTTGAACAATGTTGGTTTGAGATATGATTGTTTGAACTTTGCCATTACAGAGGTCCTAACGCCGATAATATAATGTTGGCCAAAGCCAATGTAATAAAGATCTCTACCATTACATACTCCAATATGTTTCTGAACTTGGTGACATGAAGCCTGGAGTGTTCACACTCTGTTTGAACTTCTTACCTGTCATCATGTTAGTGACTTCTTCTTGAGCCTCTATATTATTAAAGTAGGTATCTGTGTTGATAATTTTCATCTCAACCATTTCGCCAGTCAACTCACCTTCGGCTTGTCTACCTGTCTTGCCATTCTCATGAATGCCTAAGCCTTCAAACTTGAATGTGCCATAAGGTCTTTTGCTTTTCAAACCTTCTGCGAATTTCTTTTTGATTCGTGTTAAGGATGCCTTAGCATGACCTTCTGTTTTATGGATTTGACCTGTGTAAGAATAATCTTTCTCACTTACGATCTCAGTTGTATCTGTTCGATATATTACATAGCCCTGTGTCATATTTTTTTGCCTCTCTGTTTGCCTTATTATCTATATAGTATATGGCCAGACGAATCAAAAGTCAACCTATTTTGGTAAACTTTTTTGAAAGATTAATAGCGGACAGTATTAGACCAGCTCGAGTCTTTGCCGGCTGTTCCAGGAACATAGCCTTCTCGCTTGAAATGATATTGGGCACCAAAAGGTTCATTCTGAATGAAGATCCAATCCTCATTACATTTGATGCATGGTTCTGTTAGTGAGTCTGCCTGTATTGACCCCATCAGCCATTCATTGTTCTTAGTGACAGAGCAACCTGTAGTGAGAACTATTAGTGAAAGCCATAGTGAAAGATGCCTTAGTGATCTGACCATAGTGAATCCTTATATAATTTTATTATTTCTGCAATGCCTAATAGAATAGCAATGAACTGTAGCATAACATCTCCATATCTAAATAGGCCATAATATGCACAACCTCTGACTCCGCTCTCTAAGAGACTTGCCACGATAATGTTTGGTCTTTCTTTGCCATTCATAATACTAATATAGTATCAATAAATGTATTTGTCAATGGAAATTGGCAGAATTTCTTTCTTTGTTATCGTTTTTATTGATTTTTTGCGTCACCAAAATAGCCGTTCGTTCATTCTTGACCTTGGAGATGATTAAATCTGTGTAGGAATCTACAATTAGGAAGTTGCCAATATCGTCTTTGCATAGTTGATATCTCATGTAAATATTTATGATATGCTACAGCGGGGCCTTTGTAAAAAGATGGTTGACTTTTTTGGTTTCCTGTGTTATTATAAGAACAATGGAAACAATGACAGGAGCCACGGTCATGATTAAGTTGACTGGACGACATTACAAGAACAACATCACTCCAACAAGACGAGAGTGGCCAAAATACTCTACACAGATTCTAAACATTGCAGGTCAAAATTCACAGGCCTTCAGATCACAATTTGTAGGACATTGTAAAGACACATGGTTAAAAATGCGTAGTGAAGGTATTAAGGGAACACTGACGGAGTGGACAGACTATTATAATAGTGAGCATGGCAGTGAAGGGTTAGTGACGGCCGGAGTGAAGATCTATGACATGGTATGCAAAATGCAAGTAGGTGGTATTACCAAAGACATGTGTATAGATTATGTAAAGGAAGTGGTGTACAATAAGACTCATATGGGTATGGGCGGAGAAGAAGTAGCAGTAAGAGTTGTTGCAGACTACTACAACCTACCATATAGATTTAGTACAGCCAAGGAAGAATCACAGGGCATTGACGGTTGGGCAGGCAAGTATCCTATACAGGTCAAGCCACATGAGAGTGCTTTTAAAGGTCATGTACACAATCACCCGGACAAAGATAAGGTGTTACTCGTAACATACGTGCCTAAAAAGACGGTATGCTATATTCACAACCCAGAGTTTATTCCTAATCCTGCATAATCGATAAGTTTGTACATTGTACAGCGGGGCCTTACATAAATATTTGTATGCTACTCAGCATCACAGAATGTGTCACAAAGGAGATATCCAATGGCAAACCTCAGACAATTACAATTAAATTTAGCAGTAGGACAAGAGATTGCAGTCGGCAAACATGACGACATCGCAAAGATTACCAAGATAGAATACTTTCCCAAAAGCGGAGATGTATCTATTAACACAACAAGAGGACCACGAAAGGCGTTAACATTTAGAATACTTGAGTCATCGAATGAAGACTCATACGAGTGTACGGCAGATAAATATAGATAGTATGTTATTAAAAGATATTTCCATTGATGCTTTAGAAGAAGCAAAAGCAAGTGCCAAGTTATGTAAGAGTTCACGCTCTAATTCATCGCTTGGTGCGTCTGCTTTATCTTCTTGCAAGAGCCAGGGTTACAGAAGACGTGAGGGTAAGAAAAGTCACAAGGTTGGCGACACACGTAAGACTGTGGGCGGCAAGAAGATCAAGGGAAAGAAGTATGGTGGGCCACTTCCTGATTGGTCCTAACATATGACACATCAACTATACCGCGGTAAGATTCTCGTAGCAACACCGGCACTCGACAGTGATAAAATGTTCAGACAAAGTGTTGTATTCATATACGAGGAAAAGGACGAAACCATATTTGGACTTGTTCTTAACAAGCCGTCTAAGTTAACTATAGCAGATGCATGTCGTTTAACAAAGTTTCAACACGAACATTCATTAATAGACAATCAACAGAAACTTTACACAGGTGGTCCAGTAGGACAAGAAAGTCTTGTGTTGTTACACTCTAATGAATGGCAAAGCACAAACACACATCAAGTAGCACACAACCTTGCAGTTAGTAGCGACAAACTAATGATAGAGAAGTTACTAATGGGTAACTGTCCAAAAGATTATAAAATGATGTCTGGTGTAAGTACATGGCACCCAAGACAACTTGCAATGGAAATACACTACGGCAGTTGGTTGCAAATTAGCACACCCGATCCTCATATGTTCTTTACTAAAGAAGGAAAAGCGGGTTGGATGGACTGTATTAAGAAAGTTAGTTCGGAACAGGTTGAAAGTTACCTATAATTAAGGTAAATATTAGTATGTTAAACAAGTCAAAACAAATCCTTATGACATTGTTGTTGTTCTTAGGAATGACAGCAAGTGCAACTATGTTTAGTTCGTATTCGTTTGCTATTGAAAGAGATGACAGCAGTACCATTGAACCTGAGGTGACACCACCTAAAGGTTTAGAAGGTCCTATGATTCCTGAACAAATGATTAGCAGACTTCCGATCATGGTTGACTGTGGCCCAGCAGAATTGTTGATGCCAGACATTGTAGCCAAGTATGCTGAAACACCATTTGCTTCTATGGACGTTATGTTTAGAACTCCACAAGGTCAAGTGTTGCAAGGCAAAGGTACAATCACAGTTAACGTTACAACAGGTACGTGGAGTTACATTGTATCTTTTGGTGAGGCAGAGAACATTTGTTTCTTCCTAAGCGGAAGTAACTTTGGTCCTTGGGTTGATCCACAAGAGAAGCAAACAAAAGACAAACAGATTATGCCACGTGAAGGTGAAATGCCTGGCGTAACTAAACGTGTTCTAATAGACTATTAGTCTATCATATATACTATTCCCAAACTGGTACGGAAATAATTCTTACGGGGCGATTCTGCTCTGTGCCAATACATGCTTGGAAACATGACTGCTCTGTTAGGTTTGAAGTCAACGTGTGTTAATAAGTCACCGTTCTTTTCTTTGTAGAATGTTGTACCTCCGTCTCCTTTAAGGTAAACAACAATAGTCCATACAGTTTCTTGTTGATCGTGTATGTCGGCATGTGGCCACATGGTGTAGCCTTTGCCTTGCATTGTGCCATTGAAGCGGAAACGTTTCATGTCATGTATAATTGCTTCAGGCTTTCTTTTTTGTATTTGTTTTCTGCATTGCTCATCGACTATGTCCATGAGTTGCATAGGATCGAAATGAACATGTCCCTCTTCGTAAATATTCCAAGTCATAAACCTTTCAACAGGGTTTCCCTCGCTTTCGCTTACAACTTCACAATACTTCCAAGGAACATATTCACTCTTTGATAGTATATCTTCAAACACTTCCGTGTCAAAGAAATTATCAAATACGATTATGTTATCGATTGATGTGGTGTGAATCGTCATAGTGTACAATGTCTTCTTGGTTGTCCCATCTGTCTATCCATATGCTGACTCCTATTGCAACAAATCCTATTGACAATATAAACCAGAAGAAAGGCTCAGTTGTTAACAGATGCCATAGCACCTGTAGTCCGTCCATTCCTTCAAACTCTCCTCGTTCCATTATCTACTCATCTTTGCTTTGGCGGCTTTTCTTTTTGCTTCTGTAATGGCCGCTTGTCTTATCTTTCTACCAATCGGTAATGCTTGTATGACTTCGTATATTCCACCCTTCTTGGCTTCCCATTCTACTTTCACACTCTTGCTTTCTGTACCTCCTTGGTAAGACTTAACTGCTTTTTTAAAACTTATTGCTTCTTTAGTTTCCACTTTGTCCCCGTCATAAAACGTGAACGTTCTCATTTTTGTCATAACACCTTTCTATTTTAACCAGGCTACCTTTTCGCCTGCCTCTACTCTACGTTTTTGTTCTTCAACTGAACCTGGATATCTCCATGCCCATATTGCTACTAATGCCATTGAACCACCTGTCCAAGCCACTGCGGCAATGTTGTATGTACTAAACCAAAAGAAAGCAAGTGATGATGCCATTACTGCCAACATTAAATATTTTCCTTTTGTAGGAAATACTTTCTTCTGTACCCAGTTAGTTAAGAATGGGCCAAAGTATTTGTGATTGTATAACCAATCGTGCATTCGCTTAGAACTTTTAGCAAAACAATATGCCGCAAATACTAAGAATATAGAGAAAGGGATACCTGGAACAATTACACCTACGTAGGCCATTCCCAGTGATAAGAATCCAATCCCCATCCATATATATTTTTTTATTTTATTCATGTTACTCCTCGTTTTTGTTCTTCTTATTTAATTGTTGTCCTTTTAAAGACCTTTCGTAGTGCTTCTACCAAATCATGTAACATTGCATCGGTGTGTAAAGGTGTAGGTGCAAAACGTAAACGTTCTGTTCCTACTTCAACTGTTGGATAGTTGATAGGCTGACAGTAAATGTTATAGTCATCTAACAACATGTCGCTCATCTTCTTACAGAGTTTTGCTTCTCCTACCATCACTGGTACAATATGTGTTTCATTTTCTAAAATAGGAATGTTTACATCCTTTAACATCTCTTTCAATTTGTTTGCTTGAGTTTGATGTTTAATTCTTAATTCATTATGGTCCTGTACATATTTGACACTTGCTAATGCTCCTGCACAAACAATAGGACTTGTTGAAGTTGTAAAGATAAAGCCTGAGGCGACAGAACGGATAGCGTCTATGACAGTACTATTCCCTGTAATGTATCCGCCTTGAACGCCAAAGGCTTTACCAAGTGTGCCGTTAAGTATATCTATCTTGTTTAGACAACCAACCTTGTCAGCATAGCCTGCTCCGGTTTCACCGTACAGGCCTACAGCATGAACTTCGTCAAGATAGGTAACAGCATTATATTTCTCAGCCAACGCAACAATTTCTGGAAGTTTACTGACGTATCCATCCATGCTATACACAGACTCGAAGACAATGCAAGGTGTGCCTTTGACGTCTCGCAGTAGTTGTTCTAATGCTTCAAGATCATTGTGCGGAAAAATGTGTTTTTCTGCACCACTGTGTCGAATCCCTTGTATAAGGCTTGCATGATTCTTACTATCAGATAGAAACACAATGTCGGGAATGATACGTTTAAGTGAAACAAGAGTCCATTCATTTGCTACATAGGCTGACGTGAACATTAACGCTGACTCTTTGCTATGCAATTTGGCCAACTCATGTTCAAGTGCTACATGATAGTGAGAGGTCCCAGCGATGTTACGAGTCCCACCCGAACCTGCTCCGGTTTGATCAAGAGCGGTATGCATGGCATCAATAACAACTTTGTTCTGTCCCATTCCAAGATAATCATTTGAACACCAATTAACAATATTTTTAATAGCATACTTCCCATACCAAATGGCATTAGGAAATTCACCACGCTCACGCAGTATATCGTTAAACACTCTATACTTGCCTGTGGCTTCAAGATCGTTAATCAGTTTTTTAAATGGTTCGAGGTCTATCATGTGCAGTATTTATGTGCGTAGATAATGGCTATGCAGTAATAAGGTTTGCATTGAGCATTATCCTATGTCTATTTTGGATAGGATAACTTCCTGCATGATAATAGTTGCCATCGAATAGCAACGCTCTACCTTTCTTAGGTGCTACTCTTTGTTTAAGATCGAACTGACCAGGATTGGGATCCATAGGATCAAACTTACGATCGAATATAAAAGTGTCGCCGTCAGTATCATTAACATAATAGATGAGTACCATATGATCACTGGGCATATCAGTATGAGGTTCTTGGCACTGTCCATCTTGCCAACCAGGTATTTGTACATTTAAGTTTGCTTTCAGTCTGTGGTAGCCGTTGTTATCAAAGCCATGCTTCTCAGCAAAGTATCTTAGTGTACTGACTGTAGAATAAAATGTGCTTGTTGGTCCTTCCTCGTCATTGAAAAAGTTGTGTACGAATCCATGTGCGTATTTAAAACGTTCATCATGTATCTTAGGCTTACCGTTGTTGATGCTCGGTCTATAGTGCCACGGAAAGTTTACAGCACTCAACACTTCTTCAATGTTATCTTGATAGTGTTGTGGAATAAAATTATCTATTACTTCTATCATATGATCATTCCTGCATTTAGAATTATGCGTGATTGATTTTCTATAGGATTGTTACTGCCATGATAGCGTAATCCATCAAACACAACCGCAGTGCCTTTCTTAGGAGCAACACGTTTGTAAACTGTAAAGTCATCTGGCTCTGCTTTCTCGTCAAAAGTTTGATCAAAGAAGAATGTATCTCCATCACTGTCGTTAACATAATACAAGCACACCAAGTGTGGTATGGGCATATCAATATGCGGTTCTTGTACTGTATCCTTTGTCCAACCATTAACAGGAACTGTTAGGTTTGCTTTGAGTCT
>Ga0163111_10001330_pt1 | contig 15159 bp, 10 predicted proteins | sample CRUFie1St18metaG_FD_109645 | JGI IMG/M metagenome (GOLD analysis project Ga0163111, IMG submission 109645) | Marine microbial communities from the Costa Rica Dome - CRUD Field 142mm St18 metaG | ecosystem: Environmental > Aquatic > Marine > Oceanic > Photic zone | place: Costa Rica: the Eastern...
CCAAAACTCTTTTCAACCCCTGAGCTAAATATTACTGTTACTGATGAATCCAAATTTAAGATAATCGATGAATTTTCTGCAAAATGTAATCTAAAGGGTGAAAAAATTACTATTGATGGTTTAAGAATAAATTTCAAAAACGGATGGGGTTTATTAAGAGCTTCTAATACAACTCCTAAATTAGTTCTTCGATTTGAAGGAAATTCCGCGGGTGATCTTGAGCAGATAAAAAATGAATTTCTAAATGAACTTTCTCGCATTTGTCCTGATATTGATATAAATTTAAACTAAGGAATGAAAAAAGATCGAAAAAATATTATTTTACAGTCTTTAGCAAGCATGCTTGAAGAAAGAAATCTGTCTAAAATAACCACTGCTTCCCTTGCTAAAAAATCCAATATTACTGAAGCCGCATTGTATAGGCACTTTCCCAGCAAGAGGTCTATATATGCTGAATTATTTAAATTTTGTGACAATGCAATTTTTATAAAATGTAACGAGCTTAAAAAAAGTAAACTGTCTGCAAAGGATAAAGCTAAAAGCGCATACATATTTTTCATGATTTTCATTGAAAAAAATAAAGGTTTTGCTAGATTGCTTTCGAGAGAAGCCCTCTCATCAAACGAACAAAACGTAGCTGACGATGTAAATCAATTTTACGAGAGATTTGAGCTTGTTTTAAGACAAATGTTAAAGGAGGATAGCTCAAATTTAACAACTCAGCCTGGAATATCTGCTCAACTTATAGTTACTTCAATTGAAGGTAATATTGGTAGATACATAAGATCTAAGTTTAAAGATTCTCCGTCAACTTATATTGAAAATGTTTGGAAGCTTTTATCATTAAGTATTTTTAAAAACTAATTTATATTTTCTTTTAGAAATAACTCAAAATAAAAATCTTCATTTAACTCTTTGTCTATTTCACCGGTCGATTTGTTAACCTTAACAAATGAAATATTTTCTGGGATTGACTCTTGAGTACGTTTCAATGTTTCTAATTTAAAATCCATGTAATTTAACCATATAGGTAAGGCAATTGTAGAACCATATTCATTTTCACCTAATGAGGTAAAGTCATCTGTGCCAACCCATACAGTTGTAACCAAATCTTTATGGAATCCAGAAAACCATGTGCTGATAGAATCATTGGTAGTACCTGTTTTTCCTCCAATATCATCTCTTTCAAGAAATGCAGATTTCCTTCCAGCAACACCATTTTTTAAAAAATCTCTTAAAACATCTTTTGCTAAAAATGCAACCCTTTCATCAATTACCTTTTCTTCTTTATTAAGTGGTTCTAAAACGTAGTATGGTCTCTTAACATTCATTTCTAGGGTATTTAGCCATGGAAAAGCACCAGTATATTTTGGAATACTATAATCATCATTTGAAAAAATAACATTACCAAATCTATCAACAATACTGTCAATAAAATAAATATCTGGAATATGGCCGTCACTAGCAATAACACTATAAGCCCTTGCCATTTCGGCAGGGGAAAAATTACCAGAACCTAATGCTAAAGACAGATCGCTCGGTAATCTTGATTTTTTGAATCCAAAGTTTTCTAAATAAGCGTGAGTTTTATCAATGCCTAACTCTCTTAGTAATTTTATTGAAACAATATTTACAGATTTTATAAGAGCATCTCTTAATGATAAGGGTCCATAAAACTCACCTGTGTAATTCTGTGGCCTCCAAACACTTTCTAAGTTTTCATCCTCAAAAACAATAGGCGCATCATTAATCAATGAAGATAAATTATAACCGTTGTTAAGACCGGCACTATATATGAAGGGTTTAAAACTAGATCCTGACTGTGGATATGAAAGTCTCACTCTATCAAAACTACTTTCATTAAAATTCTTTCCCCCTAAATAAGCAACTACAGCTCCTGATTTAGGGTTAATTGAAATTAAAGAAGATTCAGCTATTGGAATTTGATCTAGATTATAGAAATCTTCATTATTTTTTAAATATACAAGATCTCCAAAGACTAAAATATCTTTGAAGTTAGAAGGTTTTTGACCAAGTTCATTTATTGATTCTCTTTTTCTTGCCCAGCTATATTCATTACTCCAGTTAACCTGATTAATCTGAAAGTCTTCATTGATCACAAAAAACTCTTTACCATCTACTTTAACAACCAATCCTTTAGTAAACCCCTTATAATATGAATATTCATCAAATATCCTTGTGATTAGGTTTGTTATATTTTCTTCATACAAGTCATCATTATTCTCATAGTTTTCTGAGATTAAAAAATCTAAATTTAAATTACTAAGATTATCTATCTGATCTTTTGTGAAAAGATTTGCATAATTTGATGGTTCTCTCCATCCATGTCTTTTGTCATACATAAATAATTCATTCATCACGCTTTCTTTTGCAACCCGTTGAGAGTTTGAGTCTATAGTTGTAATTACTGACCAGCCTTCTTTATAGGCTCTCAATCCATATCTAGAAATTATCTCTTGTCGTGCAAGCTCAGCAATATGATTTGCATCTACTTCATATAAATTTATATTTTTAGCAATTTTTAAATCTTCAGATATTGCTTCTTTGTATTCTTCTAGATCAATATAATCTAACAATAGCATTCTTGATAAGATCCAATCTCTTCTTTGTTTTGTCCGTCTGGGATCTTTAATAGGGTTTACTCTTGATGGTAGTTGAGCTAAAGCTGCTATTGTTGCTGATTCGCTTATACTTAGATCATCTAATCCTTTATCAAAATAGGTATTTGCTGCTGCTTCAATACCATATGATCTGTTGCCAAGAAAAATCCTATTAACATACAATTCAAAAATTTCTTCTTTGCTAATATTTCCTTCCAGCTCAAATGCTAAAAAGATTTCTTTTATTTTCCTAATAATGGTTTGGTCTCTCGTTAGAAGGTATCCACGAACAACCTGCATTGTAATTGTTCCACCTCCTCCTTCACACCCTGATGACTTTAGGCATCTTACAAAAGATCTAATTAATCCGGTATAACTAATTCCTTGATGATTAAAAAAGTTATCATCTTCGGCAGCAAGGAAAGCATTTTTTATATGCTCAGGAATGTCTTGATAGTCCGTTGTTCTTCTTTTAATCTCTCCATACTCACCTATTAAAACTCCATCCTTTGTGAAAACCTTTAACGGCATTTGAAGCTCGGATTCATCAACTAAGTTAATTTTTGGGAGATCTGGCTTTAATACAATATAAGTAAATATGATTATAATTATTGCGGCCAAACAGAGAAAAACTCCTGAAAAGAAGGAAATTTTTACTAATCTATGCATAACTTATTTTAAATCTTTAATCGTAGAGAATACATCATTTAGAATTTAAAAAGTGTATTTATTATCTAAGATGTTAAAATCTTCGCTTATTTAATATAACTATGAACATATTTATTGTTGGTCCAATGGGTTCCGGTAAATCTACCGTAGGAAAAATCATATCTGATGAAATGTTTCTAAACTTTTTTGATACTGATGAGGAAATAGAAACCAGAACAGGGGCGTCTATCGACTGGATATTTGACCTTGAAGGTGAGGAAGGTTTTAGAAAGAGAGAGAGTAAAATTTTAAGTGAAATGGTTACAAAAAACTCTATTGTTCTTTCCACTGGCGGTGGAATAGTATTAACTGAAGCTAATAGAGAACTTTTGTCTTCAAGGGGTACTGTATTTTATTTATCTACTCCCATATCAGTGCAGGTTGAGAGAACTGCAAAAGATAAAGATAGGCCATTGCTCAAAAACGGCGATCCTGAAGAGATTTTGACAAAACTTCATAAAGAACGAGAAGGTTTATATGAAGAAGTATCTGATCATGTCGTGCTGACAGAAAATAAATCTAGTCAAGATGTTGCATCTGAAATTATATTATTGGTAAAGGGTTAAATTGTGGTGCAAATATCAGCTGGTAAAGGAGCTTCAAAATATCAAATTCAAATAGTTGGCAAGAATTTACCAAAATCTATACTAAACAAACATATTCGCAAAACAAACAAAGTTCTTATTATTTCTGATAAAGGGGTTCCTAAGAGCCACATTAAAATGATTAAGAGCTTAATAAATAATAAAAATAAATATGTGTTTATATTAGAACAAGGAGAAAAATCTAAATCTTTTATATCGTATCAACAGATAATGAAAAAACTTTTTGATCTTAATTTTGATCGATCTGATTGTCTAATAGCCTTAGGCGGAGGTGTGGTTGGCGATATAACTGGGTTTTGTGCGGCTACTTTTATGAGGGGTATTGACTATATACAAATTCCCACCACATTATTATCACAAGTAGATTCATCCGTTGGTGGTAAAACAGCTATTAATGTCCCTGAAGGTAAGAATTTGATAGGCTCATTCTATAATCCAAAATTTGTACTTATTTCCACTGGTTTTTTGAATACTTTATCTAGTGATGAATATGAGTCTGGCTTGGGCGAGGTAATAAAATATGCGTTTATTGGTAATAAAAAGTTAAGAAATATTATTGAAGAAAATGCCAACAAAATAATTAAAAGAGATGAAGAAATTCTTAAAATTATTATAAAAGAGTCTATTAAAACTAAGTCTAAGATTGTTACTAAGGATGAAAAGGAAAATGGTGTAAGGGCAATACTAAATTTTGGCCACACATTTGGGCATGCTATTGAAGCGTATGAAAGATATAAAAATGTTACTCATGGTGCTGCGATTACACTAGGTATGATTGTTGCTTCAAAAGTTTCTTGCTTTGAGGGATATATCAAAAATTATCAATTAGATAACATAATAAATATGATAGATTCATTGGGTTTAAAAACAGACCACTCAAAATACAAATATTCAAAACTAAAGAAATATATTAAATCAGATAAAAAAGTTTTAGATGGTAAATTAAATATAATTCTTATTGACGAGAAATTTAATGCTTTTAAAACATCTAAATTCAAAAATAAGAATATTATTAAAGCTTTGGGCTAAGCTGCATTTGCAGTAGTAGCCTTTAATAAATCTTGAATATTAGATGCAGCTGGAATAACTAACCAAAAGAATGGTTCATATCTTTCAAAATCATTAAGTAATTCCTTCGCCTTAATACTTTTAGTATATTTGAAATGTTTTTCAAGTATTTCTTTTAGATATTTTCTATGAGGCTGCATTTCCTCTGTGGTAATCCTTTCTAAATTAACTAGCCCTCTATTGCACTTATCAAAGAAAGTTCTATCTTCATCCAAAACATAAGCAAAGCCGCCAGTCATTCCTGCTCCAAAGTTAAGTCCTACTTGTCCTAAAATAGTAACATGTCCACCTGTCATATATTCACAACAATGATCTCCAGCACCTTCAACCACAGCATTTGCTCCAGAGTTTCTTACGGCAAATCTTTCACCGGCTGAGCCAGAAATAAATAGTTCTCCTCCAGTGGCACCATACAGGCAAGTGTTGCCAGCTAAAACCGTTTCGTTATTTTCTTTTGCAAAATCAGAATCATTTTTAATGACAATTCTTCCTCCATTCATGCCTTTTCCAACATAATCATTTGCATCGCCATTTACTGTCAAGTTTAAATTATTTGCATTCCAGCAACCAAAACTTTGTCCGGCAGATCCATCAAAATTTAAAGATAGCTTTTTCTTTAATCCTTCCTCACCATATTTGCTAGCTATATATCCTGATATATTAGCTCCAACAGACCTATCTCTATTTGAAATCTTGAAATGTAGCGAACCTTTTTTGTTATTATCAATAAATTTCATTGATTGATTTAAAATCTCTTCGGAGAGAATGCCTTTATCCCATGGATTATTTCTTTTAACTGTACAAAAATGTGGCTCATCTAAATCATCATTTTTTTCCAAAAGACCAGATAAATCGATTGATTTATATTGATCCTCAATATCGATAATTTGTTCGAGATACTTCGTTTGACCTATTATTTCTTCAAGTTTTGAAACACCCATATTTTTCAAATGATTCCTAACATCGTTAGCAATAAAGTTAAAATAATTTATTACTCTCTCTTTTTCTCCAATAAAGTGTTGATTGATTAAGTCTTTTCTTTGTGTTGCAACTCCAGTAGCGCAATTATTTAAATGGCATATTCTTAAATACTTACAGCCCATTGCTATCATAGGCCCTGTTCCAAATCCAAACGATTCAGCCCCTAGAATTGCCGCCTTGATTACATCAAGTCCTGTTTTCATACCGCCATCAGTCTGAAGTCTTATTTTATGTCTTAATCCAGAATCTCTTAAGCTTTGATGTGCTTCCGCTAAACCAAGTTCCCATGGCGATCCAGCATATCTTATTGATGTAAGAGGACTTGCACCTGTTCCTCCGTCATGGCCTGAAATTGTAATCAAATCTGCGTAAGCTTTTGCAACTCCAGATGCAATAGTTCCAACTCCTGGCTCTGACACTAATTTGACAGAAACAAGAGCTTTAGGATTAACCTGTTTTAAATCATAAATAAGCTGAGCTAAGTCTTCAATAGAATAAATATCATGATGCGGTGGAGGTGAAATTAATGTGACTCCTGGGGTTGAATACCTTAACTCAGCAATTAATTTATTAACTTTGCCTCCAGGAAGTTGTCCTCCCTCTCCTGGCTTAGCACCTTGAGCTATTTTAATTTGAAGAACTTCAGCATTAACTAAGTAATGGGGCGTAACACCAAATCTTCCTGATGCTACTTGTTTAATTTTTGACATCTTCATAGTTCCATACCTATGCTTGCCCTCTCCTCCTTCACCTGAGTTAGATCTTGCTCCTAAAGTATTCATCGCTTCAGCAAGGGTTTCATGCGCTTTAGGTGATAGTGACCCAAGACTCATTCCAGCTGAGTCAAATCTCTTTATAATTTGTTTTGTGGATTCAGGCTCTATCTTTGAATTACCTTTGAGATACTTCACTCTTAATAAGTCTCTTAACATTGCAGGAGGCCTTTTATCTACAAGATCAGAATATTCCTTATAACTATCATCTGATCCTGTTGATACTGCTTCTTGTAATTTTTTAACAATTTCAGGGTTATAGGTATGATACTCTCCACCATGAACATACTTTAAAAGCCCTCCGATACTAATGTCGGATAAATTAGATCTAGCGTATTCATTTAATTTTTTGTTCTCATCATGAAGATCTTTGAAATTTTTTCCTTGAATCCTACTTACAGTATTTGTGAAACACATATCTACAATTTCATCACTCAAGCCCACTATTTCAAATAATTGAGATCCTCTATAACTAGATATAGTAGAAATTCCCATTTTTGAAATAATTTTTAATAATCCTTTATTTATGCCCTTTCTGTACCTTGCGCAATTTTCATGCGCATCTCCTTGAAGCTCATTTCTATTTGTAAGATCTAAGATAGTTTGATATGCCAAAGTTGGATAAACAGCTGTAGCTCCAAAACCGATTAAGCATGCTATTTGATGGGTATCTCTTGCAGATGAAGTAGTTACCACAATATTTACATTAGATCTTAAACCAAGTTTCACTAAATGTTGATGAACGCAACCTACAGCCAATAAAGAATTAATATGAAATGAATCTTGATTTGGAACAGATTCATCCAAATGAATAATAGTATTTCCATTATTAACACTTTTAAAAACCTTTTTTTTAAGATTTTTTAATGCGGTCTTAAGATTAATATTTTTCTTATATTCGAGTTTAATTTCTTCACAATCATAATAAGGATTGCTTAAAATCGACTGAAGTTTTTTATAAGAAAGAACAGGTGAAGATGTAACCAATCTTTTTGCATGTTCTGGGCCCTCATCAAAAATATTTAATTCTGGGCCATAACAAGTCTCAAGAGACATGACTGACACTTCTCTTAAAGAATCAATTGGAGGGTTAGTAACTTGAGCAAATTGCTGTCTAAAATAATCATATATTTGCCTATGCATTTTGCTCATAACTGCTAATGCCGTATCGTCTCCCATTGATCCAGTCCCTTCTTGAGATTCAATTGATAAAGGTTTTATGACCGACGTTCTTTCCTCTTTAAATAAAAGGAATAGTTTAGAAGAAATATTAAACTCTTCTGAGCTAATTTCTTTTAATCCTTGGCCTTCATATTTATCCAAACTTGATTCAATATAGATTGCGCTCTCTTTAAGCCATTCTCTATATGGAGCTTTTTGCTTGAGTTTTTCATCGATCTGTTTTTCAGAAAATACTTCACCTGTTTTAGTATTGATAGCTATTATGCCGCCAGGCGAAACTCTCCCTTTGAAAACAATTTTTTCGTTATTAGTGGGATTGATTCCTGTTTCAGACGCAATAGATATTACATTATCATCATCAATCTGAAATCTTGCAGGCCTCAGACCATTTCTATCAAGAATACATATTGCCCAGTCTCCATCTGACATTACTATGCCCGCTGGACCATCCCAGGGTTCCATATGCATTGAATTATATTCATGAAACCCTCTTATATCTGGGTCTAGTAGCTGAGCATTTTGCCAAGCTGGAGGCAAAACCATTCTTATTGATTTAAATACATTAATACCTCCTTTTATTAAAATCTCAAGCATATTATCAAGGGCTGAAGAATCTGAACCAACTTCATTTACTATTTGTTTGAATTTTTGAATTTTTGGAATTAAGGGTGTCTTAAAATTATTTGATCTAGCTTTTACCCAGTTTCTATTTCCTCTTATGGCATTAATTTCTCCATTGTGAGCTAATAATCTAAATGGCTGAGCTAAGTGCCACTTTGGAGTTGTATTTGTAGAAAACCTTTGATGAAAAACACATATTGAAGATCTAAACGTACTGGACTTCAAATCAAGATAAAAATTATCTAGGTCTTTGGGTAACATTAAGCCTTTATATATAATCGTTTTTGACGACATGCTGCAAAAATATAACTTTTCGTCATCAAGATAAATATCTTCAATAAATTTTCTAGATTGAAGGATTGCCGTATCAAATTGGCTTTCTGATAAATTATTTTTAAAGGGCTTAACAAATATTTGGTATATGCCTGGTAAGCAATCTGCAGCCAGATTTCCTAGAATTTTCTTATTTAAAGGTACCTTTCTAGTTGTGATTAGCTCTAATCCTTCTGACAAAAGTATTTTCTTTATTTTAGGTAATATCTTCTTTAATTCTTCAAAATAAAATAATTGTCCAATCGCAAATCTATCTGACAATTCGATATTTTGTTCCTCTATGAGAACTTGCTTGAAGTAAGATTCATCAATATCAACTAGCAAACCGCAACCATCGCCAGTTTTACCATCAGAACCAATTCCACCTCTGTGAGTCATGCTTACTAGGGCATTTATGGAGTCTGTTATTATTTTTCTAGATTTCTTTCCATTGATATTTGCAATTAATCCAAAACCGCAGTTATCACGAAAGTCATCTTTTTTATAGAGTTTAGGCATAAATATATAAGGATTAATTCATTATTCTAACAAAAAAATATTATTTTTCCATAAAAAGTGTCATACTATGTCATACTCGCACTTCAAAATGACACAAAAAAATAAGCAATACAGAATTGAAAAAGGTCTTTTGCTATTTACGCAGCCTAGGTCACCCTATTTTTATGGAAAAATTAGAATCAATAAAAAATATATGACTAAATCTTTCGCACCTATTTCAAATTTTGAAGATGCTAAGAATAAATTATATGAGTGGCGAGAAGAGATTACACAGAAAGATATTAATTTTAATAATGTTAATAAAGATTTATCTAACAGAGATGAGTATTTGTCATTTGAAAAGCTAGATAACAACTTTCAATTTCTTGACGTAGGACGTTTTGATCCTAGCAAAAAAACACCAGACGAAAGAAAAATTAATTTTGTTGAAATATATGGCGAATATAATCAAGTTCAAGCATCTAATCAGGCTCATAGATGTCTTGACTGTGGTAACCCATATTGCGAATGGAAATGTCCTGTACATAACTATATTCCAGATTGGTTAAAGCTAGTTAATGAAGGTAACATTATTGAAGCTGCAGATTTATGTCATTCCACTAACAGCTTGCCTGAAGTATGTGGTCGAGTGTGTCCCCAAGATCGTCTTTGTGAGGGAGCCTGTACACTTAATGATGGCTTTGGAGCAGTAACAATAGGTTCGATTGAAAAGTATATTACTGAAAAAGCCTTTGAAATGGGTTGGAAGCCTGACTTATCTCATAGAAAGTGGACTAATAAAAAAGTTGGGATCATAGGGTCTGGTCCAGCTGGTATTGCGTGTGCAGATGTTCTTATTAGAGCCGGTATTCATAGTCATGTTTTTGATAAAAATGAAGAAATTGGTGGATTGTTAACGTTTGGTATACCAGAGTTTAAGCTTGAAAAATCAGTTGTTCAAAGAAGAAGAAAAATTCTTGAAGAGATGGGTATTAAATTTAATCTAGGAGTTGAAATCGGCAAAGATATTGAATTTAAGGAGCTCTACAATGATTATGATGCTGTATTTCTTGCAATGGGAACTTACACATCACTTGAGGGTGGTTTTAAGGGTGAAAAACTACCAGGAGTTTACAAAGCAATAGATTATTTAATTTCTAACACTAAGAAGTTGCTAAACATGGGCTCAGGCAAAGCCGAACATATTAACTTTAAAGGTAAGAAAGTTATTGTTTTGGGTGGTGGTGATACAGCCATGGATTGCAATAGGACTGCAATAAGGCAAGGAGCTAAATCTGTAACATGTCTTTATAGAAGAAATGAAAAAAATATGCCCGGCTCAAGAAGAGAGGTTAAGAATGCAAAAGAAGAAGGCGTAATATTTGATTTTAATATTCAACCTATTGATATATTAGGTAATGAAAAAGTTGAGGGAGTTAAAACAGTTCAAACTGCATTAGGCGACCCCGATCAGAATGGAAGACAAGTGCCAATACCAATTCCTGGATCTGAAAGAATATATGATGCTGATGTTGTTATTATTGCTTTTGGTTTTAGAGCAAGTCCATCTGACTGGTTCTCTGATTTTAATATAGAAACTAAAAAAAATGGTCTCGTTATTGCCAAAGAAGATCAAGAATATAAATTTCAAACCTCAAATAAGAAAATATTTTCTGGAGGAGATATGGTCCGAGGATCTGACCTAGTTGTTACAGCAATATGGGAAGGAAGAGAAGCTGGTAAAAGTATAATAAAATATATTTCATGATCAATTCCAATCCGGTTTTTTTAAGAGCTCTTAATAAAGAAAAGCTCTCTACGGCACCTATTTGGTATATGAGGCAAGCTGGAAGATATATGCCAGAATATAGAAAAGTCAGATCTAAATTTAAAAACTTTTTAGATATGTGCAAAGATCCTGAGGTATGTTGTGAATTAGCTTTGCAGCCTATTGAAGCTTTTGGTCTTGACGCTGCAATTCTTTTCTCAGATATTCTTACTATCCCTGATGCTCTAGGTTTAAAAGTTAAATTTATTGAAAAAGAAGGTCCGGTGTTTGAAAACCCAATTAAAAGCGTTGATGATGTAAATAACTTAATTGCATTTGAACCTGAAAGCCTGTCATATGTATATGAAGCTGTAACAAATATTAAGAATGCTCTTCCTAGCGATATACCACTTATTGGTTTTTGTGGAAGTCCGTGGACATTGGCAGCTTATTCAATAGAAGGTCATTCATCAAAGAATTTTGATAAGACAGTCAAATTTATTATGAACAATAAAGATCAAGCCCACATACTGCTATCAAAATTAACAGATGCATGTTTTTTATATTTAAGGAGACAAGTTCAAGCTGGCGCAGATGTTATTCAAATATTCGATTCTTGGGCAAATATTCTAGATAGTAAACAGCTTAACAATCTGTCATTTAATTATATAAATTCCTTGATTGTTGCCTTAAAGCATGATCCTGTGACATCAAACACACCAATAATTCTATTTGCCAGAGAGCCTAGTTGTAATTCAAAAACCTTAATTGAAACGTCTGCAGATTGTATTAGTCTCTACTGGTCCATGAATAATTTTGATATTGAACTCGCAAGAGGAAAAGCAGCCTTACAAGGAAATCTTGACCCAAAAATATTACTTGAATCTAAAGAAACAATTAAAAATGAGACATATAAAATATTAAATAGATTTAGAGATTTTCCCGGATATATTTTTAATCTAGGCCATGGAATAACGCCTAATATAAATCCAGAAAAAGTAAAATATCTAACTGAAATAGTAAGAGAATTTTAGTCTTCCCAGAGCCTAATTAGTCCCTCTTGTGTGCAAGATGCAATCAGCTTTCCATCTCTTGAAAAAATTGAACCTCTTGAAAAACCTCTTGCATTTCTAGTAATTGGACTTTCGATTGTGTATAAAAACCATCCGTCTAAATCAAGCTTTCTGTGAAACCACATTGCATGATCAAGGCTGGCATTTTGTAAGTTTTTTGTAAGGAAATTTACTCCTACCGAGTTATTAGCTGCGCCAAGCAATCCCATATCTGAAATATATAAAAGAAAAGCTTGCTGAATCACTTGATCTTTTGGTAGCTTTCCGCCTGTTTTTATCCAGGTATTCTTGTAGGGTGGCATTCTTTCAGGTTTAAAATAATTCTGTTTTTCAACAGGCCTCATTTCAATTTCTCGCTGCTTAATAAACATAGGCATATCTTCTTTTTTCATTTTTAATTCTTTAAGAATTTCCTCTCTAATCTCTTGCTCACTTTTTAATGTTTCAGGTTCTGGAACATTAGGCATATCAATTTGATGCTCTAGGCCTTTTTCTCTTTTTTGGAAAGAAATGGAACAATTAAAAATAACTTCTCCGTCTTGAATTGCCTTTACGCTTCTTGTTGTAAAGCTCTTACCATCTCTGATTCTATCTACAGTAAATGTGATTGATTTTTCCATTATTCCTGGTCTTAAAAAATATGAATGAAAAGAGTGTGCGAAGTGTTTCACATCAACAGTTTTATATGCAGCAATAAGGGTTTGAGCCATAACTTGCCCTCCAAAGATTCTCTTATACCCTACATTTTTTCCAGTCCAGCTAAAGATATCTCTATCAACCTTCTCCAGATTAAATAGTTCAAGTGATTTTGTAAGCTGAGATTTATTTGCCATTTTATGTTGCGCTTAAACCACCATCAACAACCAATTCAGTTCCTGTTATAAATGATGACTCATCTGAAGCAAGAAAGACTGCGGCATTTGCTATGTCTATTGGTTCGGCTAGCTTTCTGATAGGAATTTGTTGAATGAGTTTTTGTTCAATATTTCTTTCTGGAGCTGAATCGATCATGCTTTGTACCATAGCTGTCCTAGTAAAAACTGGATGTAATGAATTGCATCTAACAAGATTAGTGGATTTGGCACAATGCAAAGCTACTGACTTCGAAAGATGTCTCACAGCAGCCTTTGAAGAGTTGTAAGCAGAGGTATTATGCGAAGCAACTATTCCAGACATAGATGAAATATTAATTATAGATCCGTTTCCAGACTCTCTCATTAATGGCAACGAATATTTGCAACCCATAAAAACTGAATCTAGATTAACTTTATGAACTAAATCCCATAACTCTAAATCAGTGGATTCAACATCTCCACCTCCTCCCATACCAGCATTATTGACTAGAATATTTAATGAGCCTATGTCTTCTTTTATTTGAGCGACTGTTTTTTGCCAATGATCTGCGTTTGTTACATCCAGGACCATATAGTTGCATGAAAGTTCTTGAGCTGCCTCTTTTAGAGCTTCTTCGTTAATATCACTTATAACAACTTCTGCGCCTTGAGAAATCATTGACTTTGCCATTTCTTTACCTAATCCTTGAGCTCCCCCAGTGATAAGTGCAACTTTATTTTTTAATCTTTCTGTCATATTTTTCTTAAATTTTAATTATGATATCTTACATTGTTTATAAAAAAACTAGAACTTTAAACTTTCAAAAGGTAGGATATGCAGTCCAAACAAGGTATTTAATAATGACATTGAATAAACAAATAGAATTGCCGAGTAAACCTGATAAAAAGTTTGTTGTTTCTGACGTTTTTGAGATTGACTCAAAGCTTGCTGTAAAAGGCTTCAAAGATAAGTCAGATTGGGTGCCAGAAATTGATAGTTCTTATGTATTTGATAAGAACACAACATTGTCTATATTAGCTGGTTTTGAACACAACAGAAGAGTAATGGTTCAAGGATTTCACGGCACAGGCAAGTCAACACATATTGAGCAAATATCTGCAAGATTGAATTGGCCATGTGTTCGAATTAATCTTGATAGCCATATCAGTAGAATTGATTTGTTAGGAAAGGATGCTATTAAGCTCAATGATGGTAAACAAATTACAGAATTTCAAGAAGGATTATTGCCATGGTCAATTCAAAATCCTGTTGCCTTAGTCTTTGATGAATACGATGCAGGTCGTCCAGATGTAATGTTTGTAATACAAAGAATATTGGAGGTAGAAGGCAAGCTCACCCTTCTTGATCAAAATAAAATCCTTACTCCGCATCCTTCGTTTAGATTATTTGCAACAACAAATACTGTTGGTCTTGGAGATATGACCGGCTTGTATCATGGAACTCAACAAATTAATCAAGGACAGTTAGATAGATGGCATATTCTATCAACGCTTAATTATCTTGATCCTAAACAAGAATTTAAGGTAGTAACATCTAAATTAAACAGTTTGAAGGGAACAAAAAATCAAGAAATAGTATTAAATATGATTAAACTTGCTAACTTAACAAGAACGGGTTTTGCTAATGGTGATATTTCTACAATAATGTCACCAAGAACTGTTATCTCATGGGCGCAGAATTATAAGATATTTAAAGATCTTGTTAATTCCTTTAAGTTAAGTTTCTTAAATAAATGTGATGATATTGAAAAATCAATTATCTCTGAATATTTTCAAAGATGTTTTGATTTAGAGATTGATGAAACTTAAAATAAAATAATTCTTGATGGGATGGAATAAAAATAGAGACAGACTTCATGAAGCAGCATTTTCGTCTGTAAAAGCTATTTCTAATAAAAAAGAGTTAACTTCTAGTACCGGCCTATCACAAAGACCTCCTGTTGAAAAAAACGTTATTATTCCTTCTGCACCTAGGTCAAAAAAGGATTTAAACAAATGGAGGGGAGAATCAGATTATCAAGCCTATTGGCATCTTTTTCATAAAAAAAAGAAAGAGCTTCCATTAACCTTAAATGCAAGAATGATATTTAATGAG
>Ga0163111_10001332_pt1 | contig 15156 bp, 8 predicted proteins | sample CRUFie1St18metaG_FD_109645 | JGI IMG/M metagenome (GOLD analysis project Ga0163111, IMG submission 109645) | Marine microbial communities from the Costa Rica Dome - CRUD Field 142mm St18 metaG | ecosystem: Environmental > Aquatic > Marine > Oceanic > Photic zone | place: Costa Rica: the Eastern...
AGCTTGTTGACAAAGTGCACATCGATGCGCTCCTCAGACTTGGCCTCGAGGTAAGCCTTCACCACCGTGTAGGTCGACTTTACCTTGGGGTTAGGCGATGCACATACCCAGCCGGCAGGCTTCTCATAGATGAACACGTTGTCGTCCTCATAGACCACCGGAAACGGTGCCCTGAGAAGTGCAGTAGATGCGTTGGTTTTGCTGTCCTTGGATTGAGCTCCACCCGTTCGGCTGCGTTTGGCCATCTCCTCTTTCGACAGGATGGACACCTGCGCCCCAGGCTCGAGGACATCCGTCCCACGGGACACCACCTTTCCATTGACCAACACTTCCCCTCTCTTCAAGGCATTCCGTGCCCGCGTTCGCGTGGCGTATCCCACATGGGTCATGAGTGCTTCGATCAACTCAACAGGATGGGTGGCCTTGAATTCTTGCATGGCGCGAAAGTACGCGTTCGACTCGGTCTTGCTCCTTCACCTTCACGGTGATGCCCAAAAAAAAGAGGCCCCCGCCGTTGCGAAAGCCTCTCTAACTAACAACTAAACTTAACCGAACGCGGTCCACTTAGGAAACCAGTGCATCCAATTGTGACCAAGGTGCGTGTCTCCTTGAAGCGAAGCAAGGCCATGAGGGCAAGGAGAGGCTGTACTTTTCCACAAATGCCGTGGACAACCATAAATCGCATCCGCGTCAATCGATGCTGCACCCCTGTCCAAAGACGGAAAGCATGTTCATCAAATCGGACACACCCACGCTGTCGTCGAGGTCGGTGTCCGCAAAACAAAAGCTTTGGCATCCAAAGTCGGAGAGCATGGTGAGCAAGTCATCCACACTTCGCGTGCCATCCCCATTGAAATCAGCGTAGCACCAGGGCACCGAAACACAAAACGGCACTGCAAGCTCTGCGCCGAAGTCGAAGCCCTGCGCCTCAGAAATGATGTCTTCAAAGGGTCCTTTGAGCGCATACCCGCCTGGTTCTCCGCAGTAGGATCCAGAGAATCCGTCCCCACCTTGGTCGTTCCACACCAATTCATAGCAGCCTTCTGCGAGGCACCAAGTTTGACTCACAGTGTCTGCGGCCGACAAGGGAATGCTTCGCAAGAGCACCTCGTCACTGAAGGCTTCTCGAAGCTCCCATCGCATGTCCACGTTTTCGCAGTCCCCCCACCATGTCAACGTCGAAGTGTGACCCAGCCCCGAGGCCTTGAGGGTCACCGACAATGATTCTCCAAGCTCTCCGTGCTCTGGGCTCCACGCATGGAATGTCACCTCCCAAGCGCCCGCGTTGGGCACCTCCAAGTTGAAGGCGTTCAAGGAGACCTCATCGCCATGCACAAGGGGCGAATCAAATCCCGTCCAAACGGTGTCTTGAACCAATACATTGCCTTGTTGCGCTTCGAACACACAATGCACCTCGTCCAAGTTTTGTGCGCCGCTGTAGTGGAAACGTGGCTGCCCTGTGAGCAAGCCCATGCATTGGGTAAGGGGAGCCACGATGTCCGTGATCGCTCCGGCCACGGCAGGTGCCGACGGCAAAGGACACGCCCACAGCCCCCGACCATAGGTGGAAACCACCAAGCGGTGCAATGCAGCGTCTTCCTGAATGTCCACCACAGGCGTGAGAGGCAGGCCTGCCCCCAAGTCCGACCACGACATGGTCTCTTCATTCCAAAGGTGCACGCCCAAGTCCGATCCACACACCCAATTGCCGTCCTCCAACTGCAGAATTGCCTGGACGGGCAGAACTGGCAAACCCGTGCTGACATCCTCCCATGTCGCTCCATGGTCTTGGGTTCGCCAAACCTGCTGCCCCTCTGTGTAGGCACCAAACGATACCCACCACGTGCCACTGTCTTCCGAATCAATGGCCACGTCACCAACCACCGTCCCTGGAAGCCCATTGACTTCATTGAACGTCAAGGACAAGCTGTCCCTCCAAAAGAGCTCTCCACTTTTTGCCACGAGTGCAGCTTCTGGGTCCTGTGAGGACAGCGCCAAGGCGGTGCTTCGCACGGTTCCCATTCCTCCCCAAGACACCCAAGTGTTCCCGCCGTCTTCTGAGAAGTGCAGTGATTTTTTGGCAGCCACAATGCGTCCTGGCACCGCAGGATGGTGCTGGAAAGGAGTTTGCCAGGCGCCCACTTCATTGGGGCCAGCGGCCTGAAAGTAATTGGCGATGTTGGTCATCGTCCTTCCCCCATCGTCACTCCGGTAGAGCAGGCCGTAGTAAGAGGATGCATACAACCGTCCTTCCACTTCGGAATCAAAGAAGGCATGAAAACCATCGCCATCGAGCACCTGTGCCTCAAAGTCGGGCTGGACCAGTGTGGTGCCATTGTCTTGGGTGCCCACAAGCAGATGAGCTACGCGATCTGGGTGGATGCCCATGGCGTAACCCTGCGTGATGTCCAATCCGTAGGAAAGGTCTGTCACCTCTCCACCTTCCCACACAAACACGCCACCATCGTTCCCGAGAACAACCCGGCCATCCTCGAGCATGGTGATGCTGTGTTGGTCTGCATGGGCGTATTTGGCCTCAGACGCACCCTGCCAATGTACGGGACAGTGCCATGTCGTTCCTCCATCTGTGGTCTCCCAAAGATTCACGCCGCCCACCAGGACGCGGTCTGCGTTGTTCGGATCGACGGCAATGCACAAGTCCCAAAATGCTTGCCCAGCGCCATCTGCACCGTTGACTGTGTACCCAAGAAGGTTGGGGCCTTGCTCCTTTGTGGCTTCTGCGGTCCAAGTCACCCCACCGTCCACACTGCGCCAAAACGCCAGGAAGTTTTGCTGGAAGTAGTGCCCAGCCACCGCGTACAAGGTGTCCAGAGTCGTGGCGCCCCCAGTCAATTGCCCTGCCAATTGAATACGGCCGACGCTGTTGGCCGTTTCAGGCAGTTCACAAGGCACCCAATTCTCTCCGACATCCGTGGTCCGATAAAGTCCAACATTTTCAATGCCTACCACAGCGGTGCTGTCGTTGACCCAGACCACATCCCTCGTTTTACCACTGCGTACGAGGTCAAATGTGATTCCCGCATTCGTGGTCCGGAACAATCCAAGGTCCGTCGCCACAAACACGATATCTGACGTGATGTGCTGTGGGCGGATGGCGTGAATCGTTCGGCCTAGTTGAGCCTCAAAAGACAGCTCCAACGGTGCCCATGTGGCTCCGCCATCTGTCGTTTCAAGGACGCCGATGCTGTACGTGTCTCCCCCGTTCCCGTCTCCCGTCGCCAGCCAAAGGTGGTCGGCATCCTCAGGATCAATCCAGAGGTCGGTCACCCCCAAGGGTGCCAACACGTCCACGCCGAAGACGTCCCATGTTTGGCCCTCATCCCAGGAATGCCAGAGGCCACCAGCTGGGGCGCACGCGTACCAATGTTGCTCGTCATGTGGGTCGATGCGAACCCGATTGATGCGCCCCGCACCGCCATGGGTAGGGACACTTCGTGGAGCCACATATCGCCATTGGACATTCTCCACGGGCGGAAGAAATGATGCAGTTTGCCTCCATTCTTCAGACGCTTGCCACCAAGCGCTTCTCGGAACCGAAGCGGTCAGTCCACCGCGGGCCTCTGTCCACCATGCCCAACGGGCGAAGGCCTTTTCGCCGCACGACCGCGACTCGATGCGCCACGACGCTTGATCTTCAAAAGCCACCTGGGCCTTCGCGAGACTTGCATCGGGACCTGACATCCATTCTGACCAAGCTCTGGCTTGTCCAACAAGGGTGTCAACTGTAAGGTTTGGACTGGGAGACTGCCCCAGTGTGGGCTGTGCACACAACACTGACAAGGCAAAGACAAGCAGGCTCGGGGTGAACTGCTTGACATGCCATGACGTCCAATCGAAAGGTCTGTGCGCGTGCATTCCTTGAAAGTACGTAAGACCCCGACGAAAGTTTCAATTCCGCGGACAAATGCCTTTTGAGGGGAACCGCTTGGGTGAAATGCCCCTGAGACTCAGCTTACGGCTGGCTCCATGGTGTGGAAGACTGCCTGAACGTCGTCGTCTCCTTCGAGGCGCTCAATCAACCCTTCCACCTCTTCCACCTGCTCGGCGCTGAGTGCTTTTGTGGTCGTGGGGACGCGCTCGAGACCTGATTCCACAATCTCGTATCCGTCTGCCTCAAGTTTCGATTGAATCCCTCCAAAGGACTCGAAGGGTGCGGACACAATGATTTGGTTGGCATCTCCGTCGCGCTCCACTTCCTCTGCCCCCACGTCGATGAGTTCAAGCGTCAAGTCGTCCAAATCCACACCGGTGTCCTGGATGTTGAAGAAGCACATGCGGTTGAACATGAACTCCACCGACCCCGTGGTTCCGAGTTGTCCTCCGCCCCGATTAAAATGCGACCGGACGTTGGCCACGGTGCGGTTGTTGTTGTCTGTGGCCGTCTCGACGTACACCGCAATGCCATGGGGGCCGTAGCCTTCGAAGGTCACCTCTTTGTAATCGGACGTGTCCTTGTCCGTGGCCTTTTTGATTGCACGTTCGACATTGTCCTTGGGCATGTTGGCCGCCTTGCAGTTCTGCAGGACCGCACGCAACCGCGCATTGGTGTCAGGGTCGGCAATGCCTCCTCCTTCCTTGATGGCCAAAATAATGTCCTTGTTCAGGCGTGCGAAAATCTTGGACATCGCTGCCCAGCGTTTCATTTTCCGCTCCTTCCGAAATTCAAATGCGCGTCCCATGGGAGAATCTTTGTTGCGAAGATATTGGCTGTGCGACAAGCGGAGAAACGACCGCCCTCAGTCTTCCGTGCAATCGTTCCCGAACCACGTCAAAAACAGGATCAGATCACCTGCTCCGATGCCCCCATCGTTGTTGTGGTCTGCGGCACACGTCACCACACAGTGACCCGCGTTGGCATCCCACGTGGTTCCAGGACCACATGTGCAGGACATGTCGCACGAACCATCGTCCTCTGCGGCTTCCGCATTGTAATTGCAAGCCACGGCATAGGTGCAGCCAGAGACGACAGATTCTACAAGCCCCTGTTCATTCAGTACAATGCGCCGGTCAACCTCTTCCAAGGAAAGGCTCGTGCTGCCACCTCCAGCCCATGAAACCACCAAGCTGTCCACCGTAGTGTGAGTTCCCAACCCAAAGTGTGTCCATCGGCTGTTTTGAGACATGTATTGGGAACCACACGTCAAGGTTCGTGACGACGGCATCCCCTCGTTCCAGAGGGTCAATACAGAGCCAATCGCATCGGGATGTCCTTCGTCCGGCGCGAGCATGACTTGAAGCCAATGGTTTTCGTTGGCCACGCCATTGTAAAGCGCTGCCCGAGGTCCCATGCGATGTGAAATGAAGTCCAAGGCTCCATCTTCGTTGTGGTCTCCGAAAGCCACGGAAAAGGTCAATTCGTTTTCCCAATTGATCGAGGTCGAAATGTCCTCCAAAGGCAAGAATCCCTCGGGATTCAAAAAAAGTCCATTGGTCGAGTTGGGATAGAAATTGGTCACGTTGGGATAATCCGTGTACATCGAGGTCCCCGTTGCGATGTACAAATCCTCCCAGCTGTCGTTGTTGACATCCAGCCACATGGCTCCCCATGACAAGTTTTCAAGCAGCACACCTGCCTGCTCTGCCATGTCGGTGTATAACAGGGCGTCTGACCCGACTTGGAAAGGTGCGCCTTGACAAACCAAAAAGCGGTTGCCATCGCTCGCACCGTTGCTGACCATGATGTCCCAGTCGAGGTCCTTGTCAAAATCTCCAAACGAGGAACTCATAGAGAGAATACCAATGTCAATGCCCCAAGAAGCAGCCATGTCCATGAACGTGCCATCTCCCATGTTGCGGTACAACGCGTCGGGCCAATTTGTCCTGTCGTTGATGACATGCAAATCGAGCCATCCGTCCCGATCAACATCGATCCACGTGCTCTGAAAGGATTGTTTCACGCCGTTGCCTACACCTGCCGCTTCGGTCACATCGTCAAAAAACATGTCCAAATCGACCCCAGCTACTCCCCGAAATAGCCGATTGCTCTCCGAATTGGACTGAGGCATATGATAATGGCAGACATACACGTCGAGACGTTGGTCATGGTCGTAATCCGCTATGGATGCTCCGTAGGCTCGCTCCAAAGAGGTTCCAGCCATGCCACCCGCATCCGGCACCTCATGAAGGGAACCGTCAGGCATCCTGGCATACAACCGATTGGGGGCCAACCTCTGCGTGACAAACAAATCCTGATCGCCGTCACCATCGAGGTCCGCCCAAAGCGCGCATTTGGCCTCTCCGCCTGTATTCACAATGCCCAAGTCCGCTTGCGCAAACTGGCCATTGCCATCACCTTCGTAAAAGCGGATTTCACCCTGAAATTGGGTGAAGGTCAAATCGTCGTGCCCATCCCCGTTGAAATCGGCCATGCTCACTCCGTGACCCAGGAATCCGCCAAAATGGTACGTGGAAAGAAGCCCCCCAGGATCGCCATCGGTGAAGGTCTGACACCGCACGTCGGACTTCAGCCCAAGCACTGACGTGGCGAGAAGCATGGCAAGGTAGATGTGGGCGGAAGACTGAAAGGCCATACAAGGTTTTCTACAACATCGCGAATTTCATCGACAAACACAACGATTTAAAAGGTTAATGATTAAATTTCAGTACATCAAAGACAGTCAAATGAAAAATTCCTTCGTTCTTGCGGCCCTTTCGCTTTTGCTTTCCGCGTCAGCGATGGCCCAAATTCAACATGGAGGCCAGCCTCTCCACTGGGGAGAATCCGAGCCAACCGTGGCATACAAATCTTTTCCCGCGCTTGACCTCGACGTGCTTTCTGCTGAAGATGCCGTCACGGCAACGATGAAAGACGCTCCCTGGCGATTTGGCATTGAACATGACGTGAATTGGACCATGGATACCCATGGCTCATGGACAGAAGAGGATGGCATGAGGGTTTGGCGCTTGGGCGTGCAGGCAGAGGGTGCCACCAGCTGGAGCTTCTATCTCTCTCGTTTTGTTGTACCCAAAGGCGGGGAGTTGTTCGTGTGGAACAGCGACCGGACGCACTTCATGGGCGCGTTCAATCACCTGAATGTGAAAGATTGGGAAGGCCTGGCTTTGAGTGTGATGGAAGGAGCTGAAGTGGTGTTGGAATACCGCGAGCCCTTGAGCATTCCCGCGACGGGCGACATTGAAGTTGCTCAAGTGGTTCAGGGTTACCGCTCTCTGCTCCGCCGGGAAGCAGAATTGCAAGCTGAAATGTCAGCGGCCGGCCCCTTTGGAAACAGTGGCGCCTGCAACATCAACGTCAACTGTCCTGAGGGAGACGATTGGCAGGTGGAGAACCAATCGGTCGCCTTGATTGTCAACGGCGGTTTTGCGGCCTGCTCTGGGGCGATGGTCAACAACACAAACAACGACGGCACCCCCTATTTCCTTACGGCCAACCACTGCCTGGGCTCTCCCAACAGCTGGACCTACTACTTTAACCACGAAAGCGCCACGTGCAATGGCAGTACAGGCCCGACGAACAACAGCATTTCTGGCGGCACCCTGCTGGTGGCAAATGGAGGATCGGATGTGGCACTGATTGAATTGAGTTCCACGCCACCCTCTTCTTGGGGCGTTGAATACGCCGGATGGGACGCCAGCAGTGCCACGCACACGAGTGCGGTGGGCATCCACCACCCTTCAGGTGACGTGAAGAAGATTTGTTTTGAAGACGACGCACCCTATCAAAGCAGCACGGGCGGTGCCCAAGTGTGGTGGATTGATGCCTGGGAATTGGGGGTGACTGAACCCGGGTCTTCAGGATCTCCCCTGTTCAACCAAGATCACCGCATCATTGGCCAACTCTACGGCGGTGCGGCGGCTTGTTCGGGCTCTGTGAACAACGGCGCATATGATTTCTACGGTCGCTTTGACGTGAGCTGGGGCTTGGGTGTGAGTCAATACCTCGACCCCAATGGATCGGGGACCTTGGTTCTGGATGGATACCCCACCGGATTCAACCCTGACACCGGTTGCACAGACCCCACGGCGTGCAACTACAGCCCGCAAGCCATCAACGACGACGGAAGTTGCACCGTGAACGACGACTGTGGCGTCTGCGGCGGCGACAACAGCACATGCGGCGGATGTACCAACCCTGCAGCCTGCAACTACGATGCAGAAGCTGTGGTAGATGACGGGTCTTGCGTCATCAATGGTGTGAATGTGACCTTCACTTTGTTGACCGACAACTACCCCGGAGAGACGACGTGGTCCATCACCGACGGCGGCGGAAACGTGATTCTTGAAGGAGGCCCCTACAATGGCAACCAAACCACATACACCGCTTCGGCATGTGTGGCTACGGGATGCTATACCCTTACGGTCAATGACAGCTACGGCGACGGATTGCAGTACGGAGGCGTGGTCGGAAACTACACCCTCGTCGATGGCGATGGACAGATCCTCGCCCAAATGATCGAAAGTGGCGATTTCGGCTCGCAGGCCGTCGATGAATTTTGCGTCGAGGCCGCGGGCAATGACACCCCTGGATGCACCGACTCAACCGCGTGCAACTACGCCAGCGATGCTACCACAGACGATGGCAGCTGCACCTACGGGTTGGCGTACTTCCTCGACAGCGACAGCGACGGCGTTGGCGGAGTTGAAATGGGCACGACATGCTTGTCGGTTCCTCCCGCAGGCAACGTATTCTTGAGCGGTGACTGCAACGATGCCAACTCCACCATATATCCAGGTGCTCCTGGCACAGGCGCAGGCGTCGACAACAATTGCAACGGCCTCATTGATGCCGACGAGGCAGAGCAGAATTCCTGCCCTGAAGACGTCAATGGAGACGGGGCCATTTCCGTGGCAGATGTACTTGCTGTGCTGTCTGAATTCGGCTGCACCTCGTCGTGCACCGTGGACGTCAATGGCGACAACAACGTAAACGTCTCAGACATTCTCACCTTGTTGGCTGCGTTTGGCGAGGATTGCTAAAACTGAACCCATGAACACCTTCTCTTCCTTCTTGTGCTTCGTCGCGTTTGCAATTGGCGGTGTGTCCACAGCCATGGCGCAATGTGCGAGCTGTGAGCCGGATTTGTCTTGTGTGGCAGTTGACTTCCCCGTCCTCTGCCCCGAGCAATTGCCCAACGCCACCCAAGGTGAGCCCTATTCAGCAACGGCCACCTTCAACCTGCCGCCCTCGGTCATTGACCCTGGGTCAGGACTGGAAGCCACGTTGCTCACGGTCACGATTTCACAGGTGACGGGCCTGCCGTTTGGACTGGATTTCAGTCCCAGCAACCCTGATGGCGTCTACCAACCAGAAAATGGAGAATACTACGGATGTGCCGTCGTATGTGGAACGCCTTTGGTGAGCGGCTCCTTTTTCGTGGAAATCAATGTGACTGTGCTTGTGTCGGCTTTTGGGTTTGAACAAACGGTGAACGAGAGCTTCAGCCTCCCGTTGATTGTGGAACCGGGGGAAGGTGGAGACGGTCCTACGACCTTCGAACTCAGTGCAACTCAGGGATGCAGCCCGTTTGAGATTCAGGGAACCAATTTGATTGTGGACAACGGGGCGTCCTACCTATGGGACTTTGGCAATGGCCAAACCTCTACCGCCTTCAACCCCACTTTCACGTACGACACGCCAGGCAACTACACCGTCAACGTTCAAACGGAAGTCAGTGAACTGGCCTTGACCCAAGTCAACATCACCACGCTTGGCGGTGGCTGGGGAGGGGACATTGAAGACTTCTTTGGATCACCGGATCCTTATTTCGTGCTAAGCGGCCCCCAAGGTGGCATTTACACTTCCGCCTACGCCGACGGCAACGAAACCCCCACATTGGGCGGGTTCAGCATTCCTCTGGACCCAGGAACGACCTACAACATTGCTTTCTACGACAGCGACGGTGTCATCACAGGCGACGACTTCTTGGGATCGAGTGATTTCACCCCGACCGGAGGTGGTGACATCACGGTTTCGAACAGCACGACCGCCATTTTGACCTTGACTGAAAGTGTGGTGGCCAGCTTCAACGAGAGCACACAGGTGGTGGTCTTTGACGGACTCGAAGTCTACCAAGACCTCGATGGCGACGGCTTTGGCGATCCCGATGTGCTTGTGAATGCCTGCGATCCCAACAACGACTTGCCGTATGCTTTCAACGACCAAGACTGTGCAGATGACAACGCGAATGTGTATGTCGGTGCAGCGGGCACAGGCGAGGGTCTGGACAACAACTGCGATGGCGTTGTGGATGGGGCCGAGATCATGACGGTGTTGGGTTGCACAGATGCAGAAGCTTGCAACTATGACCCTGCAGCCAACACCGAAGATGGCTCTTGCACCTTCCCCGAGCCCAACTTTGACTGCGACGGCAACTGCACGGCGGGAGAAGACTGTGAAGGGACATGTGGTGGGGCCGTGACGCTCGACGATTGCGGGGTGTGCGGAGGCGACAACACTTCGTGCACAGGATGTACGGACTCCGCAGCCAACAACTACGACCCCTCCGCCTTGATCGACGATGGCTCTTGTGAATTTCCAGAATGTTTGGGCGACCTCAACAGCGACTTGTTGGTCTCTGTCGCGGACATCCTGGAAATGCTTGGAGACTTCGGATGCATTGAGAACTGTGATGCGGACTTGACTGGCGACGATGCCGTCAGTGTTGATGACTTGCTGGCGCTGCTGGCGAATTTTGGCCTTGAGTGCCCTGAATAATGAACCAAAGATTTTGATCCATGAAACGCTTTTTGACTTTCTCTTCTGCCCTTTTTGCGGCCTGTTTGATGACCACCCAACTCTTGGGCCAATGCACTGGTGATTTTGATTTTGGGGACGCCACCCTTGGCGTGTCTCCCAACCCTGAATTGGGCGAACAATTTGAGCCGGGTGTGGTGGGCGAAAGCTACGAGGACATTCTGCACATTTTGCTGCCGCAATTCGTCCTTGAAATCGACTCCACCCTTCCTTTCTCCCCCACCACTCCGCTTGACAGTGCGTCTCTGTCCTCTGTGGTCTTGGTGGATTTGAACGACACCCTTTCAACCACAACCTTGGACGCCGTTGGGTTGGGAGTGACATGCAACAACAATGGCGATTCCGGAAACCCATGCTCTTTTTTGGGAGGCAACCAGTATTGTGTCTCGCTTACAGGGACACCCTCCGTGCAGGGATCTTACCGCGTGGACATCTACGTCACAGGTTGGGTCACGGTGTTTGGCTTCCCATTTGGCCAAGAAGAGGTCTTCGGGTCTTTCATTCTGGATTTGGGGGAGCTGGGATGCACCAATGAAGAAGCCATCAACTACAACCCCAATGCGGTGGTGGATGACGGAAGTTGTCTGCTTGAAATATGCCTTGGCGATGTAGATGGAGACAACTCGGTCACGGTGAGTGACCTGTTGGAGATTCTCGCGGAATTTGGTTGCACCGAAGGGTGTACGACAGACATCAGTGGCGACGGCTCCACAACTGTGGCAGATTTGCTCGAGTTGCTGAGTGTCTTCGGCAACTCCTGCAGCTGATCCGTTTGGCTGTCACTTGAGCGACATTGCCATAGGGCCATGTGATGCAACCGGAGCCAATGGCAACCTGTCGTAAATTGTGGCCCCTCTCCTCGACACATGAAAAATCTGTACTCCTTCGTCGTTCTTTTGTTCTTGATTCTCGGGAATGCTGGTGCGCGCGCGCAAGAATGCACGTACACCATGAGCATGTTTAGCCAATTGAGTTCAGGCCAAACAGACAGTGAATCAGCAACACTCGCCGGAAACTTGACCTCTGTGACATTCAACCTGGATTTCGCAGGCACCGGGGCCAGCTATCCCGCGGACATGATGGTGTACCTGTATGCACCCAATGGGGAGTGCATTGTTTGGGGTGGGTGGAACATCCCTCCGACCGGCGGTTGCACCAACGTAGGAACAGGGTTCAACGCCTCATGGCCCGCCAACTGGAGCACAACCGTCAACGGCTTTTACACCTACACATTGAACACCAACACGTTTGGTCTCAACGGTTCTGGCACATGGAGTGTAACCATTCAAAACGCATGGACAGGTTCAGCTGTCGCCACCTACGATTTGGAAATTGTGTTCGATGGAATTTGCGAAGGAGATTGCTTCATTCCGAGCGCTTGCAACTACAATCCCTTTGCAGACTTGATCAACGATGACCTCTGCATCTTCGCAGACGATTTGTATTCACCTCCTGGCATTTACGATTGCGACGGAAACTGCCTGCTTGATTTTGACGGAGATGGCATTTGCAATGCCTTAGAAATCCCCGGATGTCAAGAACCTTGGGCTTGCAATTACAACCCGCAAGCCACAGACCCTGCCCCACCGGCAGCCCCCTGTTCTTACCCCGAGAGTAATGAAGTGGACTGCGACGGCAACAGCCTGCTGCCCCAATTCCTGACAGAGCCTCAAAACGTGACCGTGTCGTGCAACGATGTGCCAGACTCACCCCCTGTATCTGCCCAGCCTGCCCCTGCTGCGGTGGCATATTACGGCCTGTTCGATGAGAGTTGCTACGACGCCATGGACGAGGTTGAATTTTCATTTACGGAGACCATCTATCCTGGCGACTGCCCCGGAGATTACACCATTGCCCGCTACTGGGTGATCACTGATTGCAATGGCCTTCAAAATGCCATTTTGCAAACAATCACGGTGGTCGACAACCTTCCCCCAGTCATTCTCACAGACCTGACTCCAGACACATTGGATTGCAATGACCCAGTCTTTTTCAGTCTGCTTCAGGCTGAGGATGCATGTGGTGGCGATTGGAATACAATCGGAGAGCCTTCGTTGGTATTCTTACCAGGAGATTGTGAGGGAGAGTCCGTCCAAAAGAAGTACACCACCATCACCGACGAATGCGGAAACGAGATTGAAGTCGAACAGGTGCTGCTCATCGAGGACAACGACCCTCCTTTTTGGCTTGAAGAGCCACTCGAGCAAATCTTCACCGACAACATTGACGGAGAAGTATTTGACGTCCCCGTGGCCGATGACGTGTGTTCCAACTTTGAGGTGGACATAACCACAACCTTCGACGATGGGTTGTGTCCTTTGTCGGTCGTGATGACCCGGACTTTTGTGGCCACCGATCAGTGTGGCAACACTTCAGCGCCATTCATCCAGACCATCACCGAGGAAACGGATCTGGAAGCTTCTTTGTCTTCTGTGACTGCCGTAAGCTGCCACAACGGCAATGACGGGACGGCTGATTTGTCCTATTCCGGAGGTGTCGCCCCATACAGCGTGGATTGGAACGGATACAACCCGTCGTCCTTGCCTGCAGGAGAATACACTGTGGAGGTGTTGGACGCCAATTTGTGCAGTGTGACCTTGGATTTCTTGATCACTCAACCTGCCCCCTTCTCTCTGAACCTTACGGCCAACATTCCTGAATGCAGTGACCCGGAGAGCGGCACCATTGCAGCAGACGTCACCGGAGGGACTGGAAACGTCAGCATCGATTGGAACGGCATTGATCCCAATGCCGTTGCCGCTGGAACGTATACCATTGTGGCCACAGATGAGGCAGGGTGCATGGCTAGCTCTGTGGTGACTGTCGAGCCCGCAAACATCCCCGAATCTTTGGAATTGGATGGGGACGTCGAAGTGGTACAAGGAGACAGTGCGGCCTACTACTACGAGTACACCTTGGGCAGCACTTACGAATGGTCTTACTCTGGCGCACTCGAGGAACAAGCGTTGGCGTCCTTCGCCATCTCTGTTCTTTGGGACACCACAGGATACGTTTGTGTGCAAGAAACCAACCAAGAGGGTTGTCTCGGTGACTCCGTTTGCCTCGACGTCACTGTCCTTGACGATGTGTGGAGTGTGGGCGAATTGGCCCTTCTGGTGCGATTGATGGCATATCCCAACCCTGCTTCTGACTTGATGGCTGTCAGCGTGCCCGCCGAATTGTTGGGCCATCCCTACACCATCTTCAATGCCCTTGGTTCGCAGGTTGCCGTCGGACGGTTTGACGACCCAAACATGACGGTGGATGTCAAGACCTTGCCTGTAGGACAATACCTGCTCAAGTCCAAATCAGGATCTGTTCTTAGCTTTCACGTTTTGCGAGATTGATTCCACACATTGAAGTGGAAGTTGTATGGCCTATCCTCAAAGTCGGAGCAGGCTTCTTCGGACAAAATGCACGAGGCATCTTTCGTTGTTCCGTCTGCGCCTCGCACCCCACCGGATTGGCTCCTGACATGGACCCTGTGTTTTCCTCGTTCATCGATTGAATGCAGAAGGACTTCGAAGGAGCATCGAATGTGCATCAAACGATGCAGGTGAAGCCTCGTCCCTCTCTACCTTAAGGCAACAGACAGACAGACTTCAGCAGGGCGACCTGTTCGACGAGCCGCCATCCCAATAGGTTCGCTGTTGCGCATCGAGATCCGAGGCCCTTCAAGTGATGTCCGCACTGAAATCACTTCCTTGCCTGCATTCTACCCGTCTTTTCTTGCAACTCTCCAACAGTCTCCAAAAATTTAGGGCCTCCCATGGGAATCCATCGCGTTTTCGATGAAATGCCACCGAACAATGTGCCTGACGTCCAGCCCCCTGGCCATGGCCGCTTGTCGATTCAAATACGGGCTATTTGAAGAATGCTTCAGGCCCTCGCGTCATTGAAATTTTCGAACAAATCGAGAAGGCTCATGTAAAGGGCGTGCGCCAATGCGAACAAAAGAAGGCCCCACCCAATCGGGTGAGGCCTTCGCGATTTTGGTTAGAGTGAGTCGCTCTCAAGGGCGCTCATGATCAAATTTTTAGTGGGCAATCACCAACTGCTTTACGGCTCGACCTTTGGCTTGGCCAAGAACCATTCGGTAGGTTCCGTTGGCAAGGTGAGCCACATTGATGACGTTGCGACCTGCAACCAGGCGTTCGCTGATTACCACACGGCCTACAGCATCCAATACCTGGAAGTCGTGAGTTTCAAATCCAGTGGTATTCACGACCACCACATCGTTGGCGGGGTTAGGGAAGGCAGTGAATGCCACAGATGCTTCCTCCAGGCCGGAGGCAGCGCCCGTCACAGTCAAGCTCACGAGGTCTCCCTCACATCCTTCTGCATTGATTTCTTGAACTGTGATGACACCTTCTTCGAGGAGCCAAACCACACTCATGTTGCTGGTGCCCTGCCCTTCGACAACC
>Ga0163111_10001333_pt1 | contig 15154 bp, 16 predicted proteins | sample CRUFie1St18metaG_FD_109645 | JGI IMG/M metagenome (GOLD analysis project Ga0163111, IMG submission 109645) | Marine microbial communities from the Costa Rica Dome - CRUD Field 142mm St18 metaG | ecosystem: Environmental > Aquatic > Marine > Oceanic > Photic zone | place: Costa Rica: the Eastern...
AATCAATCTTAGTGCTGCAAAGGCAAACATTGATAAAATAGGAAGCACTTCTGTCAAGTTATTCCCTAAACTTAAATTATATAAAATAAATAATATTAAAAAGCCAAAGCTTAAAGCTTCAAGCAAATATTTTGGTAAAATTGATACAATTTGAACATTTGAGTTTGCTGTTGAAAAATCATTTGCCGCAGATGAAAATTTATTAGAATAAACTTTTTCGATTCCACTTAATTTAATTTCTTTAATTGCACCGAAAGCCTCAACTACAGTTTTATATCTTCTCTGATTATGCTTAACCTTATTTATGCCTATTAATTTTATCCAATTCTTGACTTTATTAAAAATTACTAAATTCAACACTAAAAGAAATAATAAAGTTATTAATGCAACTAAAGGATTTACTAAGACAATTAAAATTATCAATAGAATTGTTAAGAATAATTGAGAGATCATACCCAATAATGGGTTCAATGAGTAATGAATTGTCTCAGCAACTTCTGATAGAATTCCTTTGCCCATATCTCCACTATGCTTATCCAGAAACCAACTATAAGTTTGCCTAAGATATGATTCTAATAATCTTTTACTAATTGATGACTCAAGACTAAATGTATATCTTAGTTGAAGATACATAATCACCGCCTTAAAAGCTTGAGAAAAAATTAAATAGAAAAAGTAACTAATTCCAAGAAATAAGATAAAACTACTAGTGCTGCTAAATTGAAAAAAATCATTTATTAGATTAAGTTGATAATTAGTGTTTATAATTTCTGGATTGGAAGCTATTTCAATAAATGGGATTATTAGAACAACTCCGAAAGTTTCAATTATTGCAACGAAAAAAAAGGCAAATGACAGATAATAAAAAAATCTCTTTTCTCTATTGTCTAAAATTGAAATCACCTTTTTTAGAAGTGCTAATAAACCTAATAATTTTTTCATTATAATTTATCCCAATTATATAGCTCTATTTCCTTTATTGCTTTGCGGATACCTTCTCTTATTTTTATTTTGGGAACCCAACCTAATGATTTAATTTTTGAATTATCTAATAGTTTTAACATCGTACCATCTGGTTTTGATTTGTCAAATTTTACCTCACCATTATAATCGAGTTCTTCCATAATTATATTAATTAATTCAGTTATTGAAATATCACTTCCAGACCCAATATTTATCGGTTCAGCTTCATCATATTTGTTCATCAACAAGTAACAAGCATTTGCTAAATCATCAACATTTAAGAAATCTCTTCTTGGTTTACCTGACCCCCAAACAGTTACAAATGAATCATTATTTTTTTTTGCTAAAACAACCTTTCTTAATAAAGCAGGAATAACATGAGAATTTTCGAAGTGATAATTATCATTTGTTCCATATAAATTAGTTGGCATTGCTGATATAAAATTACACCCATATTGTTCACGATAACTTTTGCATAATTCTATTCCAGCAATTTTTGCAATTGCATATGGTTTATTTGTGGGTTCTAATTGACCACTTAGAAGGTATTCCTCTTTTATTGGCTGAAGTGATTCCTTTGGATAAATACAGGATGAACCTAGAAATAAAAGCTTCTTTACATTATTCTTGTGTGCAAAATGTATTACATTTGATTCTATCATAAGATTATCGTAAATAAATTCTGCTTTATATTTATTGTTAGCGTGAATACCACCTACTTTGGCAGCTGCCAGAATTACAAAATCAGGCTTCTCTTTTTTATAAAATTCTTCTACTGATAATTGATCTCTTAAATCTAATTCCTTAGAAGAAAAGGTCAAAATATTTTTAAAACCTTCCTGTATAAGCTTTCTTTCAATTGCAGAGCCTACCATTCCATTATGACCAGCTATAAATATTTTATTGTTTTTCTTTAACTTACTCATAAGATTGTTTAATTCTTATTTCATTTTCAACCAATTTAATATCATGCTTTACCATAATTTCAACAAGTTTTTTAAAACTTGTCTCTTTAGGGTTCCACCCTAATTGTTTGATTGCTTTAGCGGGATCACCCAAAAGTGAATCAACTTCAGTAGGCCTATAATATTTTGGATCTATTTCTATAAGTGTATTGCCTGTTTTTTCATCAATTCCTTTTTCTTGAATACCTTTCCCAATCCATTTAATTTTAATAGAAATAAAACTAAATGCTAACTCTACAAACTCTCTAACTGAATGTTGTTCTCCTGATGCAATCACAAAATCTTCAGGCTTATTGTTTTGTAGCATTAACCACATAGACTTTACATAATCTTTTGCATAACCCCAATCTCTTTTTGAATCTAAATTACCTAAGTACAATTTCTTTTGAATTCCTTTATTTATTCTAGCTGTAGCTAATGTTATCTTTCTTGATACAAATGTTTCCCCTCTTCTTTCAGACTCATGATTGAAGAGAATTCCATTTACAGCAAATATCCCATATGCTTCTCTATAATTTTTTGTAATCCAATATGCATATAACTTAGCAACTCCATATGGTGATCTTGGATAAAAGGGAGTAAGTTCGTTTTGTGGAATTTCCCTGACTTTACCAAATAATTCTGAAGTTGAAGCCTGATAAATTCTGCATGTTTTCTCTATACCACTTATCCTAACTGCTTCTAATATTCTCAATGTACCCATTGCATCTGTCTCAGTTGTATATTCAGGAAGGTCAAAAGAAACTTTAACATGAGACTGAGCAGCCAAGTTATAAATTTCTGATGGCTTAATTTTTTGAATTAATCTTATAAGATTTGTTGAGTCAGTCATGTCACCATAATGGAGATTAATTTTTCTTTTTAATTTTAAATCCTCTAATAATTCATCGATGTAGAGATGCTCAATTCTACTTGTATTGAAACTGGAGCTTCTTCTAATTATACCATGAACTTCATAATTTTTCTTAACTAAAAATTCCGCAAGATATGAACCATCTTGACCATTTATACCTGTTATTAAAGCTATTTTCATATTTAAATTTTTATGCTAAATCATTTACTTACTGTAAAGATTCAAATGTGTGAATATATTTAGAATCGTTAATTAACTGTTTGTTGTTAAACCCAAAAAAAGAAATCCTATTCTTAGTGGCTGCAAATTTATCATTAATTGAGTCTCCAATCAAACAACAACTAGATTCACTGTAATTATTTGATTTTAGTAACTTTTTAATATTCTCTATTTTATTCACTGGAGACCCAGAAATTGATTTAAAATATTTTTTAATATCTAAATTTGAACATAGATAGATTAGTTCTTTTTCATCTGAAGCTGAGACTAAATGAAAATGAAAGTTTTTATGATTCTCTTTAATAAAACTAATGCTACTTTTTATTAAAAGATTTTTGTCACATAATCTCTCTTTACAATAATTACCATATGATTGAGCATATTGTTTCTTTTCTTCATCATTTAACTTTTTATCTAAAATTTTTTGAGAAAAATATTCAATTTTTTCATAACGAGATAACCCCCCGTTGATCATATGATAATCTATCAACTTATCAACATATTTTTTGGAATAACTATCAAAAATATATTTAAAACCTTGCGTTCTAACTTTATCACTACTAAGAATAACGCCATCAAAATCCCAAAAAATTGTAGAGTAATTATTTAACATTATCTATAGCTAACAAAACTTTTTCTATATCTTCTTTTACATCTACAGGTATTGATTTTTTGGACATCTCCACCATCTTAACCTTTACACCTAACTCTAAAAACCTCAATAATTCAATATCTTCAATTGATTCGAAATATGTTTTAGATTTTATATCAAATATTTCTAAACTTCTTTTGGAAAAAGCATATCCACAAACTTGTCTAAATCCCTTTTTAAAATCATTTTGTTTATTTGACGGAATTGGAGCTCTGGATATATAAATTAATTCTTTTCTTTTGTTAAAAATAACTTTTGGCATATTGGAAGAAAAAAATATGTCTTCACTGTCAATACTACAATACCCACAGTAAACATCGTAGAGATTTTTTTGTTTACTTATCTCTTGAATTAAATTTTGAATATCAATAGGATTAAATAAAGGTTCATCCCCTTGAATATTTATATAATAGTCTGCCTCAACTAATTTTGAAACTTCGCATAGCCTATCTGTACCGGTTAAACATTTATCTGAAGTCATCAGGAATTGCATGTTATTTTTTTTACAATGATCTGCGATTCTCTTATCCTCTGTAGCAACATATATTGAATCTCTAGGAACAACTTTTAAACATTGATCATAAACACGCCTAATCATAGATTTACCTTTTAATAGAGTGAGAGGTTTTCCTGGGAATCGAGAAGATTTGTATCTAGCGGGAATTATTAAAACAAAGTTCATTTTTTATTTATTAATAATACTATAAATTGAATCAGGAGTAAAGCTTTTATAGAGAGATGGAGTTAAAGAGATAAATTTAATTTCTTCATCCAAAAAGATTTTGAATATTTTTTCATTTTCATAAAAAACTTCCCTAAAATTTTTATTAATAGAATTTTCCTGATATCCGTCAAATCCAACTACATAAAATGTTTTTAATTTAGTTTTTAAAGCAATTTGCATTGATAAAGAACAATGTGTGTACTCACTTATTTTAAGCTTATGATTCTCTTGTAGTTCAAATGAATTTGATTCCCATCCTTTTGGTAAATAAGTTCCAAATTCTCTTGGACTAGGGGGAAAAACAATTTTTAAATTATCGTTATTTTTTATGCTGATATTAAACCTATCCACTTCATTTCCAATAAAAGAAATTATTTTATCGTTTGGAATATCAAGAAAATGTTTAATGTGTCTACTGCTAGAAAAAACAATCAATAAATTTCTATTTTTTAATAAAAAACTTTTGATTGCATCAATATTTTCATCAATACTATTTCCGCCTCCAATAACTAGAACTTTATCATATTCACTCTCAAATTTAATCTTAGGTAATTCTAATGCTTTCTCATCCGAAATTGAACTTTCTAAAGCCTGGACTATTGAATTAAATGATATAAAGTTTTTACCTAACCAATCCATTACTTTTTTTTGTGGTATAGAATAAAACCCTGAAATTATATATGGTAGATTAGTTCCCCATGAGTATTTCTTTTTTAATAAATAAAATTCAGAGACAACATTAGAAATCAAATTAAAATTGATTTTTTGGGTTTTGCTTATTTGAGTTAGCAATAACTCGGTTTTTAGATTTCCTGCTCCACGTCCCATTCCTAAAATTGTCGCATCAATTATTTCAACGCCACAATTTACAGCTTCGATTGAATTAGCCAAAGCAAGTTCCATGTTGTTGTGGCCATGAAATCCAAGTTTAACAGCTGTAATTAATCTTATTTTTTTAACTACTCTATTAATGTCTTCAGGGTAAACACTTCCATAAGAATCAACTAAATATAGATAATCAACATGTTTTTCAATTCCATTTAATTTTTTGTGAAACGAATTGTCATCAATCCATTTACTTAAATACATAACATTAAATGCAACTTTATATCCCAGTTTTCTGACTACACTAGCCTTCTTTATTCCAAAATCAAATCTTACTGGATCTATTGCAATTCTAATCATTTCTATATATTCTCCACAAGGCTCAATAACTTGCTTTATGTCATCCTCAGAAAGGTTTTTTTCATCAATAATTAAAACAATTGACTTTGATGTTAAACTTTTCACCTTCTTCAAAGTTTCCAATGGTGTATAAAAAAACTCCCCTTTGTATACACTCTGTTTTAAATTTCTGTAGCCGATTTCAATATAGTCAATTGGAAGTTCCTCCACTGCTTTTAAATATTTATCTACTAACTGAGGTTTAAAATCCCAATTAGTATAATAACCACCATCTCTTAATGTACAATCAAGTATTTTAAAATTTTTCATGTTTATTTTTTTAGCAGCCAACTACTTGACTGTATTTTATCTCCTAATCCATCAATTAATTCAATACTATATTCATCACAGACATCTTTTTCTGGGCAATTATCATTATTTTGATCACCTCCATTAGCAAATGCAAATTTGAATTTTTCTCCAAACTCTTTAGCGATTGACTCGATGGTCTTGCATACAGTTCTATCCGTATCAATTGAAAGAATTACTTTATCTACAGCTTTAATATTAGAGACTATGTAAATACGCTCATTTTCATCCTGAAAATCCTTACTTCCCTTAAGTTTTCTTTGATTATCATTATTTACTATTACAAATAATTTATCTGCCTGCTTTTTAGCATTATTGAAATACTCCAAGTGACCTTTGTGAATTGGGTTAAAATATCCGGATACGATAATTACTTTTGGTTTACTCAAGATTGAAAAAAATGATTAATTAACTTTTGATATTGCTTATAGTTTATTAACTGGTAAATCATAGTTTAAAATTATTTACCAATTGAAATTTTATTTTTATTCTGATTTATGTTTCTTCCGTCAAAAATTATTTTTGATTCCTCTACATCTATAAGTTTAAATTCTTCCCATTCTGTTAGAATAACAAATGTGTCACATTTTTTAGTTTCACTTAATTTTTCAACAATATTTATTCTTTTATCATTCAAATTTACTTTTGTGTCCCATAAACTTTCAATATCATTTAATATAGATCTTTTTTGAACCATGGGGTCATAGATTGTAATAGATGCACCGCTTTTGTATAAAATCTCAGAAACTTTAATTGATGCAGATTCTCTACTATCATTAGTATTTGCTTTAAATGCCCAACCCAATATTGCAATTCTTACACCGGTCAAATCTCCGTTGAAATAATCAATAACTTTTTGCGCAAATCGCTTTTTTTGATTGTCATTTATTCTTACAACTTGATGCCAATATTCAGCCTCCTGGTCGAGTCCATAAAATTTACATAAATAAACTAGATTAAGAATGTCTTTCTGAAAACAGCTCCCCCCAAAACCTGCAGAAGCCTTTAAAAAATTAGGTCCAATTCTATGATCCATACCTATAGCCATAGAAAGCTCATCAATATTAGCTTCAGTTTTCTCGCAGAGTCCAGAGAGACTATTTATGGAAGAAATTCTCTGAGCTAACATGGCATTTGAGGCAAGTTTAGCGAGTTCGGAGGACCAGACATTTGTGGTTAGAATCTTTTCTTTTGGAATCCAATTAGCATAAATATCAACTAAAGATTTTACTGCATTTTGTCCAGATTTTGAATCATCTCCTCCAATTAATACTCTATCTGACTTAAATAAATCTTGTATTGCAGTCCCCTCAGCTAAAAATTCAGGATTAGATAAAATTTCAAAGTGATTATCTGTTGACTTTTCATATAATATCTCTTTAATCTTCTCTGCAGTCCTAACAGGTAGAGTAGACTTTTCAACAACTATTTTATCTTTTTTTGAATACTTTGCAATATCTCTTGCGCAAGCTTCAATGTTTCGCAGGTCAGCTTTCATGCCAGCCCCTTCCCCTTCAGTCTTAGTAGGAGTATTAACAGCCATAAATATGATTTCTGCCTTTTCAATATTTCCAGCTATATCATCTGAAAAAAATAGATTTCGACCACGAGCCTCTTTTACAACATCTGAGAGTCCAGGCTCATATACAGGTAAACTATTTACAGGCCCGTTCCATTCTTTAATTTTATCTGGATTAGCATCAACAACAGTTACATTAATATGAGGACATTTTAATGCTATAACCGACATAGTAGGACCTCCTACATAGCCAGCTCCAATACAACATATATTTTTAATTATCATTTATATTCTATTATAATCATCTTCAACTCTAATAATATCATCTTCACCAAAATAAGTTCCTGTTTGAACTTCAATAAATATTAGAATAGTATCACCAGGATTTAGAATCCTATGCTTAGCTTCCTTATTAATTTTTATTGATTCCCCCGCACTAACTTTTTGTTCTACACCATCTAATGTTACAATCCCTTGTCCTTTAATTATAGTCCAAGACTCAGATCTCTTCATATGATATTGATAAGATAGTCTGCTTTTTGGATTAACCTCTATCCTTTTAATTTTATAGTTCTTTTTATCGTCTATAACAAAATATCTTCCCCAGGGACGTTCAGAACTATTAATTTTTTTATTTTTCATCTTTATTAAATATTACAATATGTGGTTTGTCGGATAGAAATTTAGACGCTAAGTAAAAACTAACCTTTCGCTTTATCAGCTTTTCAATTTTTTCTTCTAGTTGGCTTATATATTCAAAATTTAAATATTGACCTACTAATACTACTTCTATATTTTTACTATCAATCCCTTTAGCATAGTCTTCAATTAAAATTATTTTTTTAACATTACCCATCCTTTCAATTACTGTACTCACTAAATCCTCTAAGCCAAGGTGTTTATATACAACTTTTTTTAATGTATCAAATAATGGGTGCTCAGTATTTGCTTTATATTCAACCTTATTATTAACTTTTAATTTTTTTAAATAACCTGCATGCTCCAAATGGTTAAGTTCTTTTCGTATTCCATTTGTAGACTCACCCATCTCATTTGCTAATCCATTTAAATGTCCTTTATTAGCCTGTGAAACGAAAAACTTAATTAAAAGCCTAAGTCGTGTCTTAGATGTAATAAGTTCTCCTAGCATTTTTTTTCTTTTAAATTTTTTTCACGGCTTCGCCACATATGTCCCATAAAACATAGAATAAAAATGTGATTAAATCACTTAAATTAAGCGGCCTCAAGTTTAAGAGTAACTACCATCCCTAAACTTTCAAGTTGTAACTTAATTTTATTTTTTTGAATCTCTATAACTCTCCCAATCTTCCCTGCAAATACTCCGTCAGTAATTTTATGTAATTGACCTTTTGTAAAGTTTGATAGCGAAACTGATTGGAATTCACCGTTAAGATATTTTTTCATCAATTCAATTTCCTTTTCTCTAACTACTGCAGGCTTTCCCAACCAAAACATATAGCGAACTACACCAAAAACAGAAAAAATATCATTGCGTCTACCTTCTTCAATTAAAACGAAAACATATGAAGGTATAAGAGGTTTAAGCATTTTCTTTTTACGATCAGAGTATTGCTTAATAATTGTTACTGTTGGACAATAACAAGAAATACCAATTTTTTTCAACTGTTCTGTAACCTTTATCTCTTGATTAGCTTTAGTGTATATTACAAACCACTTCTTCATTTTATATTAATTACAATAAAACTTAACTTTATTATTAAAATAAAATCTAATTTTTAATTATTAAGTAACAAAAGTACTTAAAAAAAAGTATATTATTGATATATTTTTATTTTTTTTTAAAATATTACTTAATCTATTAAAAATGATATTGACATTACATATAATGAGTTTAATATTAATTTATATTTGTGTAAACAATGCTAATGAACAATATTTTGGTTACAGGAGGTGCTGGTTTTATTGGATCAAATCTAATCAAGAGCTTAATTGAAATTGGATGCAATGTAACATCCCTGGATAACTATTCAACTGGTACCAATGAAAATGAAGTTAAAGGAGCTACATATATAAATGATGATATAGAAAATATACTTAAGCTTAAAGAGAGTTTTGACATTTGTTTTCATCTTGCTGCTCAATCAAGAGTTCAGCCTTCTTTTGATGATCCTCAAGAGTCTGTCAGAATTAATGTTATAGGCACAACAAAAGTTATGGAGTGGGCAAGGATAAATAAGGTGAAAGTAATATATGCAGGTTCATCATCTAAACATCATGACCCCTCAGACTCTCCATATGCAATGACAAAATTCCTAGGTGAAGAAATATGTAAGCTTTACAAAAAATCATATAATGTCAATGTTGAAATTGCTAGATTTTATAATGTTTATGGTCCAAAGGAACCTTTAGATGAAAAGTTTGGTAATGTAATAGGAATTTGGCAAGTAAAGGTTGATAAAAACTTACCATTACCAATCGTTGGAGACGGTAATCAAAAAAGAGATTTTACTCATGTTCAGGATATAGTAGACGGACTATTAAAAATTTCAAACTCTGAGATTAATCATGAGGATGCTTGGGAAATTGGGACAGGAGTTAACTATAGCATAAATGAACTTTATGCAATGTTTAAACAAAAATATAATGCTAATTCAGTGAATATTCCAGATCAAAAAGGAAATTACAGAGAGACTTTAAGAGTAAATGATGATTTAATTAATTTATTAAATTGGCAGCCTAAAGATAGATTAAGAGAATATATAGAAAACTTATAAATTATATGATGAAAAATATTTTGATAACAGGTGGGGCAGGATTTATTTCTCATCATTTAATTTATTATTTAATTAAAAACACTAAATGGAATATTGTTTCATTGGACAGGCTTGATTATAGTGGTAATCTAAATAGACTTGATAGTATTCTTTCAACTCTATCAACTATAGAAAAATCAAGAGTTAAAGTTGTATTTCATGATTTGAAATCTGAAATAAACCCATGGATCAAAAAGGAAATAGGAGATATTGATGTTATACTTCATCTTGCTGCAGGATCTCATGTAGATCGAAGTATTGACTATCCAATGGAATTTGTTTTGGATAATGTTGTAGGAACTGCTAATATATTAGATTATGCCAGATATATTAACGATAAAAAGGGACTCGAAAGGTTTATATACTTTAGTACAGATGAAGTATTTGGTCCAGCACCAAAAGGAGTTGATTATAAAGAAAATGATAGATATAATTCAACCAATCCATATAGTGCTACAAAAGCTGGTGGTGAGGAATTAGCTGTTGCATATGAAAATACATACAGACTCCCGGTATATATAACACATACCATGAATGTTTTTGGAGAAAGACAACATCCAGAAAAATTTATACCAATGTGTATCAAAAAAATACGAGATGGAGAAACTGTAACGATACATTCAGATAAAACAAAAAAAAATCCTGGCTCTCGTCATTATATTCACGCAGAAGATGTAGCAGAAGCTATATATTTTTTACTCAAATTAGACTATAATTATACCCCTGATTATGGGGGAGCTAAATGTCCTAAATTTAATATTGTTGGCTCTGAGGAACTTAATAATCTTGAACTTGCAAAAATTATTGCCGATTCCCAGATGAAAGAATTAAAATATGAGATGTTAGATTTTCACTCATCTAGACCAGGTCATGATTTAAGATATTCACTTTCTGGAGAGAAAATGAAAAAATTAGGGTGGTCACCATCAATTAAACTTACTGAAAGGATAAAACAAGTTGTTGATTGGTCTCTAAAAAATGATAATTGGATAGAGCTACAATGATTTGCTTGACTAATTTAGTTCTAATCAAAAAGACTGGCCCTCAATCGAAAGGGTAAAAAAAGTAGCAACCTTTTTTTGAATTTATAAGTAGAGTTTATATATAAAAATGCTATTTTTGTGATTATTATTTAATTTTTTTGTTTATCACTTCTCTATATATTGACCCCGGTACAGGAATGATCATTATTCAGCTGATCGTTGCTGCTTTTGCAACATTTGTAGCTTTTTCTAAAAAAGTAAAAAATAAAATAAAAAATTTATTTAAACGAAAATGAGAGATGGAGGTTCATTCAGAGACCCCTCTGGATTTATTTTCTATGAAAATGGTAATGTCTTTAGGTCGATTAACTTTTCATATAAAAAAAATTTTGATCACCTCATGGATTCTGGGCTGTATGAGGAACTTCTTCAAAAAAAATTATTGGTAAAACACAGCGAGGTTAAAGAAGAAAAGAATATCCCTTCCCAGTATAAAAAACTTTTGGTTGAAAAAATCCCTTTCATATCTTACCCATACGAGTGGTCATTCAACCAATTTAAGGATGCATTGTTGTTGACATTAAAAATTCAAAAAATTGCTATTGAATATGGAATGACATTGAAGGACGCAACCCCATATAATATTCAGTTTAATAATAATAACCCCATATTCATAGACACCCTTAGTTTTGAGCTAATAAAAGAAGAAAATTATGTTTGGAAACCATACAAACAATTTTGTGAGATGTTTCTGGGTCCGATTTGTTTAATGAAGCATGTTGACCACAGTATGAACAAATTGTTAATTAATTACATTAACGGTATTCCTCTTTGGTTAGTTAACAAATTACTACCTATTAGAAGTAAGTTTAATCTAACAGTTTTTTCTCATATTGTACTTCATAATTTAATTAAAGAAAATATAAACTCCAACTCCAACAAAGGAGTCAATAAATCAATACTTTCAAAAACAAAACATTTGAATATTATTGACCAATTAGAGGGATTTGTTTCAAATTTAAAAGCTCCAAAAACAAATACTGAATGGGAGTCGTATAATCAAGAAACTTTGTTTGAAAAAGAAGAATATGTAGTTGATAAAGAAAAAAAGGTATTATCTTTTTTAAAAGAAGAAAAATATAATACATGCTGGGATGTTGGTTCAAATGATGGTTTTTTTAGTTATTTAATTTCAAAAAACAACGTAGATAATTTAATTTCTTTTGATATTGATTGGAGATGTGTTGATAGAAACTATTTGACATGTAAAGAACAAAAAAAGACTAATGTTTTTCCTCTGCTCTTGGACCTTTCTAACCCCTCTCCTGCTATTGGATGGCTTAACCTTGAAAGAGGGTCTATATTTGAAAGGTTTAGTTCGACCGATTTAATTTGTTGTTTTGCTATAATGCATCATATCATCAATTCTGGCATACCCTTTGAAAGTTTTATTGACTTTTTAGCTAGGTCAGAAAAAGATGTTCTTGTCGAATATATTCCTCTTTCTGACCCTAAATGCAAAATAATTTTTGAGTCTCGAGATGAAGAGTTTAATTACCCATCATTGGAACAATTTAAAAATGCTATTTCAAAAAGGTTTAATATTTTAAAAAACCATAAACTAAAAAAAACAGATAGGGTGTTGTTTCATTTAAGGAAAAAATTGAAATGAAGCGAAATTACTTTTTAGATAAAGCTGTTATTTCATTTGACAAAATTTTAATGACCTCTATCATGTCCCTTCCATTTACAATTGAGGTTTTATTTGATTTTGGAGCAGTTTCAGCCATATTAATTCCTATAACCCTTTATTTCTTTGATATAAAATTTAATCCGTCAAAGTATTTTGTGTTCTTTATTCTTTGTTTTTTGTTTTACAACAATATTATTTATTATGACACTCATCTAAAGATCCATGAACTAAGACTAAGATATTTTTCATTAATTTTTTTGTTTTTTTCTTTTTGCATTAACCTTATATGTTTAAAAAATAAAAATCTAATAAAATATGTAAATGTGTTCTTTCTATTCTTATCAGTTAGCTTTGTCATAACAAAGGCATATAGCTCTTTTAGTTTTTTTGAAAGATCAGCTTTTTTAGAAAAGATGAATTTTGAATATGAAAAAAGTTCATTAGAAATTGAAAAATCTGATGATCCTGTTATACTAATTATGCTAGACGAACTTTCTTCAAGTGATGAAATTTTTAAACATACAAGAGATTCACTGGATTTAAAACTTGATTTTTACCTGGAAGAAAAGGGGTATAAAGTTGTTTCAAATGCTAGAACAGAATCATTAAGAACTACAATATCATTACCCTCTTTATTTAATTTTAATTTGCATAACTCCATTGATAAAGATTCTATAGAGAATATAGACAAAGGCTTGCAAACAATTTATGGTTTTAAAGAAATATTTGCGGAAAACTTATTAGTAGACTCTCTCCTAACACGTTCTGTTAAATCACATTCTTTTGGAATAGGAGAATTTACAAGAGGTATTAATAGTGATGGCTTTTGTTATCTATGGGGTGATAGTTGTTATGGCTCAAGCTTAAAAAACATAGTTTCCAAAACTATTATAGAGACTGTAGTAAACGGTTTAGATCGTGACACAAAAAAAATTGACCTTTTTAGAAAAAATTCCTTAGAACAGCTTGAAAATTTAGTTCCAACAAAAAAAAGCTTTTATTACTTTCATTTGTTTTTTCCACATGATCCATTTTCTTATTATGAAGAGTACCCTAATGTTAAGCTTAATTATCTTACCATATCAGAAGAAGAGTATCTATCAGAACACATAAAGTATAAGAGATGGTTTACAGATAAGTTTATTGATTTATTAGAAAATAGTGATTTTAAAAATTCTAGGGTAATTATTGCAGGAGATCATGGTTTTCGATATAATAAATCCATTACCCCAGAGTTGACAAATATTTATCTTAAAGGATATAATTTAATAAATGCTAACAACGATATAACAGTACAGCAAATAGGTGGTATAATTTTAGAATCTTTTTTTGAAAAAGTTGACATCACTGAATAGTTCCTATACTTATTCATTACAAAACAAATATTTTAGCCCTTTTGATAATACTGCTTTTATATAACTATAATGACTAATAAGGCTTGTATATTATAATAAATAGTTTAATTTTGCAATTCAAAAATTAACAATGTACGCAGTAGTTGAAATACAGGGAAGCCAATTTAAGGTCGAAAAAGATCAAAAGCTTTTTGTAAATAGAATTGATGCTAAGGAAGGATCAAAAGTCTCTTTTGACAACGTCTTACTTATTGATGATGGAAAGAAAGTAAAGGTTGGTAAACCAAATCTATCTGGTACCTCAGTTGAAGCTAAAGTTGTTTCTCATAAAAAAGATGATAAGGTTATTGTATTCAAAAAGAAAAGAAGAAAAGGCTACAAAGTTAAAAATGGTCATAGACAGGCAATTACTGAAATTGTAATTCAAGCTATAAGCGAGAAAAAAGCTTCTCCAAAAAAAGAAGTGGAAACTGCAAAGAAAACAACAGCTGCAAAGAAAACAACAGCTGCAAAGAAAACAACAGCTGCAAAGAAAACAACAGCTGCAAAAAAAACAACAGCTGCAAAAAAAACAACAGCTGCAAAAAAATAATTAGTTATGGCACACAAAAAAGGAGTTGGTAGTTCAAAAAATGGTAGAGAATCTGAGTCGAAACGACTTGGGGTTAAAATATTTGGTGGACAATTTGCTCAGGCTGGTAATATAATTGTAAGACAAAGAGGAACTGTCCATAACCCAGGAGAAAATGTTTACCTTGGAAAAGATCATACACTACACGCTAAAATTGATGGTATTGTTACCTTCAAAAAGAAATCAAACAATAAATCTTTTGTTTCAATAGAGCCAGTTAAGGCTTAATATCTATAATATTCTGGTTTATATGGTCCATTAACCTGAAC
>Ga0163111_10001334_pt1 | contig 15153 bp, 14 predicted proteins | sample CRUFie1St18metaG_FD_109645 | JGI IMG/M metagenome (GOLD analysis project Ga0163111, IMG submission 109645) | Marine microbial communities from the Costa Rica Dome - CRUD Field 142mm St18 metaG | ecosystem: Environmental > Aquatic > Marine > Oceanic > Photic zone | place: Costa Rica: the Eastern...
ACTCTGGGAGCCTGCGAATGCTTTGTCTATTTCATCAACCCAAAGCACGCAAGGTGACAGAGCTTCAGCAATTTCAATCATTTTTCGTACACGCTGTTCAGATTGACCAATTAGAGAAGCAAAAAGGCGGCCAAAATCTAATCTTAACAGAGGTAATTTCCATTCATGGGCAATTATTTTGGCAGCAACGGATTTCCCAGTTCCTTGAACACCAACCAGTAACAACCCTTTAGGGTAGGGTAATCCATATTCAATGGCCTCTTGGGAAAAGGCTTTCGAACGTAATTTCAACCAATCTTTAAAATTATCTAGACCCCCTAAATCTGAAATTGCTTTATCCGTTAGGCAAAACTCAAGCAATTGTGTTTGCTGAATAATTTGTTTTTTCTCTTCTAAAATTAATGTAGGGCTAGAATCATCAATTTCACCATATTTTGCAATAACCTTTGAAAGAACACGCCTAATTCGTTCAAGGGATAAACCTTGGCAAGCTGTTGCAATACTATTTAGTGTTTCAGGTTTAATATCCTGTTGTAAAGCTGAGGTTAAACGGTTTAACTCTTCTAATATTTCGGAATAACTTGGTAATGGAAACTCCAATAAAGTGACAAATTCTTTTAAAGAATCGGGAATATTAAGCTCCGAAGAAACAATAACAATATTTTTTGGTTGCGTTTTTAGACTACGGCTTAAATTTTTTAATTTTCTTATTACAGAAAAATCTTTTAAAAAGTTATCGTAATCTTTTAAAACAAATATTGAAGCTGTTTCAGGGGTTAATTTATCAATTAAATCTAATGCTTCAAGAGGGTTTCGCGCTGCAAAACCAGTATCATTGGGGTTCCCTTGATAACCATCAATAAAATCCCATGAATAATAAGTACGAGTTACGTATTTTTTGGCACAGTACTTTATAAGGTATTCAATCCGTTCCTCTTCATTTGTAACAATATAAACTATCGGGTATCGTGCTTTTAAGAGAAGCACAAATTCGTTTAGAAAATTCATTTTAATGGGAAAATTAATAATAAACGAGTGATAAAGTAAAAACGCTAATTTTAGCCTACTGAACCTTCTAATTTTAAACTTAATAAACGGTCTGCTTCGGAAGCGAATTCTAGTGGTAACTCATTAAAAACTTCTTTACAGAATCCATTAACCATTAAAGAAACAGCTTCTTCAGCGTCGATCCCACGCTGTAATAAATAAAATAGTTGCTCCTCTGCAATACGTGAAGTAGAAGCTTCATGTTCAATATTCGTATAACTATTTTGCGCTTCAATATAAGGAAAAGTATTTGCGCTACAAGTTTTACCAATTAATAATGAATCACATTGAGAAAAATTTTTCGTTTTATATGCCTTTGGCCCAACTTTAACTAATCCACGGTAACAGTTTTTTGATTCACCCGCAGAAATACCTTTTGAAATAATACGACTACGGGTGCCTGATGCTAAATGCAACATCTTTGTACCTGTGTCGGCCTGTTGTTTATTACTTGTTAACGCCACTGAAAAGAATTCACCAACGGAATCCTCACCTGATAAAACACAACTTGGATATTTCCAAGTAATTGTCGACCCTGTTTCAACCTGGGTCCACGAGATTCGTGCATTTTTACCTGCACAAAGGCCACGTTTTGTCACAAAGTTATACACACCACCAACCCCATTTTCATCACCAGCATACCAATTTTGCACTGTTGAATATTTAATGGTTGCATTTTCCATTGCAACTAATTCGACAACAGCCGCATGTAATTGCGCACTACTAAATTGTGGGGCAGTACAACCTTCTAAATAGCTTAGAGAGCTGCGTTCTTCTGCAATAATCAATGTGCGTTCAAATTGTCCGGATTCTTCGTTATTAATTCTAAAATACGTAGATAATTCCATTGGGCATTTTATGTCTTTCGGCACAAAACAAAAGGAGCCATCACTAAATACAGCGGAATTTAAGGCCGAAAAATAGTTATCACCAACTGGTACAACACCAGCTAAGTATTTTTCTACTAGATGAGGGTAAATTTCGACCGCTTCTGTAATTGAACAAAAGATCACTCCAGCTTTTTGCAATTGTTTTTTAAAAGTAGTACCAATTGACACACTATCAAAAACAGCATCTACAGCAACGTTAGCCAGAAGTTTTTGTTCATTTAATGATACGCCTAATTTTTCAAATGTTTTTAACAATTCCGGATCAGCATCTTCTAAACTGCCAAGTTTCTTTTTTGTTTTCGGAACAGAATAATATTGAATGCCGTCATAATCAATATATGGGATATTTAAATAAGCCCATTCAGGACTTTTCATTTTTTTCCAACTATGGAAAGCCTTTTCGCGAAAATTAAGTAAAAAGGCTGGTTCATCCTTTTTTGAGCTAATCTTTTTAACGATATCTAAACTTAAACCTTTTTCAAAGGCCTCGGTTTCAACATCTGTTGTAAACCCATATTTATATGGTGTGGCAACAATATCTTCTAAAACCGCATCCGATTCATTTATTTGGTTCTCTGCCATATATTTTTAATTGCCTAGTTCAATATTGAGTTTTAAATAATTATACGTTATATATTCCCTGACTTTTAGTTAACAAAACAACAATTCCGTATTACAACAAAAAACGTAATTTTCGGTTTTATTAAGCAACTGAAATACTCGAAAAAACATCGACTAAAAAAGTCAGTAAACTAAACCCTAGTAAGGGCGATAAGTCAAAACCAAGTAAAGGAGGTAGAATCCCGCGGAATAAACGTAGATAAGGATCGGTCATACGACCTAAGGTATCAAAGGGCTGACTATAAAAGTTAATGTTTGGGAACCATGTTAAATATACACGTAATGTTAGCATTACAATATAAAATTTTAGGAACCCAGCTACACCTTTACAGACTGTAAGTATTAAAACGTCCATTTATATAAAAAAATTAAAAATCTATTTTTGATTATTACTTAATATAGTAATCGATAATTTTAAAAATTTTAATAGCTAGTGAAGAGACTTGAACTCATAACCGACTGATTACAAATCAGTTGCTCTACCAATTGAGCTACACCAGCTTATTATTTTTTATGAAAAATTTGCTATATGTTAATAGTATAACAAACACATAGGCGTTAGAAAAGTCCTTTTAGCTAAAAATATTGAAAATTTTTAAATTTAAACGAATGACTTGTAAAGTGAAAAATTATTTGATATATTCGTTGTACGAAGGAAACTTATATAAATGTAAATATTATAAAAAGTAATAGCAAATATGGCTAAAGGTAAAGGGGCTAGAATTCGTGTAACATTAGAACACAAATGTGAACAAGGTGTATACCGTTACCATACATCAAAGAATCGAAGAAACACAACAGAGCGTTTAGAGTTAAAAAAATATTCGCCTGTAACTAAGCGACACGAGCTTTTCAAAGAGATTAAATAAAAATTTAGTTATAATAAAATGGCTACAAATGTAAACCAAACTTCTTTAGAAAATGATATCGAATTCGAGAAGTTAACGTATAAAGATATTAAAGTATTAACAAACTTTCTTAGTGACCAAGGAAAAATTCTTCCACGCCGTGTAACAGGCCTATCATCTAAGCAACAAAAAAAGGTTACAAAATTAATTAAAACCGCTCGAATTGCTGCTTTATTACCTTTTGTTATTGGAAAAGGTTAAAACAATTCGTTGGTAAGTTAAGCTTTATGCTATAATCATTTTAAATTTAAACTTACTGTAAATAGTTAATTTTATGACACCTTCATTAAGTGCTTTTTTAAGTAGTGTAATTTTAGCAGTTATTATTGTGGTTATTCCAATTGCCGCTGCTTTAGTTTTCGTAAGTTCATCGGATAAAATTATCCGTGGTTAAACGCAAAAAAGAGCTCAACCCTCCCATACAATTTTATATGGGAGGGTTGAGCTCTTTTTTTTTAAGTTAAATTTTAGAAATTCATTTCTGCAGCTTGTACTTTTTCGAACTGCTTCTTCTTAATAACTAGTAGAATTTGTGCTACTGTTACTGTGAAGAAGAATACGATCATACCTTTAACACGGTTTGGGTTCTGTAAAATAATTTCAGTTTCACTTTGACCAAAACCACCTACATTAGGATCTAATGTTAATGGTTGATCTGCTTTTACTGTATCGTTTACTTTTACAGATAAGTCAAGACCCTTTGGTACTGTTTGTGTTACATCACCGTTAGCAGACGCAATTACTACAATAGTACCTTTACCACCTTCAGCAGGCTCGATTGATTTTACTTGACCAGCAGTTGTTGAAGTGTAAGCTGTGTTGTTACTCTTTTCACCAGTTGGGTAAACTTGACCTCTTCCACGGTTACCACCAACATAAATTGGGTAGTTTAGGAAGTTAACGGCCTTGTTTGTTGCTGGGTCTGGAGATAATACTGGAAAAACGATCTCGCGGTTTTTATTACCTGAAATTGGACCTACAACAAGAATGTTTGGTCTTTCTTTACTGTAAGGTTGAACAAAAACACCTTTTGTCTTTTTCTTGATGTCATCAGAAATACGATCCTTAGGTGCTAGCGTGAAACCTTCTGGTAAAATTAAAACAGAACCAACGTTTAGTCCACTTTTAGTACCAGCAGCTGAAATTTGCTTTACAGAAGTATCATACGGAATACTTACAACAGCTTCAAATACAGTATCAGGTAATACAGCTTGTGGAACCTCAATTTCAACAGGCTTCTGTGCTAAGTGACAGTTTGCACAAACAATACGTCCTGTCGCCTCACGAGGGTTTTGGTACGCTTGCTGTGCAAATACGGGGTAAGCATAGGATACTTTAGGGAAAAACACAGACCCTAAGATACCTAAAACTAAGAAAACAGATCGAAAGTTTTTCATTATCTGGCTAATTTTAGTAAATTTTTAAACTTTTTAATACGATAACATATTATACACTTATTATGTGATATTAAGTCGTGATTATTTTATTGAATTTCTTTTTTTAATAAAATAACAACTCCCGAACCACCTAAATATAAGCTTAACAAAGCCGTTGAAAGCAATATTTGTGTTACCGGATCCGTTGAAGGTGTAATAATCGCTGCTGCAATTGTACAGATAACAACGACATATTTCCACGCCGACAACATTGTTTTACCAGAAATAATACCTAATAGCCCTAGTACTACTTGAACTGCAGGTACCTGAAACGCAAGCCCTGTGGCAAATAATAATACTGCAACAAAATCAAAATATTGATCAAACGACCAAAAAGGCTCCACAACTTCCGACCCGTATGCAATAAAAAAGTTTAACGCAGCAGGCACAAGAAAAAAATAAGAAAAAGCTAAACCCACGATAAAGAGGACCCCAGACCCTAAGCTTACAGGTAAAACAATATCTCGTTCTTTTTTTGTTAAACCCGGTATTAAATACAAAAGAAGCTGGTATAAAATGATTGGGCTTGTAAGTAAAATCCCACAAAATGATGCGATTTTCACAGAGGCGAAAAAATATTCACCAGGTGCAAATTGTAAAAATTTGACTCCTACGGCTGGTGCTTGAAATAGCTGCACTATTTCTTTCACATCAGCAAAACAAAGCAGGATGGAGCATACTAATACGATGGCACAAAAAACTAGTCGTTGACTAAATTCTTCGATATGCTCTGAAAGTGCCATTTCATCGTCTTCAGTACCGGTAATCGTTGACTCAGTCATTTGTATATGTGATAAGGACCGAAATGAAAATTTTTGTTTTTTTGGTTTAATAAATTTAGAGAACATGTAACATCTTTTATTTTGTTAGCGTAAAAAATACGAAAATTTATTTATTACTCTCGACGTTTGGTTTATCTACAATTATACATTCAGTAGTTAATACCATACTTGCAATAGAAGAAGCATTTTGTAATGTTGAACGTGTTACTTTTGCAGGGTCGATAATACCAATTTCAAACATATCACCAAGTTCATTTTTCGCAGCATTATATCCAACTTCGAATTCAGCACCCTTAACTTTTTCAAAAATAACAGCACCGTTTTGACCTGCATTTGACGCAATTTTCTTTAATGGTGCACTAAGAGCTTTTTCGACAATTAAAGCCCCAATTAATTCGTCTTCCACTAAATTATCTTTGGCCCATTCTAAAAGCTCTTCAGAAATATGAGCTAAAGTTGTACCACCGCCTGGTACAATCCCTTCTTCTACAGCGGCTTTTGTTGCATTAACGGCGTCTTCTAGTCGTAACTTACGATCTTTCATTTCCGTTTCCGTTGCGGCCCCAACTTTAATTAGAGCAACACCACCACTTAATTTCGATAAACGTTCTTGAATTTTCTCTTTTTCGTACGTCGAATCCGAAGTTTCTAATTGGCGACGTAGCTGTTCACAACGGGCTAAAACTTCTTTTTTATTTGCATCCGAAATAATCGTCGTTGAATCTTTACCAATAATAACTCGTCGTGCTTTACCTAAATATTCCAGTTCAACATTTTCTAATGTTAAACCTGCTTCTGCACTAATAACTTGACCACCTGTTAAAATAGCTAAATCATCTAATAAGGCTTTTCGACGATCTCCAAAACCAGGAGCGCGAACAGCCACAACGTTTAAAATACCTCTAATTTTATTAATGATTAATGTAGCTAAAGCCTCTTTTTGTACATTATCACTAATAATAAGAAGTGGTTGGTTAGTTTTTGTAATTAATTCTAGCGTGGGTACAAGTTCTTGTTTTACTAACGTAATTTTTTTATCGGTTAATAAAATAAACGCATTATCAAGAACAACTTCCATACGCTCTTGATTTGTAACAAAATATCCGGAAATAAAACCTCGGTCAAACCCCATACCTTCGGTAATTTCCAATTCATTTACAGTCGATTTACCTTCCTCTAGGGAAATTAAACCTTCCCTACCTACTTTATCAATTGCACTTGCAATTAACGTACCTACTTCGTTGTCATTTCCGGCGGAAATTGTCGCAACTTTCGTGATGTCTGAAAGACTTTCAATTGGCCTTGCATAATCAATTACTCGACTTACAACAAATTGTGTTGCCTTTTCAATCCCTCGTTTTAATACAATAGGGTTTGCTCCTGCCGCTACGTTACGCATCCCTTCTTTAATAATGGCATAAGCAAGTACTGTTGCTGTTGTTGTACCATCTCCAGCAACATCATTTGTTTTTGAGGCCGCTTGTCTAATTAAACAAACCCCAGTATTTTCTAAGTTGTCCGTTAAATTTATTTCTTTTGCGATAGTTACACCATCGTTAACAATTTGTGGAGTCCCAAATTTTTTACCTAATACGACATTTCGTCCTTTTGGCCCGAGTGTAATTGAAACAGCTTCGGCTAACGTATCCATACCCTTTTCTAAAGCTTTCCGTGCGGCTTCTTGATAAAGAATTGTCTTTGCTGGCATCGTCGTTTTATTTTGAAATTTAATAAATAACTCTTTTTGTAATGTATTGTTTATCTTATTGGCTCAGGCTGGACTTGAACCTGCGACCTTGGGCTTATGAGTCCCCTGCTCTAACCAACTGAGCTACTGAGCCTGTTTAACATATAAGAATATCAAACGTTTTTTCAGTTTGTAAAGTACTGATTCAAATCTTTATGCAGCAGATGCAAAAAGTTCTGACATGTTTTCATCTACAAGTTTCGTTGTGATAGCTCTTAAAATAAACTCATCACGTTGGATTTCAACGTTTAATTGCTTAATTAAATCTCCATTACCGACATAAACAAATTGAATATAGCTAGCGGTGTCAAACCCTTTAATTGGATAAGCTAATGAACGATTGCCGTGGTTTTTAACCATTACTTGACTTCCTTTTTCTGTAAGAAAATCTTGGTATTTTGCGATTTTTTGAGAAAGCTCTTCACTTGTTGCCGTGTACTTAATAAGAAGTACTAATTCATAAAGTTCTAATTCTTTTTTCATTTTTGCAATGTGTAAATTAAGTTGATATTAACTTAATATAGGAATCGCGTTTACGCAACTATCAATGTTAATCCAATATCACCAACGGTAATAAATAAAAACCAATTTTTAGCGTACTACATTTTTGTTTTTAAAATGCGTACGCTAAAAATCGATACAGCTAATTTAGTTAGTTTTATACAACTTAATTAAACTTTCGTAACACTAAACGGATTGATCCCGATTCTTGGTTTTCAGCTTCAACGAACTCTAAACCTTGCTCTTCACTAACTTTAGTAATTAAGTTAAATGCATAACGTTGGTGAAGTTGGTTTAAGAACTTATCTACTGAATAAGCTTGATCCCAGAACATTAAATCCGCAACGAGTTCATATTCCGTATTGTTCCACTTGAAGCCAATATCATGGTTATTGTTTTGAGCAATTACAATATCCGCATCATGTTGCTGGTTATTGTAACCACGGATTTTTTCAGTCCCTGTTGTCCACTCAATGTTTAAGTCGGCAAGACTTTTTTCAATAGTTACTCGATCATATAGCTTAGTTTTAATCTTTGTAAAGTGAGACATTTACTTTGGTTGAGAGATTAATTATCACTGCTTGTTAATCAAAAGAAAGAGCATCGCTAATTCTTTTGGTGCCCAAATAATCGGACAAACATTAAATTTTCACCTAATGCATAATTTTATTATACCATCAGTATGGTATCAATATTAGTTAACTAAGAATTAATTCCTAACATTTTTGCCTAGATAGTCTTAAATATCTCTTTTTAACTATTCACCGCATATATAAGAGCCAAAGGTATAATCATATGTAATAAAAAAAAACAAAAACGAAATGTTACTAGCTGACGATTTAAACCAATTATTAGACGTATTACCAACTTTTATTAGTGATCCATTAAAAAAACATAATAGTCGTGAACACTTAGTCGAAATTGTTTTAGATATTGGTCGTCGCCCAGAAGCTCGATTTGCTACAGGAACTGCTTATTTATCCTATCGTACTGTTGTTTGGCAAGATTTAGATTACATTCTAAAAAGGTTGGGTAAGTTTAGCGGTGACAACCGAGCAGGTATAGAAAAAACGTTACACCGTATTAGTTCCATAAGAAACAGAAAAGGTAATGTTATTGGATTAACTTGCCGTGTTGGCCGTGCCATCTTTGGAACAGTAAGTGTGGTTCGAGATTTACTAGAAGAAAAAAAATCGATTTTATTATTAGGCCGCCCCGGGGTTGGTAAAACTACAGCTATCAGGGAAATTGCCCGCGTCCTTTCCGATGGTATGAAAAAACGGGTAATTATAATTGACACATCAAACGAAATTGCGGGAGATGGGGATCTACCACACCCTTCAATTGGTAAAGCAAGGCGTATGCAAGTCTCCAATCATCAGAACCAACATGAAGTTATGATTGAAGCTGTGGAAAACCATATGCCTGAAATTATCATCATTGATGAAATAGGCACAGAACTAGAAGCAACAGCGGCACGAACAATTGCTGAACGTGGTGTTCAGCTTGTTGGTACGGCGCACGGTAATGCTCTAGAGAACCTGATAAAAAATCCAACAATCACTGATTTAATTGGTGGTATCCAATATGTTACGTTGGGGGATGAAGAAGCCAAACGCCGTGGGTCATCGAAAAGTATTTTAGAACGAAAAGCTCCACCCACTTTTGACGTGGCTATTGAAATTCACGATCCAAAAACGTGGATAATTCATGATAATATACAACAATCAGTTGATTTATTATTACAAGGGCAACGTTTACCTACACAAAAACGAGTGCTTTTAGAAAATTCTAATAGTTTTATTGATTGTAAAATTGTTTATACTCAAAAGGATTCCGACCCAGTAACAGAAAATTACAATCGTCGGCCAACTGTTGAAAAGAAGAATAAAGAAGGTTATTTGCTAAATCGTTTTAATCAAGCAAAGATTAAACCGAAAAAGATGTTAAAAAGTGACGGCGCTTTAAAAAATGAATTAAAACAAAAATTTACATTTATTTATATTTATGGAATAAATAATCAAGATGTGAAATCTTTAATTAAAACATTGAGGTTACCAATTATTATTACAAAAGAACTTCAGTATGCCGACGCGGTGTTAGCTTTAGCGAACCTTGTTAAGAATAATAGAAAATTAAAACAAATGTCGCACTCGAAAAAAATAACTATTCATACAATCCAAAGCAATAGTTTGTTACAAATTGCGAAGGCTTTACGTTTGTTAGCGAAGAAAAATTCTATGGTCCCACTAATTCCAGAAAAGAATAAAACCGCGATTGAAACTATTCTTAGTAAAGAGTTCGTAACACCTCTTGAAGAAACTCGTCTCGCTATCGAAGAGATTGTTCTCGAAAAAAATATCGTCGTTGATTTATTTCCTCGCCCGAATGCTATAAGAAAACAACAACATGAGTTAATCACGCATTATCATTTAACAGGTGTGACAGTCGGTGAAGATAAAAACCGTCGTCTTCGAATTTTTCCTAATAATATTCAACCTAGTTTAAATTAATATAATGTTTGATTTTACTAAACATCAATTCTAAGTTATGTAATTTTTAATAACCAAGTTGACTTGGTTATTAAAAATTACATACCAATTTTTTTAAAAATTGGATATACTATTATATAGTATTGAAGAGTCCTAATAATTTGGATAAATTCCGATTGGTTTTTAAAAAATAAATTTATAATGGCAATCAACTTACAAGAAGAGTATAACAAAACAAATATTCAAGGGATTATTGATCAGCTTGAAGAGGACCTTGTTGGATTAGCTCCAGTAAAACAGCGTATTCGTGAAATTGCTGCCCTACTACTTGTTCAGCGTCTAAGAAAAAACTTAAACCTAGGGATGAATGCATCTTCGGTTGGTTTACATATGTCGTTTACAGGTAGCCCTGGAACTGGAAAAACAGAAGTTGCGACACGAATGGCTGATATCCTATTTAAATTAGGTTATATCAGAAAAGGGCACTTAATTACTGTTACCCGTGATGACCTAGTTGGGCAATATATTGGGCACACAGCCCCAAAAACCAAAGAAGTTTTAAAGCAGGCAATGGGTGGTGTTTTATTTATTGATGAAGCATATTATCTATATAAGCCTGATAACGAAAGAGACTACGGTTCAGAAGCGATTGAAATTTTACTTCAGGTAATGGAAAACCAACGTGATGATCTTGTTGTTATTTTTGCAGGTTACAAAGATCGAATGGATAGTTTCTATGAATCAAACCCCGGACTTTCGTCCCGTGTAGCGAACCATATTGATTTCCCTGATTACACACCGGAAGAGCTTATTAAAATTGGTAGAATTATTTTAGAAGAGCAACAATACCGTCTTACACCAGATGCGGAAGCAGCACTTTTAGAATATATTCAACGTCGTAGCCAACTTCCTTTATTTGCAAATGCGCGAACTATTAGTAACGCAATCGATACAGCGCGCATGAGACATGCAAATAGAATGTTCAATTCTGGTGGTAGAATTTTAACAAAATCAGACTTAGTAACAATTGAAGCTCAAGATATTATTGAAAGTAGTTTATTCTCTGAACTTGCAGCTTAAATAACGTTTTCTATCTAAAAAAAAGGCCGGTTACCGGTTAATTTATAAGTAATAATTTATTTTTAATTATGGTTGAAGTACTACTTTCTGGTATCGTTCTTGGACTTGTACCTGTTACAATTTTAGGTTTATTTGTTGCGGCATACTTACAGTACCGTCGTGGAAACCAATTTGGTGTTTAATTAATATAAACTAATTGGAAAAAAAATTCTTCAAAAGTAAATATTTTACTTTTGAAGAATTTTTTTGTCTTATGCCAAAATTATTTTTGTTCTTAAAACAAAATAAACAACACGATGCCTGATTCTGGCAAGCATTAAATTGAAATAGTTAAATGCTTCCTTTTTATACTCCGTTAATGGATCTTTCTGCCCATATGCTCGCCATCTGATCGAATCTTTTAAAAATGCAATTTTTTGTAAATGTTCCATCCATAAATAGTCAATTTGTTGTAAGATTAACGTTTTTTCTAATTCAGTTAATAATCCAGCTTCTATTTCTTCCATTTCAATTTCTTTCAGATCGTAAGCTATTGAAATTTGTTGGCGCAAAAGCGTTAATGAATTATTATCTTCATCCTCCTCTGTTAAAAAATTACTATAGAACGGCAAACCAACTAAGTTTTGAAATTTTATTGATAATGTATTACTCAGTTCGGAGTTGTTAACATCTTTTAATCGCATTAAGACATCTTCTAAACTTTTTTCTGCATATTCAAGAACCCAATTACGTAAACTCTCTTCTTCAAAAATTTGTCTTCGTTCTGAATACACACCATTTCGTTGCGCATTTAGCGCTTGATCATATTCAAATAACTGTTTACGACTATCATAATAAAAAGATTCCACCTTTTTTTGAGCACTCTCTAAGCTTTTATTTAAAAGCCCTGATTGTAATGGTGCATTATCATCAAAACCAATATTTTGCATGACACCTAAAATTTGATCTCCACCAAAAATTCTTAAAAGTTTATCTTCTAAACAAAGGAAAAATCTTGATGAGCCGGGGTCCCCTTGTCTTCCTGAGCGTCCTCTTAATTGATCATCAATCCTTCTTGATTCATGTCTTTCAGTACCAATAACATGTAGACCTCCAAAGTTTTTCACTTCTCTATTTTGTTCGTCAATAAAACCCTTTTGTTTTTCAAATATTTGGTGATAAAGTTTTAAATACTCCTGTACTACCTCATCTTCGTTGTCTTCTAATTCATTTACTGGAATTTTTATAAGGTTGGCATATTCGTTTGCCAACAAACTATTAGTTTTAAAATCCGCGACATCTCTAAAAAACTCATCTACCGTTTCTTCCTCGAAAAATTTTCTGATTAAGGCTAACGTTTGAAATGTTGGATTCCCACCTAGTAAAATATCTGTTCCACGTCCAGCCATATTTGTTGCAATTGTAACGGCGTTTTTACAACCGGCTTGAGCAACAATTTCTGATTCACTTTCAATATTTTCCGGTCGTGCATTTAATAACCGGTAAGGTATATTATATTCATTTAGTAAGGCTGCAAGTAATTCCGATTTTTCGATAGTTGTTGTACCGACTAATACCGGCCTTCCTATTTGATACATTTCCAAGCATTCTTGGGCAATTGCCCGCCATTTTACATACTGGTTTTTATAGATTAAATCTGAAAAATCTTTTCGCTTAATGGGCTTATTTGTTGGGACTTGTACAACATTTAAATTATAAATTTTTTCAAATTCGCCTTCCTCCGTTTTCGCTGTACCTGTCATTCCAGACAGTTTATTATAAAGTAAAAAAAGGTTTTGGTAACTTATCGAGGCAAGTGTTTGACTTTCGTCTTGAAGGGGCACATTTTCTTTTGCTTCAACAGCTTGGTGTAAGCCATCACTCCATCGTCTTCCCATCATTGTACGACCAGTAAATTCATCTACGATGATAACTTCGTTATCTTCATTGACAATGTAATTTTTATCTTTTAAGAACAGCTCTTTTGCTTTAAGGGAATTTAAAATATACGAAATCCAAGGCTCGTTTGGGTTGTATAAATCGACAATACTCAAAGTTTGTTCACAAAACGTTACACCTTGTTCAGTAAGAGTAACATTTTGGGCTTTTTCATCGACTTTATAATGAACATCACGTTTTAAAATGGTTGCTAATTTAGCTGTTTGTAAGTATTTATCTGCTGATGCTTTACTTGCGCCAGAAATAATTAACGGCGTCCGTGCTTCATCAATTAGGATTGAATCGACTTCATCAATAACACAATAATAGAAATCACGCTGAACAATCTCTTCGATAGTATTTGCCATGTTATCTCGCAAATAATCAAAGCCAAGCTCATTATTCGTGACATAGACGATATCACATTTATAATTCTTTTTTCTTTCCTCAGGCTCCATTGTATCTTGGATTAAGCCAACACTTAACCCTAAAAATCGATGTACTTGCCCTGCATATTCTGCATCCCGTTTTGCAAGGTAGTCATTTACCGTAACGACGTGTGTCCCCTTGCCAGAGAGAGCATTATAAAATGTAGGTAATAAGGCAACTAAAGTTTTACCTTCTCCCGTTTTCATTTCGGCAATTTTACCCTCATTTAAAACTAAACCACCAATTATTTGAACGTCATAATGGCGGAGGCCTAAAACCCGGTCTGAAGCTTCACGGACAAGGGCAAAAGCCTCATTTATGATTGCTTCTTGATTTTGGCCACTAGCAAACCTTTCTTTTAATTCCCTTGTTTTAGCTTGTAGCTCAGAATCAGAAAAATTTTTAAACTTAGTACCAATGGCGTTAATTTGTTTTAGTTGGGGGCTGTATTTTGTTAAAACTTGTTGTGTGGGTTTTTGAAAAATGGTCTCTAACATATCTAGTAAGTTTGGATTCTAATTCAATAGTGTTTGATTATTATGGTTTGTTGGAATAACGAATAAACAACAGCGCCTATAATTTATAAGCCATTAAAAACTAAAATGAACAAATACCGAAGTTTATGTAATTAATCAACTTTTTGGTTTTTTATTTAATTATGATTATATATTAATATACCCCGTTATTGTTTTTCGATAATTTTATAAAATTGGGTCACCTGGGACTCGAACCCAGAACTATTCGGTTAAAAGCCGAGTACTCTACCATTGAGTTAGTGACCCGCACGTAACTATATTAACATAGATCGTTAGTAATTTTTAGTAATTTAAAGTGAAAATGTATGTTATATGAAAAAAAATGTTAAATAACAAACTGGTTAAAAAGACTGTTAATTAGTTTTCGTCTAAATTTATACTCAGTAACAAGTACTTAAAAATTGTTTAAGCAAAGGACAGCGGATACCGTATTTGGTAATTATCACGTTCGAAACCTTAAGAATTAATTATACAAATTTATTACGTAATATTAATTATTATTACACAAATTAGTAAATTTGTAACATTTTTGTTGATATAACTCTAACATAATATTTTTAACAGGAATAAATATTCCTGGGAGGTTTTCAAACCAAAAAATTTAATTTAATAACATTTTAATCATGACTACAACTTTACAAAGACGCGAAAGCGCAAGCTTCTGGGAGCAATTCTGCGCATGGATCACTTCAACTGAGAACAGACTATACATTGGTTGGTTCGGTTGTCTAATGTTCCCTACTCTACTTACAGCTATCTCAGCTTAC
>Ga0163111_10001335_pt1 | contig 15144 bp, 7 predicted proteins | sample CRUFie1St18metaG_FD_109645 | JGI IMG/M metagenome (GOLD analysis project Ga0163111, IMG submission 109645) | Marine microbial communities from the Costa Rica Dome - CRUD Field 142mm St18 metaG | ecosystem: Environmental > Aquatic > Marine > Oceanic > Photic zone | place: Costa Rica: the Eastern...
AGAAGAGAACGAGACCTTACAAAGCTCTCTCTCTCTCTCTCTTTGGGCCCACGTGAGTCCTTAAACATTGTTTAATGTGTTTTTTAAAGGGGACTTGGACAAGACGATGTGGGTGGACGACTTTGACGACTTTTGCTGTTGAAAGAAGAATCCTTGATGAGTCACAAATTTTTTCAACGAAGAAGGAAATCCTCCAAAGGATGAAAAATCCAGTTTTCTCGAATAATAAATTTTTTCGACGATGAGGAAGATTTTGAGTATTTTTCCCCCTCAAAGGTCGTTCATTCGTCGAAAAAGCGCCAACGATCCTGCCACGCGTGGCAGGATCATTATTTCAGTGATTGGGCGACAACACGAGACCAACACACGGAAGCGCCGCGCTGCTTGGTCGTCGGGAAGTCGGGACGCCGCGGGAAGAGAGGACGCGAGCAAAAAGCGCGACGCGACGAAGATGACGAAAAACACCGCCTCCTCGCCGACGGCGGCGAAGCGAAGGAAACGCGAAGACAACGAAAACAACGAAACGACGACGAGGTTTTCCCCGACCTTGCATTTGGAAGAACGAGCGGAAACTGAGGTGACTGTTGCGCCTGACAAACAACCGGTGGATGTTCACTTACATCCGCACCAATCGATTGCTATCGAAGGGTCGTGCGGAGTGAAAGTGACTTCTGCGGTCGTGTGCATCAACGGATATTTAGCGAGATGCGACCACCCCGAACAGTACTGCAGAGCATCGAGATTGGTTGGGAACGCGGTGACCGTGCGGTCGGGGGCGTTGGGGGCAGAAATTCGATTGACGCCGTTGCCATTGGACGACGAGCTGTGTGTCGCAGTGAAAGGTGGAGAGGACGTGGAAATGCCCAAAGAGGAGTTGAAAGCGGTGATATTAGCAAAAGGGAAAGGGTTCCTAGCGGAACGCTTTCAGAGGATTAAGCAAGTGTCGCACCGGAAAATCGCACATTTGCAGAGAGAACACAGGAAGGAGAAAGAGGAGAAAGCCAATGCGAAAGGGATGAAGAGGAACCTCTCATCGTTCGAGTTGGTGTCGTTGAATAATAATAATGATAATAATAATAATAATAGCAATTATTGTCAAGAGGCGAATAAAAACGGCGAGCCGGAGGTGCCGGAGGTATCACCACAAGAGAATTTGAACGACGTAGCGAATCAAGCAAGAAGTAACGCTTCGAATGAAAAGTCAACGACATCGATGCCAGAGGAATTACTAGAGAACACGAACGGGACTTTAGCGAGGAACAAGATTCCAGAAGATTGGGCGAGAGCTGGGACCGCAGCAGGGGATACGGTGAGGCAACTTTCGAGGGACCCGAAAGGGCCACCTGCGGTGATTGCGTTCATCGGGCCAAAAGGAGTTGGGAAGTCTACGTTTGCTAGGTATGTTGCGAATTTGTTGATGATTGATTACGAAAAAGTTGGTTTTTTGGACATCGATCCGGGGCAACCAGAAAGGACGGCTCCTGGTTTGGTTTCTGTGACAACATTGCGAACGCCTTTGATTGGACCGCCGGCGTTGAGGTTATCGGGCGGAGGATTTTTAGGTTCTGGTGAGAAGCCTTTTTTTCAAAAGTTTATTGGTGACTACTCTCCAGAGAGCGATATCGATGCATACGTGGATGCGTGCGTCGAGTGCTTGGATAAATGGTTGGAAAAAATGAAAGAGGAAAGATCGACGAACAGAACCGAAGCGCTTTTAATCAATTGCAACGGTTGGGTAAAAGGTGCCGGTTTAGAAGCTTTAGCGAAGTTTTTAGACAGAGTGCCGAATTTAACGAAAGTTTTGAATGTTCAATCCCACGTGGAAAGAAGGAACTGTCCAGGTGGAGCGTTTTGGAATGTTAAATATAGCAAAGACATCAACAATGATAATAGCAGCGAAGGAGGTATAGAGAAGAGGGATATCGCTTCGTTTGACGGCTGCATGTCGTTCCCTGATAAAGAAGGCACTGCAATTACCTACGTTTCCGCCGGCGCTCAAGGTAGAAACGATGACGACGAAATGGAAGGTGAAAAGCAAATTTCAAAGCGTTCGCCTCAGGAAAGTCGCGCATTAATATGGCTCGCGTGGGCGAAACAAGTGGTGGCAAGACACGCCGGTCGACCAGAATGCGGTGGTCTGCGCTTGACGAATGAGGCCACCGCGTTCGCAGAAATTGCCAAGGGATTAGAACAAGCGACACCATGGTGCGTATCGTTAGACGACGTGAAAATTAAGGTGCTATTTTCAGATATTCCAAACAAAAACGATGCTTTGAAAGCCCTGAACGCCTCGGTGGTTGGATTGTTGCTCGAGGACGAGTCGTGCGTGGGGTTAGCTGTCGTACGTTCTGTGAATGAAGCCGATAACTGCGTGTTTTTGCTTTCAAATGTCGAAGAGGACGTGATTCGTGAAGTAAAAACGTTGTGTTTGGGCAAAGTTGCACTCCCAATGAGACTGAAAGGCGTTTTGAATGGGAGTTCACCTTACGCCGCAGTTGGTGTGGTAGCGAATGATGGCACTGGCGGTGCGGAGCAAAAGAGTAGAAACAACATTGCGCGAGGCACCGCGTCGGAGAAAAAATGATACACGTGTGATATCTGGTAGATACGCAGTATTTTCAATGTATTTGTATGTCTAGAATAATGCGAACTACTTTATTGATGTATTCCTACTTCCTCGAGAATGGCTTTGTTAGTGCGAAGGTCATTCATGCGGTTTCGTACAAAATCTTTGACTTCCTGCATAGTCGAATGATTGAATAGACTTAAAGATACCATCATGTCACCGCAATCGCCGAGCGTTTTGAGCAAGCAATCTCCGGGTCTTTTATCGGTGCCGAAACCGATGGCGTTCTTTAAAACCTCTAATGCGTCTTCCGTCAGCTTTTCAGTTTCTGGCGATTTGCCAAAAATAGCAGAAAGTCTGGCCACAAACTTTCCTACTTTTTCTATGGCTTCGCAAACCTTGGAGGATTTGAAGACGTTCGGACACGACGCTATCATGTTTGAAATTGCGCTCAATGCTTCTGGTGCCACCCGGAAAGCGAGCGTATACTCTTTCCCGTTGATATCCTCGAAATCAATATTTTTTAATCCGCCTTCGTCTTGAAAAGTGTGCAAAACAAACTCACACAAGGCCAAAGCGAGTCGACTCGCCTCGACTGAGCGCAAAACACAAAAAGTGTCGCACAAAGAGCCTTTCGTGATTTCATTAGCCATTTGCATGGCATTTTGTTGTCGGTGTTGTTCTTGTGCTTGTTGCCAGTGTTCACCTTTAGACGATTTCAGAAAATACGAAGCAGTTGCATCGAGAAAGCTCCTCGTGTGACAAACGTTTCGAATGATGTCGTTTCTCCACATCTTTCTTGCGGGATCCAAATCTGCATGTTTGACGACACACTCGTACAGAAGTGCAAATGCTTCTTGTTTCAACGCGTTCGAAGTAGCTGGCAATGGAAAAATATTGGCGACGATATTTTTGATCGAAGTCGCCGTAGCAGCTTCTTCGAGCAAGACGGGCATCGGTGCTGCTTTGTTCATTGACATTATTTCAGCATTATTCGCAACCGTTATCTGTGGCGTTGAAAGGTGAAGCGTATTATCGCGCGTTATACTCACGATTTTCCTCATGACTCTGATTAGTTCAACGCGGGCGACTTCTGGCCTCCCTGCTTGACTGGCGAGCTTCCCGATTAACTTTGCAATGTCCGTCGGCATTTTTCCGACAACGGTAAAGGCGTTGGAAACATGTAATGCTGGTTGATCCAAAGGAGTGTGCAAATGCGCGTATTTTATCTGCGAGACATCCATCGAATCAAACCACAACAAATATTCTCCCAAAGGATTTGTATTCGTTGTCGCGTTAGTCTCAAGCAATCTTTTCCTAAAGGAATCCCATATTTCCGAATCTGTGCTTTCAGGAACGGTCGGTATCTTCACAACCTCGGTCGACTGCGCCGCAGGTTCATCTTTATATTTGACCGACGAATCCAATACCCTTTTAGCACCACTGCTGTTATTCGTCTTGAACAACTTGTCTAATCCTTCTTGCGTCACAAAAGTCGTCTTACCGAATTCCGCGCTGGTGCCGTTTTCATTTTTAGCGTCACTTTGTGCTTTTGTTTCTTCCTTCGTCGCTTTCTTTTCCTTTAATTTCATTTTCTTTTGTTCGCGCTTAACGCGCTCTGCTTCGTCTTCCGTTTTCTTCTTCGCTTTTTCGTAGTCGACGCCACATGTGATGAACCCTTTCATCGTGTGCGAGTTAATCTCAAACCCTTTCAGTACAACGCCATCAACATCTCGTGTAATACCATCTTCGGCAGAACCTAACAGCGATGTTACGACGAGCGTTTTTCTTTGTTTCTTCGCTTCGCCAACCCATTGTTGAATCGTCCTTCGCGCTTTTGATCTTGACATGTACATAGAAGAACTAGGACCCATAGATTCTATATCACATGAATCTTCTCTTCGAATGGCGTCGAGGTTTTCTTCTTCGTCATCTTGGCCAAACTCACCTCGGATGATTCGCGTATCGGGGATAAAAAATTCTTGTCCATCTTCTTCCTCGTCTTCGACTTCTAAATCTTCGTCCTCGTCTTCCAAATCGTCCCCCTCGTCCATGATATCTTCGCCTTCGGATTCGTACTCGTAATCCTCTCCACCAGAATCGCAGTCGTAGTCGACATCGTCACATTTTCTGCGCCAGTTTCGCGCCAATTTTCTAAGGAAAGTCTGGGACAAAGTTGGTCGTCCCGAAGGCAAGCAGTAGCCATACCATGGTGGCCGTTCGTGATAATTCAACTCGTAAGATGCGAAACTGTAATATTTCTTATATTTTATTAGTCGGTGACCTTTTGCTGCTTTCGGCGCGTCTATGACATAGACGTCGCCACCATCATCACCAATAATTTCCACTCCGTCGTCATCATCTTCCTTCGGAGAGCTGCTTTTGGCACGAAAGGGGTCGAAATCTTTAGGCGACATGTGCACACGAGCGTTCCAGTGTCGTATGTTTGTCGTCTGTTTTCCTCTTGTAGACTTAAACTTTTCTAATGTCCTCTTCCAATTTTGAACGACGTCCACATCCAAAGTTTTCGACTTATTGAACAACTCCTCATCCAACATCTTCACGATCTCCTTACTCGGCGACGATGACATATCCACTAAGGATGACGCTTTCAGCTTCTTTTTCGGCGACTTCTGCTTAAAAAAACCGAGCAACGTTTCGCTCTGTTTTCGCTTCAGGGCCTCTCGTCGTTCCTTCTCCATTCGCTTCTGCTCTTCAATCATATTCTTCTCCTCCTGTTCTCGTCTCTTTTTCTCCTCCTTCTCGCGCTTCTCTTCCTCTCGTTTCATTCGTTTCTTCTCTTCAACCCTGTTCTTCTCCTCCTGTTCTCGTCTTTTCTTCTCCTCCTTCTCTCGTTTCTCTACCTCTCGTTTCATTCGTTTCTCTTCCAGCTCTTTCTCTCGCTCTTTTCTCCGCATCTCTTTCTCCTCCATTCGCTTCTTCTTTTCCTCCTCCTTCTTTTGCTTTTCGAGCATTCTCTGTCTCTGCGCGTCCAGCTTTTTCTGCTCTCGAACGCGTTGCTCCTCCATTTTCTCTCTCGTCCGTTTCGCCTTGGCCGACGTCGCGCCCATCCCTTCGCCCTCTTTTCCCGCAATCTCAAACCCGTCCGAGTCCACCGAAACCGCTCTTTCCTGCTCTTCGTTTTCTTTCGCGTTCGTCGGAATCGTCGTCGCCATCGGAATCGTCGTCTTCTCGGGAAGAGGAGGCGGGGTGTTTTCTTTCTCCTTCTCGTCCTCCGCGAGCGAAGCGATCACTATATCGCCCACGCCTATCATGATTTTCTTCTTCTTCTTCGCGCGCGCGCGCTCGAGAGCTCGGAACGCTCGACGATGGTCTCTTCCAGTCCGTCCGTCTGGCTTTTTTGTCTCTTCCGCCGCGACACAGTTGGAGAGACGAAAAGCGAACAACAGTGGTCGGTCTCTTCTTTTTTTTAGGGAGGACAAAAGTGAAGACGAAGGAGTTTTTTGAAAATTTGAAAAAAAAAGAGAAAAAGAGAGAGAAAAAGAGAGAGAAAAAGAGAGAGAAAACGTCCCCGTTCTAAATTTAGGTGCTCACAAAAGAAAGAAGGAAGGGAAAGTAGAAAAAACTTGCTCGAGGAGAGAGATCGTTTGGACGATGACGACGACGACGACGACGACGACGGCAGAGACCCCGACGGTGGACCACCCGTCGTGGTGGCGCCACTCGAACGACGGGAACCAGGATAAAGACTCGATAATCTTACGACTTCGCGTGGAACTGGCGACGGAACGCGCGAGACGGAAAGAATTCGCGATGGCTGAACGCGAGGCGAGTCGAGAGCGAGCGAGGACGGAACACGCGTTGGAGAGGGCGTTGGTGGACGAAAGAGTGCACGCGTTGGAGTTACGCGCGTTGAAAGTAAAGTTGGAAAGAGAAGTGGAAGATTTGAGAGAAGAGAGGGAGAGAGGACGGAAAGAGAAGGAGAGGGAGAGACGCGCGATGGAGCAGTTGGTGGAGAAAAGTGAACGGGCGAAAAGAAGGGAGGAGAAGATTGTGCGAGGTTTGAGGGAGGAGATTGAAGAGATGAGAGATTTGATGGATAAAGAGAGGGAAGAAAAGACGTCCATGATGGCATCGGCTCGGAAAGTCGAAGAGATCGCGAGGAAATTAGAAGCTTCGCGAAACGAAAACGATCGGTTAACGAAGCGAGTGATGTCCAGCGAAAGACGCCTGGAACAGGCGTTAATGGAAAACGTGGAGAGTAGACAGGAGGCCAAAAAGAATGAGAGAACGTTGCAAACAGCTGTTCACTTATCCGCAGAGTTGCTTAAAAGACAGAAATACCAAAAAGAGGAGAAGAAAGTGGTGGAAGAGGACGAAACCAAAGAAGTTCATGAAGACATTCGTGCCAACGAATGCGGGTTGTACACTCAAATCTATCCAATGTAACAAAGCGCCAATAATAACAACTAAACATAAAAATAGAAGTACAGACAATCAAAAGTTACGCCAAAGCCTTCAACGTCGCGACAACTCCACCAATCGTGATCACGCCCAACACGACCGGCACAATCACGTTCATTATTCCTCCTTTCGTCGTGTTGTCCTCATCTTCAGTGTATCCATCGTTATTCATAAATTTCATCGACAACGGGTTCCCTTTGCTATCTTCCAAGTTGTTCGCTTCCAATTCCATCACCACCGCTCTCGATGCGTTCTCTTTATCGAAATTAATCTCCGTGATGTCTCCGGAGATGGCACCGAGGCCCATTTTGATGAGTTGGGACATGCCTTTTCCAGTCATGCCTTTTGGATCACCATTCTCGTCCAGCTCATTGGAAAGTTGCTCTTCGTTTTTCTTCCAGTTTTTAAGGCCCGCTCGAGCAGAGGTGCTACGTTGTCCTCTGGTTGTGTTCGCACGTCGCGTTCGGAGAAACGCGTACGCGTTTGGAGAGAGCGATAACGTTTGGTGCATGTTGTTGAGTTCCTTTTTGTGAGGAGGATTTTAATCTCTTTTCTTTTCCCGAGAAAAAAAGATACGCAACCGAGGCAAAATTTGAGGCGGCGAATACAAGCGCGGTCGCACCCACACGAGCACGATTAAACAAGAGGGAATTTAAACACGAAAACGTATCATTTCGTACAGCTACTGCTAGAAGACGTTGCTTACAAGTATGCTAAAACCAAAAGCGACGAATATGCCGTGGAAGAATAAGGTTTGGTAGGAGTGTGCGGACCAGAATGGCTTCGAATTATGTCGAGCTGGAGTTCTGGGTAAACGTCGTCGTTCCGAAGGCTCATTTTCTTCTCCTTCTTCTTCTTGTATGACCGCGTGTCGACTTCTAAGAGGGTATCGGTGGTGCGGTTGTTCAACAATCCTTCTTGTTATCTCTTTCTCTTTTGTAGCTTCTAAACGAATCATGGAAGGGAGCAAGAAAACATAGATGAAGCCGAAGATGGCGCCACAGACGCTCACGACGCCGCCTATGTCTATATTTTTATCCGCAGCGCAAAGAGTGCCGATGAGAAGACACGTCGCGTTAATGACAGCGATACCGGTCAGAGTGGTCTTCGATTCCGCGTGGCGACCAAAGAGTAATCCGTACACGCTTGTTCGCAATATGAAGAGTAAGAGAGGACAAATGGTGATCATTTGTAATGCCGCGGCGACGTGAGCCGTGAATGCGAACAACGCTTTGCTCGGGTCTGTCGGAAACGCGTTCAAGAAGTTTTGGGACGGACCCGCTAAGCCTATTCTTTCTCTCTTAGCTTCTGAGTCGACGTAGGTGGAACTAAAATTACCCACGATTCCTACGCACGTGTACGTTCCCACAGCGAGAATGTACGCCAAAATTAAGTTTCTCATGTTGTTTTTGCTCTTCTTATTCGTTTTAAGCACGGGAACTATCGCATGGTGCACGAAAAACGCCGAGCTACACGTCCCAAGAAGAGTGGCAACACCGCCAAACGCCGCCTTCCCACCGCTTCTTGGGAAGAAGTGTCTCGGCGCCACCACGCTTTCAACGACGAGGCTCTGCAAGAGAACAAATGTGACTAGATAAGTCGTAAACGCTGGTCCAAACGCGGACAGTTTTACAAAGACATTCGCGGACATCCGCGTAGACATGGCAAATAGCATCAAGGCAACCATAACAGAGGCCGTTTTGGGTGTAAAGCAGTCTCCGTTTAACGATGAATGCCACGTGATTGTCTTTTCACAGTTAATGTGAAGGTTGTTGTTTTCATGGTGGTTGTCATCAATGCTACTATCAGGAGGAGTGTAGGATGAAGGAGGTGCTGCGGGCGGTAATGGAGGAGTAGCGAGAATCGTCCTGTTTCCACCGCTGCTATTTTTGTCACCATCTTTTTCGCCGTACATGATAAACAAAGCATCACCCAATGTTACGGCTGTTCCATTCACACCTCCTCCATCGCCACTATTTCTACTACCACTACTATTATTAATATTTTCATCCCCACTGCCCCCTCTCATATTCTTTTTGCTCCCCTGTCTCCTGTCGTATTTCTCCCGCCAATCCGAATACCCGCCACTTATGAGCCCAAACATAACATCCGACAAAATCATATCGTACACGACGACGGATTGCATCATTAACAAAACCATGCCTATTCTCGCGATGCGTTTCCATTTTTTCCCGAACCATTCTCCTATCACGTCGGGATAATCCATCGGTGCATGCGCTTTAGTCCTCGCTATTCTCGCGTATCTTATTTCTTTCCTTTCCTTTGAATTGATATTCACCGAATGTTCCACCATTCGACTCGCGCTAAACACGCAACAGATAAAACCAAAACTCGGACTGATTATCGCTCCCAACAAAACACCGGATTGATTCATCGCCCACGGGAAGACCAGGACGGAGCTAGCACCAACCATAGCATTCCACAAGGCGAGGACTATTTTTATGTCGTGCGTGGAATAGGTGTCGTCGACGTCCGTTTCGAGATTATACCCGCCCGTGGACATACCTTGAGAGTCAGAGTCCAAAAGTAAGAGACGCGCGGAGAGATCGCCTCGATCCCGCTCTTGATCTTCGTCTTCGGAATCCGAGGCGAACGTGTTGTCTAACAAAGCCTCATCGGTACTCCCGCCATCATCCTCGTCCGAAGACGCCGATGCGGAAGACATGCGCTTGGTTCAACTCATTTCTGCGGAAAAAGGAGAGATTTCGTTGCACATTTTCCATTTTTTTTGTAACGGTCTTGAGAAGAAAGAGAGAGAGATTAGATATAAATACATGTCTTCCAGGAAATTTTCTCTCGCGATGATGGGACGTCTTTTGTCGTCGTCGTCGACGACGACGACGACATCGAGACGCGTTAGCAGCTGCTCGACGGGTGCGACGTGCAAAAACCTGTGTTATTCGACGTCGTCTGCGGACATTCAGTCAAGACTCGAAGCCGCGTATACCAATGCGATATCAGCTAGGGAATTGGAACAACTCTTTAACAAAGGCTACGCTGTGATTGAGAACGCTGGATTCGATCCATCCGTTGGCAGAGAGATACGAAAAGAGATTGACGCGATACCCAATAATCGATTTACGGCGAACTCCACTCGGTTCGTCAAAGACGGAACACAGACTGAGCTCGTGAAGCAGAATATTCGAGAGCTTTCTCCTCCGTTTCAAGAGACAGACGGGACATTTTTGAATGCGTTGCAGAGAGATCGGACCTTGTTGACGCTATTGAACGTACACTTGCCGAGCGAGACGCCGAGTGAAATGTTGTTCAATGCTTCGTTAAAGCTGCAAATTAACGATGGCGAGAATGCGAGGTTTCCTATTCATTTCGATAGTGATAGTAGCACCGACCAGCGCCGTTGGACGTTTCTGGTGTATCTCAACGATGAGTGGGAAGAAAAAGAAAAGCATGGCGGGGAGTTGGTCTTATATCTACCGTTTCAAGAGGAAAAGAAGGTTGTAGTGCAACCAAAGATGGGGACTATTGTCATGTTCAACTCCAGATACGTGGCACATTCGACGTTACCTTTCAAGGGCAAATGCCGGGTAATGTATACCGTGTGGTTGCATTGCAAGGGCAGTCTCGATGGTAGCGCTAAGCGTAGCACGAATAATAAAAAAGATTCAAGTATCAAAAGCATAGAAACGGACGCACAGACACAATTGAAAAAGTTACTCTTGCCTGAACAACGTAAACATCTCACGAAGTTGGTTCTTGCGGAAGAGTGGGCTCAAAGCATAGCCGAAGCCCACGATCCGAAGTCTGAATCCACGGCGAGGGCATTGAAGACACATTGGGAGGAGGTTGATATTATTGCCAGAGTCCTTAGTCAATCCTTTCCTTTTGCGTTTGACAGATTAGCAGAGTTGATGAAAACTGGCAAGATATCGGAGTTTCCGTTGAAGTTCTAAAATATTTAATTAAGGGAGCGCTAAGCGATTGGAACGAGAGAGAAAATATTCGCAAGTATATATAAGTACATTTGGTATTTATTACAACACATACATTTTTAGTATGATAGTATGTAGCCTAATAGTCTAATATTTATAGTTACGCAACGTAGCTTTTACTAATCACAGTGCATCGCCTGTGCCGTATAATCCTTTAATACCAGTCAATTTTGTTCCTGACTTTCCTGGAGAGTCCGACGATAACGGAAAGTACCCTCTCTTCCCTCGCGGTTTTCTTGGAGTAGAGAAGAACGATTTGGTGTTCTGTTTGTTAAACAAACTACTATCTGTGGTCGGTGTGTTACTGATGGCTTTCAAACCAGGATCTTCCATGACGTGTCTCGCCGGCCAACCTTGCCAGATGGCTTTCGCTGCGACGTCGTCGCCAACCATCGCCAAGGTGTGGTCGAGCAAAATTGCATCTGGACCAATAACGGATCCTCCCATAATTCGAGATTCAGAGCATAACGTCGCGCGCTCACGAATGATTACCGTGTTCAACGAGAAAGTGCCTAACGTGTTCGTATGCGCGATAACGTGTGCGAAATTCACGCATGCACCGTCACCAATGGAAACCAAGTCGGGTTCCGGCATCGGAGGATCTGCACCGGTTGGATACAAGCACACGTTGTTCCCAATCTGACATCCTTTAAATCGATAGTACGCGCACAAATGCGCAGAACCACGAAGAAGTTTCGGATAATCGTTCCAACTTAGCTGGTCCGCGAGTTTCCATCGAAAGCAATAGCTGGACTTATCCCAGGCGTACATGCCGGTTTGACGCTTGCCGATGAGTAACCATTTGTTCATCAAGCCTAACCCAATCGAAAGCGTTGTGTGTACTGCTTTAATCGCGAGAAATAACACGTACAACAACGAAAAGTATTGCCAGGCTGGAATATCTTTCCACTCAACATCCATAACGGAAGCCGTGAAAAATGCGGTAACGTACCAGGAAAAGTATATCGGCAAAATGTTAAACGCAGTTTTCAAAACTTTCGCGGAAATTCCAATGATTGGCATGACTTGCCATGGAATCACAGCGTACGTCGCCAAGCCTAAATACGTCGCACGACCAAATGGTTTCGCTTCTACCACACGCAAAGATACTTCGTCGTCCAAGTGACTCGATTTACCCGGGTTGAGCATGACTGCACGTCCGTCCCTGGACCCAACGTGTATACTCCCCGCGTTTAACGTCGTTCGTCTTGGGGCAACGCCACCAGATCCTAACAAAGCTTCCGGGTGTAATGTCACTCCGCCGTAAATGATACAGCGATCAGCAACATTCGCTCCCCTGGCGATATGAATAGGCAAAGCACCTAAAGCATCGCTCGGGTACAAGCGAGACCGAGATCCGAACACCACGTCGTCGCCGATTTCAATTAAATCGTACATCCCGTCCGCGACATGAACGCCGCTACCCGGCCAAAAGATGCGTTCGCCAACCTTCGCACCTAACGCACGCCAAATAAACGTAGTGTATTTATAGTGTTTACCAAGGATTTCTCCGGCGCCACAAAATTTACCGTCAGGTAACAAACGCGACATTAAGAAACGACGAGTATATTCCCATTCACGAGCAAAAAATCCGGTTGGATTCGCGCCTGGTTTAAATCGACCGACATACAAGCGTTTGACTAGAATAACCGCAGTGATTTGTAACAAAGGACCGATTGTCTCGTGTAACAAACGTGCCATAACGATGCACGTCAAGCGAAACGGGTCCATGAACCACACGATGCAGTCTTGCCACGATAGTCGAGCTAAAAGCATGACGAACACTTCCATGGCATCAGTATCGTCGCCGATGCGTTCGAGTTGTTTTTGCCAGTTAACCATACCGGCATTCGCTAAGATGTTATCATCCTTGGCTGCAGATGAGTACAAAAGTTTGAGTAAAAGTGCCCATGGTGCCCATCGGACGGTATGTACGAACATAATTGCCGGATACCCAAGGAGGAGCTTGAAAATCATCGACGGGCCTGGGAGACGTTCCCTAGCGCACACTTTGTGAGTGTGCACGTTCACGTTCGGATCACGCTCTCTCCAGCTCGTGTAAGGTGGTAAAGTTGCATTTGCAGGAACAATACCACCCGGGCTAACCACGGCGTGGACGCATACGGTTGCATTTTCCCCAATGTACACTGGAGATAAGCGCATACCGCCGCGTCGCGCTTCAAATGCGCGCACCTTTGCTATCTCGTCAACCGTCGCACCGTTATTGATAGTGATCAAATCAAACTCGGCAATATCTGTGGATGGCGAGACAGATACATTCTTACCAATACTTGCCCCCATCAAGCGCATATAAAAGGTAAACGTGTGTGAGTTTGCTTTAAAAATACCCAAGCCGCACATTTCACGAACGAGGTCGGCGAGCCACCATCTCAAGTAATACGAACCCCATAATCTGTACGTGCCTGGTCGCAATCTTCCGACGCAAATCCATTTGAAAATAATGGCAAACATCGGAAATGCAATCGAACAAATCAGTTCGACGCAAATTAACGCCAGGAAAAACGAAAAGAGCTGCACGGAACCGTAGTGTCTTAACTTTAAACTCGCCGCGCCTTCATAGGAAGTACTCGTCACAATCAAGTGTAACGTGTGGCGCAACCAATGCATGCTCGGCGCTAACGCGTGGAAGATTGTGCTCCAAGTTGTTAAAAATACCGTCCATCGAAACAAAGTCAAACTTGGACGAATAATAAACAGTGGAATTAACTGGATTAGCAAAGTCGACTGCGCAACGGACGAGTGCGGTTCCACCCAATTCACGGGACCAAGTGGGACCTTCTTACTCTTATCGTCAGCAGCAGATCCATCTTTGGAGTTTCCACCAGACTTTTTCGCATCGATCCTCTTCGCTATCTCTTCGATTGTTCGTAGCTCAAATATGTCCGCTCCAGTCATCGATTTCATCCCAAACGCTTTTCGAAGCTTAAACGCCAACTGACCGGCAGAGATGGACGTGCCTCCGACGGCGAAATAATCATCCTTCACGTTGACCATTTCCGGATCGACGCCGTGTAACGTCGCCGTCCAATACGGAATAATCAACGCCTCCGTTTCGAATTTTTTCCTCCCTGCTCGTGCTTTTGTCGTTAAACCTAAGATGAAATCATAATCGACTTCACCCGTGTCAGTGTTTCTCGGAATCTGATTTGTAGGAACGATAACTTTCGGGTGGAAGCATCCAGCTAGTTTTGGTTTGACGAGCTTTAAGAGCTCATTGTCTTCGTTTTCATCTTCTCCGACAGTTCGACAAGACAATTGCACGACGCCGACGACAACACCAGCAGAGTCAACCATGGTTTCTGCCTCGTCAACGTTGGCCAACGCTAACATTGCGGATGTCACGCGATCTTTCACTATATCGTTCGCACAAACAACTTTAACGTCTTTCGGGGAACCAGGGGTAACATCCGTGCCATGGCTCATATCTACGGCAAAGAATGTTCGCTCTAAGTCGTTATCGCTTTCTCCCACTTCTGGAATGGATAATGCCTTGGCAATTTTCGCGCGGGAGACTTTACCGGTGAACCCTTTCGGAATGGCATCGGCGATGACTAAAACGCTGGGCCACTTCGATGGTGGTAATCTATCTTTGACGTGTTCACACAAATACTTTAAACCAGCTGCAAATGATGACTTGGCAGACGCGTCTTGCGTTGGAACCACAACAATCCCGACGCACTCTTGCAACGTTTCGTGTGCCACGGAAATACAAGCGCACTCAGAAACGCCTCCGTGCGATTGAATAGCATCTTCAATCTCAATCGGCGAGATAATTTCACCACCACGATTGATAACTTCTTTTGAGCGACCGGTGATGAACAAAAAACCGTAGCTATCTAAGCGACCAACATCGCCAGTATCGAACCAATTTCCATCAAAGAATTTTGCGAGTGTCGGTTGCGCGCCGCTCAATGCCGGCACCGCTTTACCAGATCCAGATTCCTCCATGGATGAGGACGACGTCTCGGCTTTATTAGTCTCATATTCATTCATAACAATTTCACCCCGGACGCACACCGCGCCAATTTCTCCCACTTCACATTGCTTGCCGGTATTTGGGTCGTAAATGGCGATATCCGGACACATTGCCCGACCGGAACATCCGGGTTTCTCCAACTCGTAATTCGCTGGAGGACACGAAATGGGCATACATTCTGTCAT